>Ga0207940_1000437_pt1 | contig 14096 bp, 24 predicted proteins | sample LakMenEpi06Jul12_FD_150676 | JGI IMG/M metagenome (GOLD analysis project Ga0207940, IMG submission 150676) | Freshwater microbial communities from Lake Mendota, WI - 06JUL2012 deep hole epilimnion (SPAdes) | ecosystem: Environmental > Aquatic > Freshwater > Lake > Epilimnion/Euphotic zone ... | reverse complement strand
CCGTCTGCTCGTGCAGGCCGGCGACGGCGGCGAGGTACTCGTTTTCTGCGGGGCTTGTGCTGTTCGTCATCATCGTGGTGGTCTCCTTCGTTTGGGTTGGCGAACTATACGCCTGTTCACTAGGGTGTCAAATCGGAATTATCTGCGTGGCGCACGGGGAAAACGGCGGTTTGGGGAGTCGAACCTTTGTACAGCAGCGGGTAGTGCGTATCGGGATTTAGGCTAAAGGCTAACGGAAGTTCGGTTAACGTGCAAGTGCTCCAGCCAGCGCATGAACCAGTGCGTCGATGCTGTGGGCAATGGCTTGGGCAAGGTCGCTCGAGGTGCCGAGCTCCTGGCCTAGGCGGACGAGGACAAGCGATTGCAAAGCGGCGTTCCAGCGGCGTGTCATGTGGCCCTCCTTGGCCTTGGTGTTGTGTGCGATTGCCACCCGTTTCGCTGCTGTCGGCTGGCCGGGTGGCCCCACCATGGTCGGTCAGAGTTGCTGGCCCAGATAGCAGCCAGAAGCCTTCATGGCCGCAACACTTCCCCAGTGGATGCACTGGTTGCGAACGCAGAGTGCGGTGTTGTGCCAGCTGCCGTAGCAGTCAGGCCACCGATAAGCCGCCTTCGCCATCGCGTCAAATTGCTGGCGGGTAAATCCGAGGCTGATCACTTCGTTGCGAAGGGCTTGGCACTTGTTCTTGGTTGCGGCGGTCATCGTTTCGTCTCCTGTTTTCTGGCCGCGAGTCTCATTCGCTCGCACGCCAATACTCTAGGCTATCGGAAGTTAGGCGTCAAGTAGTCCACAAAAGATTTTTTCTGGCAGTTTTCGCCGTGGAAACGCTACTTCCGGCGAGCGACAGCCTTCTTCGGCTTCTTCCGCTTAGCGGCAGGACGCTTGGCAAGGTGCTTCTTGCCGTTGGCTCTGGTGCTCAGCCCGTCTCGAGCACGCTCCGCTTCCGCCAGCGGAACTAGCTTCAGCCGCTCAGAGAACGTCCGCACTATGAGCTTGCCCTCGCGGATGAGATGCCTCACCCACGAGTCCGTGCAGCCGATGTAGGCGACGGCCTCAGCAATCGTCAGGTATTCGCCGCCTTCAATCTTGTGAGCCATTGCGATCATGCCCCAATACTACTGCCAAGCGGGAGTTAGTCAAACTGTCCATTTGCCCAAACTGTCCAACCATCGCAACCGGCGCGAGCGGCTTGAACCCGCACGACCGGCTGCCGATGGTGGAAGTATGAGTGGAGGCGAGGGGAGTCGGCACTTTGTACAGATAAAAAAATGCTGTACGGTGAACTTCTGTACACTAAGCAAAAAAGGGAGAAGACGATGGAACCGATGACGCTGGCGGAACTGTTCGAACGATATGCAGACTTGCGAAACCTCAACCCAAAAACTGTGGCCCTCTACGGAATGCTTTTGGACCGTCTGCGTGCCCACTTGGGGCACGAGCCCACGGTCAACGACCTAGATGACCTTGTGATCAGTCGCTACCTCAGAGCCCGTGCTGCGCAGTCTTGGGCAGGAAAGATTGTGCGGCCGGCATCGGTGCAGAAGGACAAAGTGATGCTGGCTTCTGTGTGGAGCCTGGCTGCCCGGAAACGGTGGGCAAAGGATTTCCCAGAGTTGCCACGCATCAAGGTGGCCAAGAGCCTGCCCACAGGCCGGGCCTACACGTCCGAAGACGTGGCGAAGATGATCAGGCAGGCTCGTCACCGGCGCGGACGCACCGGGGGCAAGCTTTCCTGCTGGTGGTGGGCAACGCTCATCTATATGGCGTACTGCACTGGGGAACGGGCAACGGCCCTGCTGTCGCTGCGGTGGGGTGAACTGGACCTAGAGCGCCGGCGGGTTGTATTTAAGGGGGAAACGAGGAAGGGGAGCACGCACGACATCGAGCGAGACTTCACTAAGCAGCTGGCGGCAATGATGCTGCCGCAGCGGGGCCAGCCTGACGAACTTGTGTGGCACTGGGACCGGGCCAGGGGCTCGCTGTGGACTTCCTTAAAACTGCTCTGCAGGCTCGCTGGCGTGAAATACAGGGGCTTCCACGGGCTTAGAAGGACTCGGGCCTCATACGCTGCCCTGGCCGGCGGAAAGGCCGCAGCAACGCAGGTGCTGGATCACGACGACCCACGGCTGCAGGAGCGGTACGTGGACAGCCAGATTTGCCCCACAGAGCAGAGCAGCGTGGATTGTATGCCGCCGTTGGACCTCGACGGGCCAAGCAAGCCGGCAGCGTAGGCACAGGGCGAGCGACGGCAGGGAAAGGGAGTAAAACCTGCCGCCGCTCAAGCCCTGGCCTAGGTCATTCGTAAGAAACGGGCGGCTGGTTTTCTTTCATAGCCGCAGCCACCGCGAGAAGTTGCCACTCGGCTTTGAGCCGTTGCACTTCTTGCAACAAGTGAATCACGTAGCCGGCCAGCGTGCCGCTCGTGCCTGTGTACGCTCCCGAGAAACGTCGGGCGGCCTGCTCCATGGTGGCAAGGTGTTCGGGCGTCAGCGGTTCAGCCATTGCGGCCCTCATCGAAAAGCACAATCGCCAGCAGGCTATACGCCGAGAGATCCAGCAGCGTGTCACGCACACCTTCGTGAACGAGCCGCCCGGTGCGGCAGTACGTCTTCAGCCGCTGCACCTTGTCGGCCACTCTGACGAGACAGGCACGCCATGGCTCGATGCCCACGAACTCAGCGCCCTGGCGGATGTTGGCCAGCGGGTCGCTCTCGCTCCCGTAGTCTTGGCTCTTGCTCAGGTGCAGATGCCTCAGCTCTTCAAGCAGTTCCAGAAACGGCAGCGAGCCGGGCCGCTGCTCGTGCGTGATGCCGTCGCCGGCTAGACGCTCAAGAGCCTCGTCTAGTTCGTCCTGCGTCAGGCCAGCCCGGTGCAGGTGGTGCTCGTGCAGCAGGTGCTCGATGTATGGCTCATCGACGTGTTGCGGTTCCTCGGTACTTGCATCAAAGCACCTAGGTTCTGTCGCCGCCTGCGACACGCCATACCACTCCTCATGCGGCCTGCCTGCCGCCTGGGCCTCGCGGCGGATCTCGACGGCAGCACGCAGCAACTCGTTGGCGTCTTCAATCGTGGTCGTCATTGTCGTCCCTTGGTGAGTCATGGAAAGATGCCCGCAACTCCGTATGGTCTACATTCCAACGCAAGAGCATCCACCAGCCGCCAAGCGGTCGTGAGCTCATGCCCTTCTCCACGGCCCAACCATCGGTGAGGCACTCCTGCTTGTAGGCCGCACTTCGCACAAGGTGAATCGGCCGCACCCGCACAAGCCCCGTAGGCGAGAGCCGTTGCCGGCTGGCCTCAATCAGCGTCCGCTGGTGGACGTGCCCGGCGTGTACGCAGTCAGCGTCCACGTCTGTGAGATAGCGGCTGTAGTCAATGACGCCGCGAGTCACCGGGCCACCGCCACCGTAACCGTGGTGGTACCACAATCGGTACAGTGCCGTGCTCGTCTTCCCGGCCTTGGCCCGAAACATCACCCAGCCCGAGTAGCCAGCGGCCCTGCACTTACTGCCACGCACTCGCAGCTGCTCGACGAGCCTCGTAGTCAAACACGTTTCCATCCGTTTCCGCACAGCCGTCTCGTGGTTGCCCGGCGTTATCAGTGCCATCTGCTCGCGGTACGGCTCGAGGTACTCGGCGCACTGCGTCACGATGTCATCGTAGTAGTTGCCCCTCTGAAACTCTGGCCTAACGTCCCACTTGCCATTGGATCGCGGGTCGTACTTGCCACCCATCGCATCGAAGTGATCGCCAATGCTGAGCACTGCGGCGTTGAGTTCGCGGGCTTTCGTGAGATCCGCAGACAACTTCTCTCTGTTGCACTTCACTGAGTCCCAATGCCAGTCACTAGAGAGCAGCACCCAGAGACGCTGGCTAAAGTCAATGCGGGTGACGCTGCCTTCAAGGCTGGTGACGTTCCACGGGTCTGATGCGTTCTTGCGGCGGAATGTGCCAGAGCTACGGCCCATCAGTTACCTCGCGGAAGTTCAACGCATAGAGAACCTTGGCGATGTCCTTGCCTGCCTGCTCGACGTGCTCTTCGCTGGCGGTAGGAAAAAGCGCATGGAGTAGCTCGTGCGTCAGGATCGTGAGCTTGTGCCGGCCCTTGAGCCCGCTGTGAATCAATATCCTTGGCCGCTTGCTCTTCTGGCTGTAGGTGTAGCCGTACGCCTGGCCCTTAAGGTCCGTGAACCGGACGAGCCACCGCTCGTCGCCGTTGAGTGTGAATACGTGGTCCTCGGGCACGGCCGGCTCCTTTGCACGTAGGTTGGCAGGGCTGTCAACCGATGCCGATCTTGCGGCCCAGTTCGTTGAGCGCCTCAGCCCTCTGAGAGCATCCACACGGGCGGCCGATAGCGGCACTCACTCGCTCTTCAGTGATACCTATTGCGGACAGGCCAGCTTTCACTATGTCGCCCAGGCCACGCGGCGGCACAGGCGTTCCGCAATTGCGGCGGACGTGCGGAGCGGAGACAGAAGCACCGCAGATACGGCACCTCATCGAAAAAGCATCTATATCGCAGTTCATGCGTGATAGTCAGAACACGCAGACGACAGTTGTCCATCCAGTATCGCCACGCTAGACGACCCATACACAGCACGAGCAGACACCAAACGAATAAGAGAATCAAATCCGTGTATATGCCGATAGAACCTGTTAGTACACCTATAGGGGTTAGTAGTTTCCGGAGGATGCTCGAAGTTGTACGGGAAGTTGGTGGAAAGGTTCACCCATCCCTGAAAGTTTTGGATTGATGAAACCAGTTGCTGCGCTGACGATGACATCCGTTGCGAAAAAGAAACCGGCAGCGAGCAAGGCGAGGAAAAAACAGCGTCCGCATGATCTCCGCTTCCTCGGATCATCGTGTGTAGAGACCAGTCGCAGTTAGGGTCGTTTGGGTTTGATGAAGTCCAAACACACCGACCGGCTGCCGAGCAGTCAGACGACACCGACACAGAAGCAGCCAGAGCGGATGATGGCGACGAGCATGTGAGGCTTAGAGAGCCGACATATGAGCCTGTGGAGTCGCTATATAGAGGAGGATCTCCAAGGTACGACGTGAGTCTCTTGGTGATTTTATTAGACCACAGTCGGGCGACCGTAAACAACGCGCTCGACACCCACTGGGTAGCGCCTGATGTGCCGAGTTGATAGAAGCAGGAAAGCTCGACGCTTGAATCAGCGTAGGAGTATTTTTTTTGCGTCGGATTGTGACTCAAAGAATATGTTCCGCTTGCGTCCGCGATGGTGACGTCAACCTTGTGGGTTGTTTGACCAGCAGCGCTGTACCAATAACCAATGGCAGAATAAGCGCCATTCCCTTCTGTGGCGATCGTAAACTCTAGCGAATCTGGTAGCGAGCCGCCGCTCTTAAATATGTTGCACCCAGCACAGCACGCACACCCAGGAAGTAACACCATCAGGAGCACTCCGCGGCGATCAGGTACCACGCTGTGCCGTCTTTGGCGATCGCGCAGTTTTTTGTTGTAGACGTTGATGTAGTTCCGGTGATTGCCACGAAGATGTTTTGGGCCACCGCAGTGTTGGGCGGTGACGCTACCCCAAGAAACGTCACCACCTTGGCAGTGTTCTTGCTCCAAGAACCCGTAAACGTGCAGACGCGGAAAACCTTGCTGCCGCCCGGCATCGGATGGTCAAACGTCAGCCCCGGTTGATTCCGGTCGCCGGCCTCGACGGTGCGAACCGCCTTTGCGATCCGCTGGGCCGCACCTCGAGAAAACGACACGAACGACTTGCCAGCCGCCTGCCCTGCGCCGTTGCTTGCTCCCTGCTCTGCCACGGTCAGCCCTCGACGATGCTGACCACCAGCTGCGTGCCGGCGAGGTTGGACTGAGCCGCGTAGTTGCCAGCAGCCAGACGCCCTACGGCAGCCTCGCCGCCCTTGAGCGACACGCAAGGCACGAGAGCCCCTGCGGATAGCTGCCCAAACGAAACGGCCGCTGTGGACACCGTGGACAGGTTACGGGCGAAGAACAGGCCAACGCTAGACATCGTGGCCGTTGTGATTGCCACAGTGCCGGCGGCGTTGGTCCCCGGCGTGAGCGTCAGCGTGTTGATGCCGCTGGCGCTGCAGTCAGCAGTGACGCCAGACGCCACCAGAGCTTGATTGAGCGAGCCCTTGGCTAACTGGGCGTTGATATTCCAGGTGAGATCAGGCATGGCTGCTCCTACTGCTGTGTTGGCGTTCCGAAATATTGCTGAAAGTTCACGGCCTTGTGCACGCGGCGAACCAGAATAGTTGGTGCCCCGCTTGAGATGGCACCTTCCGTCGTGAGCGGCTGCGGATTGCTAGACGGCACCTTGTCGCCGCTGTCGGTGTCGATGACGTAAGCCCGTTTCTTGGTGCCGCCGTCCAGGTAATTCCACCCGACGTTGGGCAGCTGGAGCGGCCACCCGTCAGGGCGATACTCCAGCGTCACCTCGACTTGCCAATAGCGGACCTCGACTTCGTTTACCACCTCGACGGCAGGCGTGGCTGCGATGCCCGAGCACTTCCATGTGTACGGCTCAGCCCCAAGGTACGAAGACGAGTTTACGGCGTTCGTAACTGTCGTGGCCAACCCGTAGTCAAACGTCTGGCGGTTGCCGCTGATGGACGCTTGCAGCGTCGAAATATCCGCCTGCACGCCCTCAAAGAAATCCTGAGCAGAGTTCTGGAGGGGCGTAAGAACGTCGCCTTCCTCGTAGTAGTAGAGCGCCGGCACTTGCAGGCCCCCGGTGCTCCACTTCCAGATGTCTGCTCGAGCCAGCGGGTTAGGGTCTACGTTCTGCTGCTTGGGCAGTTCGTAGTCCCACGTCACTTCATAGTGCCAGCGTGAGCCGTTGTAGTTGGCGACGCCAACATTCATGGCCTTGCAGTATGACGCCTCTGGGTGGGCAGCCAGAAACGAAATGCCAGGAGCATTGGCGATTGCTGTCTGAGGAGTCGCCGGGTCGTCCACCTCTACGACGAACTTGCGCTGAAAGGTGGGAGCTTCGCCAAACTTCCGCGAAGCGGCGACGGTGGCGAGCTCGGTGTAGGAAAGGATGGCCATCAGGCGGCTGCCCCCAAGATGTCCACCTTTTCCTGCTGCAAGGCCCGAAGCTCGCCACGGATCTCGTCAAGCTTCTGGGTTTGCTTTCGGTATTCGGCAATGGCGGGATCTTCGCGGCCGGTGGCCAGGGCTAGGAACTGGGCCATGCCCTCGCTAGAGCGAACGTCGTTGGCTTTCAAGGCTTCGTTGGACTTGCCGCCAAGGGCGGCGGCACGCTCGGAAAGAATGTCGCCAATGTCGCCACGCTTCCCGGCCATCTTCTCGTCTATGGCTGCAGCCTTTTTAGACGCATCTTCCTGTCGCTTGCGTGCGTCTTCGGCGTCTTTCTTCGCCTTAGCGTCCGCAGCTGCGGCTTCCCTTGCAGCCTTATCGTCTCGTTGCTTCTGTGCCCTTGCTCGCTCACGCTCAGCACGGGCCTCTGAGTCGTTCATTCGCTCTCGGGCACGGTTGACAGCACGCCCTGCCGGGCCTTCCGGCGCGCTCTGCGAAGAGTTGCCGCCAAACACTGCGCGGCTAGCTGCTGCACCGGCGTTAGACGCGGCACCTTCCATCTCTGCAGCGTTTTGCTGAGCTTGTTTTTCGGCGTTTGCCGACAAGTCTTTGCCAAACTTCTCAAGGTCACTGGAAACCCACGAGCCGATGCCTTCAAGGAACTTGCCTAGCCCCATGGCCAACACGTTGCCAGCAATCTGAAACAGATTGAAACCTGCCCGCAAAATCTCTGCGACGGCAGTGAACACGTTGCCGGTAAACTCAAACACAGAGCCAACTTCCTGCAGAGTCACACCAAAACCATCAAACTGGGCTACGGCATTGTCAAAGATGCCAGCGAAGTAGTCCGCCACGTCTAGCAAGGCGTTGGAAATCGTGTCGGCAATGCCGCCGCCTTCGCCTCCGACGTTGTTGAACTCTTCCACGAACGCCAGCAAGTCGTTAGCCAGCGACTCAACGACAGGGGCAAGGTTGCCAACCACGTTGCCGATGATGCCGTCAAAGGTGGCCTTCACCATGTCTAGGGCGTCATTCATGCCGCCGATGGCCTCTACTTGATCATCACCCACGATGGCTCCTAGCCTTCGCATACGCTCTTCAACTTCGGCAAGGTTCTGATTCATCAACGGCAGCAACTCAACGCCGGCCTTGCCAAAGATTGAAACGGCGGCAGCTGCACGCTCTGCTGGTGTTGGCAGTGCCGAGATGGCCGCCTGGATCGCTTGGAACTGCTCTTCCGGTGCCATTGCCTGCAGTTGCTGAAAGTCCAGCCCAAGCTTGGTAAACGCTTCGGTTTTTCCGCTTTCTGCTGCTTGGCCGATTTCCACGCCAAGCTTTTGAACGGCTCCGGTTACGTCATCAATGCCTGAGAGCTTGGCGGCCATCTGCAACGCTTGCAGCGACTCAACGCCAATGCCCGTGCGTTGTGCCAAGTCGCTCATGGCGTCCACGCCTTGGGCAACATTGGCTGCGTAACTGCCAGCCGCTCGAGCAGCCGACATAAACGCATCGGCGGCCATGCTGATGCCCTTGGCAACCACGGCCCCAATGGCGATGTTCTTGATAAGCGACAGGTCGCTGGAAGTTTTGCGGGCCTGATCGCCCAGCCGGTCCATCGCCTTGGCGGCTTGGTTGGCACCTGACACAACGCCGCCGGCGGACATGCTTGCCCGCATCGCCAGTGCCAGAGTTGTTGCCATACGTCACCGCTTCAGCTTTGAGAGTTCCGCTGCGATCTGTGCGCCAGTCATTGGCGGCCGTTCGATCGGCATGAAATCTTCTTCGTTTGGTGGCCTGCCCTTTGTGTATGGGGCCAGAGTCGCCGCCACTATTCGCCCTGTCTGCCGCCAGCCTCCGAGATCCAAAGGTGCCACGTACCTGTGCATTGCCAGCCAACCCTTGAACTCAGCTACGCTCATCGTGCGGCCAAGTTCCTCAACAGTTCGCCCCAACGTCCCGGCCAGCAGATACACAAAGGCATCCAGCGGCCGGGCTAGGAGTTTTTTCCGATGTCCTCAATCTCCTTCTCGTCTAGGTCGTTGTGCCGCTGAGCAATCTTGAAAAGCCGCGCCCCAACGGTGCCGCTCAGTCCCTTGAGTTGCTCGCTGGTGAAGAGCGGCTTTCCGTCCGCGTCAACTAGGCACTTGCACAAATACCGCGTGCGGTAATCGTCAATGCCCTCTCCCTTGGCTCGCAGGCACGCGAGTTCCCACGCCTGCAACTCGCCAAGCGGCATCGTGCGAACCCACACGTCGCACTTCCACTCAGGCACGTTGACCTTGAGAGACTGCGACTGATCAGCGGCAAGGATTTCTTCAGCAAGCCCCATTACGTTGTCGCTCCTAGTTTGAATGCCACAGAGTATTCCTGTAGCTCTCCTACACTAGCCCGCCATGCAAGCGATTGGATGATTGCAACGCCGTTCCAATACTGCTCCCCGCCTAACCCAAACTTGTACACAACAAAGTCACAAGTCTGCCCGACTAGGGAATCAGTAATCTGACTGCGTGAGCGCATGACGAAAGACGCGGTGCCGTCGTCCGTGTCTGCTGGCCGAAACTTTTTCTTGCGGACAGTAGACGTGCGAGGAGTGACCTCAACGGTGTCAGCTTGCACGCCGTCAATAGACGCACTTGTGACTTCCTCAAAGTCAATGTCTCCGAAGTCGCCACTGATGGTGACGCCGATGCCCTGCGAACTAGTTGCCACGACGGCCTCCCGTCGTTACGACTTCACCTTGAACGTAAGCGACTGCTTTACGAGCTCGCCAACGCTGTAGGCAACACTGGAGCTTGAGACGGTTGCCGTGTAGGTCGTGCTGGCAAACACAAGGTTGCCTGACGTGCCAATAGCTAACGCGGTGGCCCCGTATGCCTCGCAGCTCACCTCGTTGTCAATGAGGGCAGGTGACTGGTAGGTGCGACTTGCACCGCTGGAGAGGCCAAGGTGCGAGTTGTCAAGCAGATCGCCGCCAGGCGTGACAGTGACGCTAGTGACGGTGTACGTGCTGCCGCTGAAGGTGAACGTATTGCCCTGCGAATCAGTCGCCATCGTGGCCTCTCCTAGTGAGTTTTGGGCGGCAAAGCCCTACTCACAAACTAGGCGACCAATAGGCACCCCTTGCAGTTACTTGCCGGACTTATCGGCTTTCTTCGCGGCGTACTTTGCAAGCTGTTTCTGAGCATTTACGAGCCCTTGCCGCAGTTCTTTTGTAAGGCTTGCGGCCACCTGCGGGCTGACTTGTTCCCATGTCTTTCGCACCGGGTGCTGGGCCTTCACGGCTGGCAGCACAAGCACCTCGCCAGCCTTGGCGGCCTTGAAAAAAGACTTAGGGTACTTCGGCGTGGCCTGCACGACCTTGCGTCCGCCCTTCACCATTCTTTGGCGACGGATGGAAAAAGGCCCAAGGCTTCCAAAACTGGACGCAATCATAAAACCACGGCTTGATCGTGTTTTGACTTTGCGCTCCTTGGTTCCGAACTCAATCCAGAACTGATGGAAAGCCCTGTCTGCACCCTTTTTCACTTTGCCGCCTTGAGCCACTTTCGCCTTTCCGGTTCCGGCCTTCACGTATCCGACGATTGCCGCGCCAGTGCCGCTTTCGGCGTAACGCACAGACTTAATTTTCACCGCTCTCGCAAGGTTGCCCGTTGGCCCTTTTGGCGAGTTTGCCTTCAACGCTGCCACGGCCGGAAGCATTGCACGCTTCACGGCTGCGCCTTGCGTGATTGCAGAAAGCCCTTTCGGCAACTGACGGAATCCTTCTCTGAGCTCCTCAAAGTCTGGGAACTCAAACTTTATGGCTGGCATTGCCATCACGTTGCCTCATTGATTCGGAAGTCAAACGTCTGCACTACTGAGTAGTACGGCAGCATCTGGTCATCGGCTGGCAAGTCCACGCCATCGGCCTCAGTCTGCAGCGTGCTCCGCTGGATCGTCACGCCGGCCGTCGTGCCAGTCCAGCCATCCACCGCCAGGCGTACCGCTCGAGCAATTGACTTCACGCTCGTATATGACGTGCCGTAGGTGGTCAGCTGCAGCGTCACGACGGGATTGCCGACGTTGCCAGCGAGCGACTGGGGACGCTCCACCGCAGTCCGTTGATACACAACCAGCGGCAGCGGCGCGCCCTGCGGGGCAATTAGCGGGTACACGCGAGTGCTGATGAGCGAAGAGACGGCCGTGCGGCTCGTCAGGCGTGCGTACAGAAATGCTTCTGGGGCTTCGGGAAGGCTCATGAGTCACGCTTCTCTGTGCAGATGATTTCCTGATAATCCAACCGGTCCTGCTCTAGCACTTGGCCGATCTCTAGCGTGCGGCTGCGGTATTGAATCCGCATGGCAGACGTGAGCCCGTTGAGATAGCGGATCTTTATGCGGTGCGTCATAAATCCAACCGTCTCGGCAAAGCGTTCCGTTTCGCGGGCAGACAGCGAATCAACCGAAGCCCACACAGTGGCAAACGTGGTCCACGCCAGCGTTGGCTCACCCACCGCGTTTCTAGTGGTGGTGGCCTGCTCAATCGTTATGCGTGTCCACATGTCGCCGGCGCGGAGGGTCATCGGTAGCTACCCCATCGCAGCGTGTCGAGCATCGCCTTGACGCCAAACGGCACCTCAGAAAGCGCTGTCTCGGCGGACGCATCGCGGTTGCTCCACAGGTGACCCACAACCATTTTGATGGCAGACTTCACGGCGGCCATGTTCAGCGTGCCAGACCTGTTGGTGTCCATTGCGTCAGTCCAGTAGCCAGTTGGCCCTGCCCACCACGTCACCTCGACGGCGTTCTGATCCATGAGGTGCGATGGCCACGTTCCGCCGTACAGTGGGCGAGCAACGGCAGGCGTAGAGTCGTAATCTGCTCGGTACAGCGACGATGAAAGCGTGGTGAGCGACGAGCCTGCAGTGGGCTTGTACCTGATAACCACAGGGGCGGACACAATCCCCGCATTTGGGTCTACATAGGTGGGTGATGCCGGCGGGCGTGGTAGCTCAATGTCCAGCTGGGGCAGCGTGCCCTGGCGGCCTTCAATGTTGTTCCCGTCGGCCTTGAGCCCAAACTGCACCGGCGAGCCCACGGATCCGTAAAACGAGTCCAGCAGCATGGTGTACTTCGACACAACGAAAGTGCGGTCGCAGTAGTCCTCTGCCCATTTGCGTGCTGTCGTAATCAGGGCACTGATCAGATCGTCATCATCGGAGTTGTCGATGCGTACGTGCAGTTTTGCCTCTGCCGTTGTTACCGGCTCTGCACCTTGCTCGTAGCGTACTAGGCTGCGGTATCTCATCGGCGCTTTCTCCTGCGCGGTGCGTCTGCGGTTTCCACGTCGCGGCGCTCAACGGCCGCCACCTCGAGCAGGGGCTGCTCCTCGACGTGATTGACGGCGTAGCCATGCAGCACAAGGCTCTTGGCTGGCCCCCTGTCCATCACGATCACGTCACCGCGTCTGTACGCTTGGTAGGGCCGAACGAAACGGATACGGGATTGGTCATCTCTCATGCGTTCATCTCCCCGTGTTCAATGCTGCCCCACGCCTCGGGCGGCCTGCGGCCACCCTTGTTCCAGTAGTCGCTGGGGCTCTGGTAGACGGGTTTGAGATCCCGGCCCGGCCAAGTGAACTTGAGTTCCGCGTGGCCAATGGCCACCTGCGGGGCAATGCCAAGTGTGTTGCCGGCGGCCTTAAACTGCGCCCAGAAGTGAATGTCTGGGTCGCGCCTTGAAACCTCACCCGGCGGCGCATCACCCCAATGCCCATCAGGACGTGGAGTGCCAAGAAACCACGGAGTGGGGGTCCGCTTGAGTGCTGACGAGCGAATGAGCGTGCAGCCAAAGTGGGCAGTTTCGACGGGCTGAATCACCGCCTCAAACCATGCGTTAGGCAGCTGCACCGTGCCAATGGTGCCGTCGTGGCCCTCGGGCGTGAACATGGGCACGCCCTCGTCACGCTTCGTCTGCAGCGGGGCCACAGCGTCGTACCCGCTGATCAGCGCCGCCGTCATCAGCCGTTGAATGGTGTCGGCCTCGTACACGCTGTCGAAATCGACAACTAGAACCCAGTCAGTCCGTTCAATCATGTCCAGCAGGACACGATCTAGGCACTGTTCCCAGAATGCACCCGTGAACTTGGTAGGGCGAATGTTCAGCGGCAGCAGGCTCTGCATCGTGCAGAAGAAGTTGTCTTGAAAGCCCAAGCGGGGCACAGAGAACGCCGCTTCGACTCGCAGATCGTGCTCGATGTTGCCTACGCGAAACTTCACGAGTGCTCCTTGGTAAACGCCAAACGGGCGGCCGGGCGAACCCAGCCGCCCGCTCTTGGGCGTTTTACTATGCGTGTCCAGCGTCAGAGGCTGGCGTAGTTGTTCACGCCAGCCGTGGTGGCATCGGTCGAGAACGATTCGGCCTTGCTGAGCCGGGCATTGGTGACAACTGCCACCGTGTTGCCGGGGCTCGTCACCACCGTCAGGTACCGCTTGCGGCCACGCAGGTCGATGTTGAACCGAGCCACCGCACCGACAACTGCGCCGGTCGTGGAACCAGCACCAGCCGTCACCGAGAGGCCGCTGATGTCCGCCTGGCCGGAGCCGCTAGCGTCCGACTCCTGCACCTTCAGCACGCTGGCGTACGCCGAGGTGGCCGCCGTGAACGGCGAGAACACCACATCAATGGCCGCATACTTGAAACCGAGCGTGTCGATCTCGTGCGAGTGCGTGGCCGAAGCCGCAACGCTCGCCGCAGCCTTCGTCACGCTCTTATTGCCGCTGGCATGGTTCATGGTTCAAAGTTCTCCTGGGAAGGGTGAGTCAGGTTCAGGCAAGCTTGAGAGCCACAACCGGGCCGGCTTCGCTGTTTGTTCCGAGCGAATGCACGTTGATATCCAGCCGCTGAATGGCGCGGAACGCCGTTTGATCAGCTTCGAAGTACCGATCAGTGCTGGACGCAACCTGCATGTCGGACTTCACCGCCATGATTCCAGCCAGCGACAGGTCGCCAACGTAGGCAGCGATGGTTCCAGTGGTGGGGGCAGCCGTCATCTTGAGCACCCAGACCACAGG
>Ga0207940_1000420_pt1 | contig 14292 bp, 14 predicted proteins | sample LakMenEpi06Jul12_FD_150676 | JGI IMG/M metagenome (GOLD analysis project Ga0207940, IMG submission 150676) | Freshwater microbial communities from Lake Mendota, WI - 06JUL2012 deep hole epilimnion (SPAdes) | ecosystem: Environmental > Aquatic > Freshwater > Lake > Epilimnion/Euphotic zone ... | reverse complement strand
TTTTATCATCTCTACTATTTATGCGCCCGTAGCTCAGCTGGATAGAGTACTTGGCTTCGAACCAAGGGGTCAGGAGTTCGAATCTCTTCGGGCGCGCCAATTTATTAAATAAACTAAACGTCATAATTCTTGCTTAAAGTAGCGGGTAGAAAAAGGGACGTGTTAAGAAATAACAATTAAAGCTAACAATCGTTTACATTCAAAACTATCGCTGTATAGTGATACATAGCTTCAGCTTCAAGCATTAAAGGTTATTAACCTTTTAGTCTAATCCTCATCATTCCTGTTAATGAGTTTTTCTCTAAAACTTATTTAAAAGGAATTCTCTGATGAGAAAAATACTTATCTTACTCGCTTTAATTTCATTAACCCTTATTCAAGGTTGCAAAACTGTTGCCGAACATAAGCGCGACCTAAGAGATGATACAGGCGAAAAAGTCACTCTAGGTAAAGTGCAGGCTGAAATTAAGAAAGGGATGAGTGGAGCAGAAGTTATTGCAATTTTAGGCTCTCCTAATATTGTGACAACCGACGAAGAAATTCGTGAAGCTTGGGTTTACGATAAGTTTGCAACAGAAGTTGCTTACTCAACAAGCACTGGTGGATTTCAAATATTTTTAGGGGAAAGACCGGTAGGAGCGGCCTCTAAAACACAAAGAACATTAACAATCGTTATTAAGTTTGATAAGAACAAAAAAGTACGTGACTTTGCTTATCATTCATCAAGCTTCTAATCGATGAATAAAATACTCTCATATCTGGCTCTTTGTTTTACTTTAATCTTTTCCCAATTTGTATTTGCGGCAACTATGGGACAACCAGATAACAGTTCTGTAGGAAAAGATGAAGTAAATGCTGCTGATGTATTAAAGCTTGAAGCAGAAAGCATGGGACAAAGACAACTTCAGACCAGAAAATACAATATAACATCTGAAGATAAAATTATTAATACTTGTGTGAATGTCTTACAAGACTCTGGTTTCAATATTGAAAATACAGAATTAAAACTAGGGACTATATTAGCTTCAAAACAAAGAGAAGCGGTAGAGTCTGGTCAGGTCGCTGGCGCTATTATTATTGCTGTGATTTTTGGGGTAGCTATTCCTATAGATTCAAATCAAACAATGTATGCATCTATTGTCGTATCTCCATCTTCATCAGATAAAAAATCTTCTTTAGTTAGAATAACTTTCTCAAGGTTAGTTTGGAATGATCGTGGAGCACTTTCTAAAGCTGAAAGACTTGAAGATCCTGAGGTTTATCAAACCTTCTTTACAAAATTATCTAAAGGCTTATTCCTTGAGGCGCAAAATATATGAGAACCAAATTAATTATTATTCTATCTTCATTACTTCTAGCTTCATGTGTATCAGATTCTAAGAAGGAATTATTTTCAAGCACTGCAAGTGAAGTTCAGTTAAGAGGATTTCAATCAAGAGCATTTGATACAACTGATCGAGAAAAAACATTAAGAACTGTGATTGCTACACTTCAAGATTTAGGATTTGTAATTACCAAAGCTGATTCCTTGGTTGGGGTTGTTACTGCATCTAAATTTGCTAATCAACATTCAGCTCAAATTACTGTGACCGTTCAACAAAGAGGCCAAAAACAAACTGTGGTAAGAGCCAATGTTCAGCAACATCTTAAAGCTGTTGAAACACCTGAGCTTTATCAAGACTTCTTTAATTCGCTTCAAAAAGCTATGTTCTTAACAGCACAAGCTGTCGATTAGCTCTTCGTTTATTTTATGCAGTTTAAAAGGGAATTTGAGTTGGACTTTTGAAGATTAATACTCCAAAGTCCTTGATATAAATGGTGGGTCGGGCGGGATTCGAACCCACGACCAACGGATTAAAAGTCCGCTGCTCTACCGACTGAGCTACCGACCCAGAAGAAACAAAACACGTGATTATCCTTTATTGAGCCTAAATGGTCAACAATGGTTCATGGAAGATTAAGGTCTTAAGCCAGGTATTTTGCCAGCCATACCGCGCATCAGTTTGCCCAAGCCACCTTTTGAGAACATTTTCATCATCTTTTGCATCTCTTCAAACTGATTGAGGACGCGATTCACATCTTGGACTTGCACACCAGATCCCAAAGCAATTCTTTTCTTTCTTGTAGCTTTAATCAATTCGGGTTTTCTTCTTTCAAGAGGCGTCATTGAGCTAATAATGGCTTCTATTTGACGAAGCGATTTGTCGCCATCTTCAGGATTAATTTTAGATGCAGCGCTCGTAAATTGAGCGGGCATCTTATCCATTAATGCGCCTACGCCACCCATTTTTTTCATTTGTCCTATTTGATTTTTGAAATCTTCTAAATCGAAATTTTTTCCTGATTTAACTTTTTCCGCTAACTTCTCGGCTTCTTTAACATCTAATGTTTTCTGGGCATCCTCGACAAGGCTTACAATGTCACCCATGCCAAGAATTCTTGATGCCATTCTTTCGGGGTGAAAAGGCTCAAGACCATTAATTTTTTCGCTTGTCCCAATATATTTGATTGGCTTACCAGTCACTTGACGCACAGATAAGGCTGCACCACCACGCGTATCACTATCTAGCTTCGTTAAAATTACACCTGTTAAAGGAAGTGCGTCACCAAAAGCTTTTGCAGTATTCACTGCATCTTGTCCTTGCATGGCATCGACCACAAATAAAGTTTCTATTGGATTTAATTTCTTATGCAGCGCTTTGATTTCATCCATCATTTCAACGTCAATGCCTAAGCGCCCTGCTGTGTCAAAAATAACTACATCAAAAAAATGTTTTTTTGCGTAATCGATCGTCTCTGATGCAATCTTTAGTGGTTTCTGGGAAGGGTTTGAATCAAAACATTCAATATTTAAACTTTTGGCAAGTGTTTTAAGTTGATCTATCGCTGCAGGGCGATACACGTCAGCACTCGCAAGCAATACTTTTTTCTTTTTTTCGATAAGCAGCTTAGCAAGCTTGGCAGAAGTCGTTGTTTTGCCAGAACCTTGGAGACCTGCCATTAAAATAATAGCTGGGGGAGCAACATTTAGATCCAAGGAAACATTTTGATCGCCCATGAGGATCGTGAGTTCATCTTGGACAATTTTAATAATTGCTTGACCTGGAGATAGGCTTTGTAATACTTCGACACCGAGCGCTTTTGTTTTAACGCGATCGATAAAATCTTTTACGACAGCTAAAGCAACGTCCGCTTCAATTAAAGCGATTCTAACTTCGCGCATCGCATCACTGATATTCTGCTCAGTAAATCTGGCTTGCCCGCGAATTGTTTTAATGACACTTTGTAGTCGGTCGGTTAGATTTTCTAACATGCGTTCATCCTGTTTTAAGTTAACTCTTCTTTATGTACATGGTATATTAAACTTTTAATTACGAATTAAAAATTATGGAAATTTGGCTACCTATTTTAATTGCTTGTGCGTGTTATCTCACGCCAAGTTTCTTACTATTTAAAAAACAAACGCCTGATAAAAAGCTTACTAATTTTAATGCGCTATTAATTGGTATCGGCTTATTAGCTCATTTTACAATTCTTAAAGCGAGTATTTCTTATAATCCAATCAATCTAGGGTTTTCTAACGCCCTTATTGCAACCTCATTCTTTAGTATTTTGATTTTTTGGTTACTTAATTTTAATAAAAATTTTAATTATCTGCAGCCGTTTTTGCTTGTCCCATCAGCTTTTTTACTGATCATACATCCTTTATTTTTATCAAATCACTTTCTAACAACTGATTTATCACCATTATTTATTACACATATCGCGATCGCTTTATTGGCATATAGCCTATTTACATTTTCAGCTTATTTAGCCATATTCATTTTAATTTTCGAAAAAAAATTGCATCAAAAAAAGAAAATAGACATGCTCTTAAGTGGCTCCCAGCCATTAATTGAAATGGAAAATTTCCTTTTTAATATTAATAAAATTGGGTTTCTTTTATTGACCATAACACTTATAAGCGGAATTCTATTTTCGGAGCAAGTTTTTGGGACGCCACTTCAGTTTAACCACAAAACAGTTTTCTCAATATTAGCTTGGCTTATTTATGGGCTTATTTTGGCAGGTAAAAAACTTTTTGGTTGGCGCGGTAGAAATTCTATCTATATTAAACTAACTGCTTTTTTATTTCTTTTGCTGTCTTATCTTGGAAGTAAATTCGTTTTAGAAATTATCCTTCATAGGTAACGAATCATCTCAATGAAATTTGAGGCCAGCCCTTAGATTTCGCATATTCACTTAAAACATCATCAGAATCAACAGCTACAGGGTGTGTGACTTTTTGCATTAAAGGCAGGTCATTATGAGAGTCGCTATAGAAGTATGAATTTTCAAAACTAGCTAATGATAAATTTTTGCCTTTAAGCCAAGCTTCTAGGCGAGTCACCTTCCCTTCTTTAAAAGAAGGAAGCCCCGAGACTTTTCCAGTAAATTCACCTTCTTTTTCTTCGGGATCAGTGCCTATTAAATTTTCAATACCAAATAATTCAGCGATAGGTCTTGTAATAAAGCTGTTAGTGGCTGTAATAACAATAATCAGGTCACCCTCGTCCTGATGTCTTTTGACAAGCGCACGCGCCTTTTCAGTGATCATAGGTTTAATCACTTCTTCTACGTATTTTTTAAGGAGTTGGTTAAGCACCGTCCTAGGATTCCTCGCAAGCGGCTTAAATTGAAACTCAACGAATGCGTATATATCTAAAGTACCAGCTTTATAATCTGCATAGAATTTCTCATTTTTTTCAGCATGAATCGCGCCATCAAGATAGCCTTCTTGAATAAGAAATCGACTCCAGTTGTAATCGCTGTCTCCAGCTAAAATCGTATTGTCTAAATCGAAGAGTGCTAGATTCAAATTAACCTCTAAACCTGAGGATGGGCACGTTCTAATTTGGATTGGAGTTTATTTAATCCATTGATGTAAGCTTTTGCAGATGCAATCACAATGTCTGTATCAGCACCTTGGCCATTCACAATGCGACCGCCTTTTGCCAATCTCACAGTCACTTCACCTTGAGCATCCGTTCCGCTTGTGATGTTATTCACAGAATAAAGTTGAAGTTCTGAACCTGAGTTTGCAATTTTTTCGATAGCTTTAAATGTAGCATCCACAGGACCGCCGCCAGAAGATTCGGCCATCACCTCTTTGCCATTTTCGGAAATTTTAATGACCGCGTGAGGGGTTGTGCCTGTTTCTGACATTGTTTTTAAATGAATTAACTTATAATGCTCTATCGCTTCAGAGGTGTATTCTTCGCTCATAAGGGCATGAAGGTCTTCATCAAAAATTTCGGATTTTTTATCTGCTAAATCTTTAAATCTTGCAAATGCGGCATTAATAATATCTTCTGATTGAATGTCGATGCCCAATTCTTGGAGTCTTGTTTTAAATGCATTACGACCAGACAACTTTCCAAGTGAGATCTTATTTGCTCCCCAACCTACATCTTGCGCACGCATAATTTCATAGGTTTCTCTATGTTTTAAAACGCCGTCTTGATGGATGCCAGATTCATGCGCAAAAGCATTTGCACCTACAATCGCCTTATTGGGCTGAACAGGGTAGCCTGTAATTGTTGAAACCAATCTCGAAGTCGGCACAATTTGTGTGGTATCGATGCTTGTCGTTAGATTAAATAGATCTTTTCTGGTTTTAACCGCCATCACGATTTCTTCTAGACTTGCATTACCCGCTCTTTCGCCCAATCCATTAATCGTACATTCAACTTGTCTCGCGCCATTCATCACTGCTGCAAGTGAATTTGCAACTGCCATACCTAGATCATTATGACAATGGGTGGACCATATAACTTTTGAAGAGTTTTCAACTTGGTTGATGAGGGCCTTCATACGCTCGCCCCAAACACCTGGGATTGAATACCCAACCGTATCGGGCACGTTGATTGTTTTAGCGCCAACTTTAATCACAGCATTAAACACTTTAACAAGAAAATCCATTTCAGATCGCACCGCATCTTCAGCAGAAAACTCGACATCGTCGGTATATTCCAAAGACCATTTCACAGCCTGAACCGCCCGATCTAAGACTTCATCTTCTGACATACGGAGTTTATTTTCCATATGAATTTTGCTAGTCGCAATGAAGGTATGAATACGTCCTTTTTTTGCATGTTGAATAGCTTCGCCAGCTTTGCGAATATCATTTTCAACAGCGCGAGCTAATGAGCATACAGTCGACTCTTTAATGTTTTTTGCAACAGCGCTTATAGAGTTAAAGTCTCCAGGGCTTGCAGCTGCGAAGCCCGCCTCAATGACATCGACACCAAGTTTCTCAAGCTGCCTTGCAATACGCAACTTTTCTTCCTGTGTCATCGATGCACCAGGGCTCTGCTCCCCGTCCCTTAAGGTGGTATCAAAAATGATGAGTTTGTTATTTTGTATTTCTTGTTGCATTCACTATTGCCTTATTCTTAAATTTAAAATTTCTAATGAAATTGAAATAGCCTGACAAGAAGTAACAACCCACTATAATAAAAATAGCTTCAGGTGGGCTATAAGAAACTAATACAAATGCCAAAATGACCAATAGAATAGCGACGAATGGAACGCTATTTCTAAGATTAATATCTTTGCCACTATAAAATCTAATTTCACTTACCATGGAAAGTGCAATCACTATGGTGAGTGACCAAGAAACCCATTTCATTTTAATCATATTGAAAAAAATCTCGTTTCCACTAAAGCCATTTTCATTAGATACCCAGACAAAACTTACTAACAATGCTGCTGCTGCCGGGCTTGGTAATCCAAAAAAATATTTTTTTTCATCTCGGTCTAGTTTAACGTTGAAGCGGGCGAGTCTAAATGCTGCACAACAGCAATAAATAAAAGCTGCAATCCAACCTAACTTACCTAACGGCTTTAATGTCCATACATATAAGATAAGTGCAGGTGCTACGCCAAATGACACCATGTCGGACAGGCTATCGTATTCAGCTCCAAAAGCACTTTCAGTATGGGTGAGTCGCGCAATGCGTCCATCTAATCCATCCATAATAATGGCAATAAATATCGCAATAGCAGCGAGCTCATACTTCCCATTCATCGCTTGAACGATAGAATAAAATCCGGAGAATAAAGCAGCCGTTGTAATAAAATTAGGAAGCAAATAAAAAGTGTGCTTACTTATTTTATTTCTTAATAAATCTTCTTTATTTTTTCCGATACTTTTTAACTTTTTCATGTGTTATTTTTAATTGGAAACTCAATCTTTTAGTATAACAAAGCTTTAACGATTTCATTAATTCTAATTTATACTCATTGACTTACCGCTATCGAGAACTACAAATTAAAGATGCAATTTAAGCTCATAAAAAAAGATGGTGAAGCTAGACGAGGTGAACTCAAGCTTCAACATGGCACCGTGCAAACTCCCGTATTTATGCCTGTGGGTACCTATGGTGCTGTGAAGTCTTTAAGTCCTCAAGATCTAGAATCCATTGGCTTTGAAATTATCCTAGGAAATACTTTTCATCTATGGCTTCGCCCAGGATTAGAAACAATTTCAGCCTTTAAAGGTTTGCATGATTTTATTCAATGGCATCGATCAATGCTGACAGACTCTGGTGGTTTTCAGGTGTGGAGTCTTGGCAAAATGAGAAAAATTACCGAGGAAGGTGTTGAGTTTAAATCGCCTATTAACGGTGATACTTGTTTCCTGAGCCCTGAAGAATCCATGCGAATTCAAAAAACACTTAACTCAGATATCGTCATGATCTTTGACGAATGCACGCCCTATCCAGCATCACATGAGGAAGCAAAAGCATCTATGGAGCTAAGTTTAAAATGGGCCTATAGAAGTAAAGTGGCTCACGAAACAAATAAGAATGCTTTATTCGGCATCATTCAAGGAGGTATGTTCGAGGATCTTCGAGAGCACTCACTAGATGAGTTAAAAAAAATCAATTTCGATGGCTATGCCATTGGTGGATTATCCGTAGGCGAGCCTAAAGAAGAAATGCGCAAAGTGATTTCTTTTATCGCACCTAAAATGCCAGAAGAAAAGCCACGCTATTTAATGGGGGTGGGTACCCCGGAAGACATTATCGAAGCCATTGCGCATGGTATTGATATGTTTGATTGTGTGATGCCAACAAGGAATGCCAGGAATGGCTGGCTCTTTACGAAGTATGGGGATTTAAAGCTTAAAAATACACAGTATAAAAATGATACGAATCCAATCGACAGTGATTGTGGGTGCTATACATGCCAAAACTATTCTCGCGCATACCTTCACCATCTTTTTAGAATTGGAGAAATGCTGGGTTCACGCTTAAATACGATCCATAACCTGTCCTATTATCAAAAAATAATACAAGAAGCTAGGGTGGCTATTGAAAATGGAACATTTGAAACTTATAGAAAAATATTCCATCAAAACCGTCAGCGTGGCATTCAATAAATGCCTGCTGTGTTAAAATTAACCTTTAAAATTAATTACCTGTAGGAATAAAATGTTTATAAGTTACGCATATGCCGCTGATGCGGTTCCCACTGATCTCATGAGCTTTTTGCCATTTATCATCATTTTTGTACTTTTTTACTTCATGTTAATTCGCCCACAAATGAAACAAGCAAAAGCCCATAAGCTTATGATTGATTCACTCAAAAAAGACGATGAGATTGTGACCAATGGTGGCTTGCTTGGTAAAGTAGTCAAAATCAAAGATCAGTATGTCACTATAGAAATTGCAGCGAGCACTCAAATTCATATCCAAAAGCAATCTGTCATCACCTTGCTGCCTAAAGGCACCATAAAATCTATCTAATTTCTGAAGTGATAGCTTAAGTTAAAAATGAATCAATACCCTAAATGGAAGTATGGCCTTGTCTTAATTGCAATTTTTATTGGCCTTATTTACTCCGTCCCTAATTTTTTTGGGGAATCGCCTGCAGTTCAAATCATGCCACCTAAAACATCAGATAAATTAGATTTATCTATATTAGCGACGATTGAAGGTAGTTTAAAGCAAGCAAATCTTCCTGTTGAAGGCATTATCCAAGAACCCAATGGTATTAAAATTAAATTTGCAAATCCTGATAGCCAGCTAAAAGCTAAAGATATTCTTCAAAATGCTTTAGGTGCCAACTATGTGATTGCGCTTAACTTGGTATCTAAATCACCTTCATGGCTATCTAAAATTGGGGCTATCCCAATGTATTTAGGTTTAGATTTAAGAGGTGGTGTGCACTTTCTTCTTCAGGTCGACATGAAAGCTGCATCCGAACAAGCGGCTGAAAGTAACCTAAATGATTTCCGCATGACTTTAAGAAAAGAACGTATTTCTTATATTGGTGCTTCAAGATTAAACGAAATTGTAAAGCTTGAATTCGACAATCAAGAAGATCGCGAAAAAGCTAAAAAACTTATCAAAGTGAATTATCCAGATTTAGTGGTCAATGAATCTTCATCGGGAAAAGATAAAGCGCTTGATATTAGTATGAGCGAAATGGGCAAGAAAAAAATTCAAGAATTTGCGCTCAAACAAAACTTACAAACACTTCATAACCGCATTAACGAACTTGGTGTTGCAGAACCTATTATTCAACAACAAGGTTTAGATCGAATCGTCGTGCAACTTCCGGGCGTTCAAGACACAGCAAAAGCTAAAGAAATTCTTGGCAGAACAGCGACACTTGAAATTAGATTAGTCGACGAAGATAAAACAGATATTGCTTCATTAGAAAGCGCACAAAAAGGAAATGCACCTTTTGGAGACGATCTTTTTAAAGATAGAGACGGCAGATCCATTCTTGTTAAGAAAAACGTATTACTTACAGGTGAGAGAATTACTGATGCTGGGCCTGGCGTAGATCAACAATCAGGAAGGTCTGTTGTTCATGTCACACTGGACGGAAGAGGCTCAAATATATTTAAACAAGTCACACGAGAAAATGTAGGGAAGCGTTTAGCAATTCTTCTGGTCGAAAAAGGACAAACGGAAGTTGTAACAGCGCCAGTAATTCAACAAGAAATCGGTGGTGGTCGAGTACAAATTTCTGGCATGAATAGCCCGCAAGAGGCCACGGATATATCTCTTTTATTAAGAGCTGGGGCTCTGGCAGCGCCTATGCAAATTATTGAAGAGCGAACCGTAGGTCCAAGCATGGGTGAAGAAAATATTAAACGCGGTGTGCACTCTACCTTATGGGGTTTTGCAGCCATTTCTATTATGATGATCATTTACTACATGGCCTTTGGTGGCGTTTCTATTTTCGCACTTGCTGTGAATTTATTATTACTAGTCGCTTTATTATCAATAATGCAAGCCACCCTAACACTTCCTGGACTAGCAGCGATTGCGTTGGCATTAGGTATGGCAATTGATGCAAACGTTCTCATTAATGAAAGAATCAGGGAAGAGCTTAGAAATGGCAACACGCCACAAGCAAGTATTCATGCTGGTTATGATCGAGCTTTTGATACTATCCTTGACTCTAATGTCACTACTTTAATTGCAGGTCTTGCCTTATTTATGTTTGGCACAGGTCCGATTAAAGGATTTGCGGTTGTTCACGTGTTAGGCATCTTAACTTCTATGTTCAGTGCCATTTTAGTTTCACGAGCGCTTGTAAATATTATTTATGGTTATCGTCGCAAAATTGATAAATTGTCTATTGGTCAAATTTACAAGCCACAAGAAGATTAATTATGGAATTATTTAGAATAAAAAAAGATATCCCCTTTATGAGTTACGGTCGACTAACCACGACCATTTCTCTCATTACATTTATTATCTCTATTGTCTTTCTGAGTTTTAAAGGTCTTAATTTGGGTGTAGATTTTACTGGTGGCACGCTTATGGAAGTAAGTTATAGCCATCCAGCCGATATCGATAAGATTCGTCAAGTCATGGATAAAATTGATCTTAAAGATACGACGGTACAAAATTTCGGCACAAGTAAAGATGTATTGATTCGCTTACCTATTCGGCAAGATCTATCTATCGCTCAATTGTCAGAAAAAGTATCCGCGGCACTTATTGAGAGTGATAAAGATACAAAAATACAAAGAGTAGAGTCTGTGGGATCACAAGTTGGGGAAGAGCTTTATGCAAATGGAGCACTTGCTCTACTTCTCGTGTGCTTTGGAATTATTGCTTATCTCGCATTAAGATTTGAATGGCGTTTTGCAGTTGCTGCTGTGATTGCCAATATGCATGATGTCATTATTATTTTAGGCTTTTTTGCATTTTTCCAATGGGAATTTAACCTCACAGTCCTCGCGGCTATCCTTGCTGTCTTAGGTTATTCTGTGAATGAATCGGTTGTGGTTTTTGATCGCGTCAGAGAAAACTTTAAAAAAATGAGAAAAGCGAATGTAGTTGAAGTGATTGATAATGCAATCACAAGAACAATGTCTCGCACAGTGATTACCCATCTGATGACTCAAACGATGGTGTGCTCGATGTTATTTTTTGGCGGGGAAACACTTCATAATTTCGCTCTAGCATTAACTATAGGTATTTTATTCGGTATCTATTCATCAGTACTTGTCGCATGTCCAGTTGCAATGTGGCTTGGCGTATCTCAACGCAATCTCGGTCAAGATCAACCTAAAGAAGATACGTCACAAGAAATCAATCCCTAAGTTTTTTTAAACTTTGAATACCCTTTCTATTAGTTACCAATTTGTCATTCTTGTAGCCTTACTCGCTATTGCTGCTTTTTTCTCGCTTGCTGAAACAAGCTTAATGACTCTCAACCGCTATCGATTAAAACACTTAGTGTCTCAAGGCGATCGCGCGGCCATGCTCACACATAAACTACTCTCTTCCCCTGCAAAGCTTTTAGGCGTTATTCTGCTTTGTAAAGAATTTGCAAGCGCTGCATCTGCAATGATTGTCACTATTATTACAGTGCGCCTCTACGGAGAAGGGCAAATAGCTCTTATGGCTGGAACCCTAGTGACCACATTCTTAATTCTTATTTTTGGTGAAGTATCCCCTAAAGTTATTGCAGCTTCCAAACCAGAAAGATTTGCATTTTTCAGTAGCTATATACTCTTCCCTCTTTTAAAAATTCTCTATCCGATAGTTGCTCTAGTTAACTTTTTTGTATTAAGTTTTGTAAAACTATTTAATGTGAAAATTGATTTGAATAATAATCTTCATGCAATATCGATGGATGAGTTAAGAAGTATTATTTCAGAAGCAGGTCAATTTATTCCGAATCAACATAGAAAAATCCTGCTGAATGTGTTTGAGCTTGAGCGCATTACAGTCGACGATATTATGATTCCGCATACTTCCGTTGAAACTATTGATTTTGACTTAATGGATGAAGAAATTATTCAGAAATTAGTCACTTTCCAACACAGCAGAATATTGGTAAAAACAAATTCACCTGACAGTATCCTAGGACTGCTTAATACTCAGAAAATTATTAAGCAACTTAATATTCATGATGCATTAAGTAAAATTACAAAGGATGATTTAAAGGCGCTTATTTCAGAACCATACTTCATTCCATCTGGCACACCTTTATATACTCAAATGCAGCACTTTCAAGATAAGCAAGAAAGAGTGGGTTTAATTGTAAATGAACATGGTGAATTTATTGGGCTAATAAGCCTTGAAGATATTCTAGAAGAAATTGTTGGCGAATTTAACCTAGATTTTCTTTCAAAATCATCTAAATTTAGTCAAGATGATGATGGGGGTTGGATTGTAGATGGTAGTGTAACGATTCGAACACTAAACAAAAAATTGAATCTTCAATTTCCAATTGACGGTCCTAAGACATTAAATGGCTTGGTGTTAGAATACTTTGAAGATATCCCAGAACCGAATACAAGTTTCAAAATTGCAAACCATACTATGGAAGTTCTTCAGTCTCACGACCGAATTGTAAAGAGCATAAAAATCTATCCTCTGTCGTAATTTTTTAAAAATTCTCCTGAAGAATTGCTTGAGTTTTTATTTTTTTTAATCACAATAATAAATAGGGTTTAGCTCATGCCAAAAGTAAATGCAACTGAAGACCTAAAGCTTAGTCCAAAGAAAGCTAAGACTAAACTTCCTAGCATGTATAAAGTTATTATACTGAACGATGACTTTACGCCCATGGAATTCGTTGTGAATACAATTCAGCGTTTTTTTAATAAAAGTGTTGATGAGGCCACTCGTATAATGTTAAAAATACATACAGAGGGCTTGGGTGTTTGTGGAATATTCCCTGTAGATATTGCGGAAACAAAAATGAATCAGGTGCTAAACTATGCAAAAGAACACCAGCACCCTTTGCAATGTATTATTGAAAGAATTGATTAAATTTAAATTATGATAGCTCAAGAACTCGAAGTTAGCCTGCATATGGCATTTATGGATGCGAGACAAAAGCGTCATGAGCTTATTACGGTTGAGCATTTGCTTCTTGCTATGCTTGATAACCCTTCTGCAGCAGAAGTGCTTAAAGCCTGCGGTTCAAATATTGAAACACTCAGAAATGAATTAACCCAATATATCGACGATCATACGCCAACTATTTCTGGTGAAGATGAAGTTGATACTCAGCCCACACTTGGATTTCAAAGAGTTATTCAAAGAGCAATGCTTCATGTTCAATCCTCTGGCAAAAAAGAAGTTAATGGAGCAAATGTATTAGTTGCAATCTATGGCGAAAAAGATTCGCATGCTGTTTACTTTCTTCACCAGCAAGGTGTAACCCGACTTGATGTCGTTAATTTTATTGCGCATGGCGTTTCTAAATTAAATGAAGGTGAAACTCATAAACCATCTACCGAACAAGAGAATGATCAAGAATCATCATCTAGCAAAGCACTAGAAACCTACACTATTAACCTTAATAAGATGGTACTAGCGGGCAAAATTGATCCTTTGATTGGTCGTGATTCAGAAATTGAGCGCGTGATTCAAACTCTCTGTAGAAGAAGAAAAAATAATCCGCTTCTAGTAGGTGAAGCTGGTGTTGGAAAAACTGCAATTGCTGAAGGACTCGCAAAAAGAATTGTCGACAAAGAAGTGCCTAGTATTTTAGAAGGCACAACAATATTCTCGCTTGATATGGGCACATTGTTAGCAGGCACAAAATACCGCGGCGACTTTGAGCAAAGACTTAAATCTGTGATGAAGCAACTCAATGAACATAAAGATGCTATTTTATTTATTGATGAAATTCACACGCTTATAGGGGCTGGATCTGCAAGCGGAGGCACGCTTGATGCATCTAACCTTCTTAAGCCTGCGCTATCGAATGGATCTATTAAATGTATTGGTGCGACGACATATCAGGAATATAGAACAGTCT
>Ga0207940_1000412_pt1 | contig 14406 bp, 12 predicted proteins | sample LakMenEpi06Jul12_FD_150676 | JGI IMG/M metagenome (GOLD analysis project Ga0207940, IMG submission 150676) | Freshwater microbial communities from Lake Mendota, WI - 06JUL2012 deep hole epilimnion (SPAdes) | ecosystem: Environmental > Aquatic > Freshwater > Lake > Epilimnion/Euphotic zone ... | reverse complement strand
TTTATTGTGGCCAAGGCTACACTGCGTAGTCAGTTGAATTTGTTGTAATAAATTTGTTATATCGTTTAATAAAATTGAACTTATGATTTTTATATTAGTGGCTTTACTTACTTTTTGTATTATGGAAGGGATTACTTGGTTAACCCACCGTTATGTAATGCATGGTTTTTTATGGTGCTTACACGAAGACCATCATCAGCCTACAGGTCATTTCTTTGAAAAGAACGATGCCTTCTTTTTAATATTTGCCATTCCAAGTATGGCCTGCATTTTCTATGGCAATTTCGTAGGCCCTATATGGATAGCGGGTATAGGAACAGGTGTAGCCATGTATGGTTTTGCTTATTTTATTGTACATGAGGTAATTATACACCAAAGAATTAAATGGTTTACAAAATCGAATAATAGATATATTAAAGCCATTCGTTGGGCACATAAAATGCATCATAAGCATTTGAACAAAGAAGATAGTGAAAGCTATGGTATGTTAATTGTAGCCAAAAAATATTGGGACAAAGTTCGTCGTGACGAAGCCTTACAAAGCAATGACTAATGCTATCCATACTAATACTGAAATAGCAAGCTACGATTATATTATAGCAGGAGCCGGTGGGGCAGGTTTATCTTTATTGCATTATTTAATGCAGTGTTCAAGTTTAGTTTCAAAATCTATTTTAGTCATTGATAAGTCATTCAATAAAACCAATGACCGTACTTGGTGTTTTTGGAATAAAGATGCCAGTGCTTTTGAAACTTTTGTTAAAAATCGTTGGGATACTATTTCCATTCATGCTCAAGGCTTTGATAAAGAACTACCTACTGCACCTTTTTCTTATAAGATGATCCAAGGGATTGATTTTTACAATGCGGTTCTTAAAGAAGCAAGATCAAAATCGAATATTCATTTTCAGGAAGCGACTATTCAAGACATTACAGCCATTGATTCAACAAATCCGAGTAAAGGGGCTAAAGTAGAATGGGAGGGAGGGTCTGCTATGGGGAGCTATGTTTTTTCTAGCTTACTACCTTTTCAAATGAATCAAATAAATACTGCTGCTGCTTATTCTAATTCATTACAGGCAGGTACTTCTTCAAATAATAAAGCCCCTTTTTTATGGCAACATTTTAAAGGTAGGGTAGTGCAATTTGACACCCCTGTATTTAATAAAGCTATAGCGAAGCTGATGGATTTTAATGTGCCTCAACAAGGAGCCACTGCCTTTATGTATCAATTGCCTTTAAATGAAAGGGAAGCCTTGGTAGAGTATACAATATTTTCTGAAAATGTATTGAGTATAACAGAATATGATAAAGTATTGGACGCCTATTTAGCAAAAGGGTTCCCTGGCGCTACATATAAAATTACACACGATGAAATAGGGGCCATTCCTATGACACAAATTGAATTGGCTACTACGCAAGCGCCTATTTATACCATTGGTGCTTTAGGTGCTGCTATTAAGGCAAGCACTGGTTATGCTTTTCAGTTTATCCAGGAGCAATGTAAAAATATAGTAGATCAATTAGACAAAGGATTACCTATTCAAACCAAGATACATAATACAAGACATAAATTTTACGATGCAGTTCTACTTCATGTTTTATTTCATCATAAAATGGAGGGTGCTGAAATATTCAAACGCATTTTTGCTAAGAATGAAGCGGCTACTGTGTTTAAATTCTTATCTAATACTTCTAGCTTCCTAGAAGATATAAATATTATGCGTTCTCTGCCTACACATATATTTTTACCAGCAGCCATTAAGGTGCTTTTACGGCGGGCTTAGTGAGTTGTTTTTTATTCTAAGGCCTTTGAAAATTTATTTTTCCCTAATTTTGTTTTTTCAGCCACGTAGTACAATGGATAGTACATGAGTTTCCGAAGCTCCTAATCCAGGTTCGATTCCCGGCGTGGCTACAAATCCTATCAACAGATTCTTAGATAAATTATTTATTATCGAAATAAGGCAGTTCGTCGTTAGATACCGACTCTTTTTCTTGCCAATAAGCAAGTGATACAATACGTCCACCTGTCGTTTTTAACTGACGGCCAAAAATGGCATTGGTTGCGTTAAAACATAAATCGGTTACACCTATTGTAAATGTAGTGGGAGCAGGAGGATCTATTGGAGCCGCTGGCGCTGGTGCTGCAGGCGCTTCACCTTCCACTGGTGCTGCCACTGGTGCAGCAGGCGCTGCTTTTGGGGCAGGGCTGTCTACCACCACTACTTCGTATTTATTGAATTCTAATAAAGTTTTTAAAAACTGTACACGCTCAGCACTTGCATTTTTTTCTACAATGGCACATTTGCTTGTACCTAAGTCTTCAAATTCGTGGTTCTTATTAATAGCCATAATATTTTATTTAAATACCAATACTTAATGAGTAAATATAATCGTACACTAAACTTGCTAAACCTGTTATAATAATACCTGCCATACAGATATACATGGCTAATTTAGTAATACCCGGAACGTTTAATTTTTGAATAGGCGCTTCGTTCTCATCCATGAATATAGCTTTTACCACTTTTAAATAGTAGAAAAAAGAAACCACCATATTTAAAGAAGCGAATATGATTAAGCCGTAATTGTCTTTAGCAGCACCTGCCATCATTAAAAATAATTTACCAAAAAAGCCTGCGGTAGGAGGAACCCCTGCTAATGAAAATAAAGCAATGGTTAATACCCAAGACAAAAAGGGATTGGTTTTATAAAAGCCCTTAAAGTCTGAAATATTTTCTTTACCTGCTAAAGCACTTACTACCGATACTACACCGAAGGCAGCAAGATTAGAGAATACATAAATTAATACAAAGTAAACCAGCGAGGCAGAACCTGCTTGAGAACTACCAGAAATACCAATTAAAATAAAACCTACTTGCGCTATAGAAGAAAAGGCAAGGAAGCGTTTAAAATTATCTTGTCTTAAGGCGAATAAATTACCAATTAAAATAGTAGCAATAGACAATACCACTAGAACGCCATACCATACTGATGCAATAGGTGCGAATACTTTATATAAAATAGTGGTGAAAGTGAATAATACCGCTGCCTTAGAGACTACCGATAAAAAAGCAGTGACTGCTACTGGAGCGCCTTCGTATACATCGGCTGTCCATAAGTGAAAAGGAACCGCCGATATTTTAAAGGCAAAACCAGACACTAATAATATAAAGGCGAATAACTGCATGGGGTTATTACTAATATGCGCAGTTAAGACATCAAAGCTAAGTGTACCCGTTGTGCCGTATAAAAAGGAAATACCCATTAATAAGATACCTGAAGAAAAGGCAGAAGATAAAATTAATTTCATAGCCGCCTCTGATGACTTTCTTTTAGCTAAATCGAAATTAGCTGCAGCAGCTAGTGGAATAGTAGACATTTCAAGGCCTAGGTAGAACATTAATAAGTTGCTGCTAGATATCATAAAAAACATACCTAACAATGAAGTAAATAACAATAAATAAAATTCAGCTAACTGCTTATGGTTTTTTAGCCAAGCGTAAGACTGCATGGATATAAGAAGCATTGCAAGGTTTAGAATATTTTTTTCTAGTACAATAAAGGCATTGGTGGTGAACATGCCATTGAAAATACCACCTTCACTCATGCCAAATAAACCTGCTGCTAAATTGACAAGCAATAAGCCATTGATTAAATTTAAAATACTCTCATTGCTTCTTTCCTTACCAATTTTAATAAATAGTAAAATAAATATAAGTAAGCTTAATAAAAGTTCTTGTCTTAGTAATATAAAAATGTTAGATGACATTATGCAAAATTATTTAAGGGTAATGGCTTTATCAATGTTAATCATTAAAAAATCGGTGGAAGGCATAATTAATTGATTGATTAAAAATGGTGCTAATCCGATAATTAAAATTCCTATAATTAATAAACCTGCTGCTAATTTTTCATTCCAAGTAGCATCGCTTAATAAGGCATGCTCATCAGAAATAGGCCCCATAATGGTTTTGCCTGTGGCGCGTAATATATATACTGCAGTCACTACAATAGATGCTGCAGATATTACTGTAGCAGCACGATATACGCCATCTGGGTTTTGCCAAGAGCCTATAAATACAGTCATTTCGGCCACAAATCCACTGAATCCTGGAAGACCTAAAGAACATAAACCTGCAATCACAAATACAGTAGAGATAAAAGGCATGACTTTTAATAAGCCCCCTAATTGTGCCACCATTCTGGTATGTGTTCTAGAATAAATCATGCCAATGGCTGCAAAGAATAGGGCGGTCATTAATCCGTGAGATACCATTTGAATGACAGCACCATTAATTGAAGTTTTATTCAACATGCCAATACCTAGTATCACAAATCCGCAGTGACTAATAGAAGAATAAGCATTGATGTATTTTAAATCGGTTTGCATCATGGTAGCAAATGCACCATAAATAATAGCAATAGTGGCAAGTAAAATAATGATCCAAGAATAACTATGTGCTGCATCGGGCATTAAAGCCGCCATGCGTAAACAACCGTAGCCGCCTAATTTCATGGAGATACCTGCTAAAAACATAGAAGCTGCAGTAGGCGCCGAAGCGTGACCATCGGGAACCCAAGTATGAAAAGGAAATAAAGCTGCAAATATGCCAAAGCCTAAAAATAGAAAAGGGAAGAAGAATTTTTGAACACCTAATGAAATGCCCATCTTGCCTATTTCCACCATATCAAATGTGTTGGTGTTGTAATAAATACCCATTAAACCAACAAATACTAAGGCAGAACCTGCCATTAACATCAGTGCTAGTTTCATAGCGCTATTTTCTTTTTTACCACTACCCCAAATGCCTATTAATAAGAACTTAGGAATAACGGCTACTTCTAAAAAGAAAAATAAAGTAAATAAATCTAAAGAGATAAAGAAACCATAAGCACCCATACTTAACAATACCAGTAAGAAAAAGTATTCCTTGCTTAATTTTTCCATCGTCCAAGATACCAGTATACCCGCCACTACAATAAGAGATGTTAATAAAATCATAGCTAGCGCAATGCCATCAATACCTATATGATAATTAATATTTAATGCTTTAAACCAACTGGTATTGGTTTCAAATAAATAAGTAGCGGTATTGCCTGCAGCCCTTTGATCCATATACAATTTCAACAACCAGCCAGCTGCGCCTAATTGTGCTAAGGATCCCACCAGTCCAATAACTCTTATTTGTGCTAGTTGCTTACTCAATAAAATGAGTAGGGCAGTTAGCAAGGGTAATAAGATTAATAAAGATAAATTCATATAAATATTTTATTTCCAGATATAAATAAATAATACCGACAAGGCTATTACACCACCAAAGAAGTACAAGGCATAGTTTTGAACCTTACCCGATTGTAGTCCTTTAATAGCTGTTGAAATTTTTGCAGTGGTGTTCGCTATTAACAACACAAAACCATCTACTATATTTCTATCGGCCCAAGCAATAGGTTGTCCTATGAGTGGGAAGACTATTTTTTTAGTGATAAACAAATACAATTCATCAACATAAAACTTTTTATAAGCAGCTCGGTAAAAGCCACCAAATAAGGCAACTGCTTTATCCGATTTTGTATTTTGATTTTTGTAAAAACTTGCAGAAAGCAAAATAGCTATTATAGATAAGCTTACAGGCGCAATAGAAAAGATCATATCAATATGGGTTTCTAAGGCAGCACCATCTGAAGTGATAAACTGAGAGAAAGGAATAAAGCCTACGCCCACTGCACAAGCGGCTAAAATAATTAAAGGTAGTTTCATTGTCCAACTACCTTCGCCATGGTCGTGTGCATGATCATGTCCGGCGCTATGTGCTTTTGCAGCAGCATCCTTGCTCCAGAAAATATTAAAATATAAACGAAACATATAAAAACTAGTAAGTGCTGCTGTAAATAGTGCTACTCCATAAATTAATTTATTCTCGTGGAAGGCAGCCGTTAAAATTTCTTCCTTACTAAAAAATCCAGCAAATGGAGGAATACCTGCAATAGCAAAACAAGCAATTAAAAAAGCTGCATGCGTGATGGGCATTAATTTTCTTAATCCTCCCATATCTTTCATTTCATTGCTATGCACCATATGAATTACAGCACCTGCGCCTAAGAATAGTAAACTCTTAAAGAAGGCATGCGTAAATAAATGAAACATAGAAGCCATATAACCTAATCCAGCTTCGCCACCATTTTTTGAAATACCTAAGGCAAACATCATGTAGCCAATTTGCGACATGGTCGAATAAGCAAGTACTCTTTTAATATCGGTTTGTGTACAAGCAATAATGGCTGCAAGTAGTGCTGAAAAAGCACCTACATAAGTTACTATAGTTAAGGATGCTTCGTCCATGGAGAAAATGGGAAATAATCTTGCTACTAAATACACACCTGCTACTACCATGGTTGCTGCGTGAATTAGAGCTGACACTGGAGTAGGGCCTTCCATCGCATCGGGTAACCAAATATGCAAAGGAAACATAGCCGACTTTCCTGCACCACCCATAAATATTAGAGTAAGTCCCCAAGTAAGCATACTTGCCCCTAAAAAGCTAGCACTGGTCATGCTTAAAAATTCAGGAGACTGAGTGGATGTTAATTTTTGAATTAATAAACCAATATCTAAAGTACCTCCATAAAAACCCATAATCAAAATACCTATTAAAAATCCTAAATCGGCAAAGCGCGTTACAATGAATGCTTTTTTAGAAGCAGCCACTGCAGAGGGTTTGTTAAAGTAGTAACCAATTAATAAGAAACTAGATACACCCACTAATTCCCAGAACATATATACTTGGAAAATATTAACTGATAATATTAAACCCAACATAGAGAAGGTAAATAAAGATAAGAATGCGTAATAAGTAGCAAAACGTTCTTCGCCTTTCATGTAACCTAAACTAAATACATGCACCATTAAAGAAACTGAAGTCACCACAATAAGCATCATTACAGAAATAGGATCAACTATAACACCCATATCAATAGAGACATTGGGGCTAAACTGCAACCATGTATATTTTAAGGCAATAATTTTTTGGTAAATGCCATTTACTTTTCCATCTACGAAAAAGTATTGCTTTGCTGCTACAAAAGAAAGAATAGTTGAGGTAAGTAAAGAAGCCGTAGAAATAATACCTGCCGATTTAGCAAAGTATTTGCGTCCAAACAAACCTAGTACTACAAAGGTAGCTAGAGGTAATAAAGGAATCCAAAGTATATATAAGTAGTTTGACATAATTAAAATTTCATTTCTGTTGCATCGTCTACATCAATAGATTGATGACTACGATATAAATTAATGATAATGGCAATGGCCACCGCGGCTTCAGCAGCTGCAATGGTGATGATAAATAAAGAAAAGAATAAACCATCTAGTTTATCAGGAAATAAATATTTATTAAAAGCCACAAAGTTAATGTTCACACTATTGAGCATTAGTTCAATAGACATTAACATGGTAATTAAGTTTCTTCTTGTAAACAAGCCATACATGCCTATGAAAAATAGGGCAGTGCTTAGAAATAGAATATGGGTTAAGGGTATTTCGTTCATGGAATTAATCCTCCTTTTTGTTTAGGTGAACAATATCAGCACTTGTAGGCTTCATCGCAATTACAATACAGCCTACCATGGCAGCTAATAATAACATACTCACTACTTCAAAAGGCAATATAAAGCCATAGGAGGTAGTGCTTAGCATTTGTGTACCAACTTCGCTCACACTTGAATTAAAGGGCTGAGCCGATACCGTATTGAATCCGTAATGATTGATTAAATTATAAGTAAATGCAGTGCCTAATAGAGCAGCCAATGCAGAAAAAATAATTTTAGGCGTGGCTGGCTTAGCCATTTTATTACCTGATTGCTGTGTTAAGAAAATAGAGAAAATAATTAAAACTACAATACCTCCTACATACACAACAATTTGAATGGCTGCAATAAATTCTACCTGCATCCAAAAATAAAGTGCTGCAATGCCTACTAAAGAAAATAACAACCAAATGGCTGAACGAAATATTTTAAGTGATGTTACGGCTAGTAATGCTGACCCCAGAATGAGTGTAGCAATGGCGTAAAATATGATGGCTGATGTATTCATTATTCTATTCCCTCCCTTATTTTAGATCCTGGTTGATTTAATACCTTGGTTAATTTAGTTCTATCAAAAACACTGTGTTCGAAATTAGGCGCCATTTTAATAGCATCACTTGGGCAGGCTACGATGCATAAATTACACATGGTACAAAGCTCTAGCCTGTATACTAAAGTGTCAATGGCTTTTTTCTTTTTACCTTCTGGTGAAACTTCAAACTTAGTCACTACTTTAATAGTACCATTCGGGCAGGCTAATTCACAGGCAGTACAACCTGTGCAGGTATGCTCATTGTTTGCATCATGTGGCATGACCACTTCTCCCTTGAACCTTTCTGATAATAATAAAGTGGCACGGTTGTCGGGGTATTGTTCTGTAATAATTTCTTTAGGATGCGTAAAGTAATAACCTGTCTTACGCATTCCTTTTAACAAAGAACTTACGCCGTTCACCACATCTGATATATAGTCTTTCAAAAACATTTTCTAAATCATTTAAATTAAAAATGCCAACCTAGTATAGCAATAATGGCTACTAATAAAAGGTTAAACAAGCTTATAGGTAATAAATATTTCCATTCTAAATTCAATAATTGATCTACGCGTAGTCTTGGGAAGGTCCATCTAAACCACATAATTAAAAAGATAAGGAAGAAGGTTTTTCCCATAAACCAAACCGAAGAAGGGATATAATCCATGATATGATTGAACGCTTCCCAGTTGCCAATATGTAATGGCATCCATCCACCAAAAAATAAGGTAGCACCAATAGCACAAACAATAAATATGTTAATGTATTCTGCTAAGAAGAACAAGGCAAAACGCATACCAGAGTATTCGGTATGAAAACCTGCCGTTAATTCCGACTCTGCTTCTGCTAAATCAAAAGGGGCACGATTGGTTTCAGCAGTCACTGCAATAATATATAATACAAAGGCAATCAGCGCTGGAATATGCCCTTTAAAAATCCACCAGCCGTTTTCTTGGGCTTTTACAATTTCAGAAAGTTGTAAGCTACCTGTTAATACTACTATAGTTAATACTGCAAAGCCTGCAGACAATTCATAACTTACTATTTGAGCGCCACTGCGCATTGCACCTAATAAAGAGTATTTATTATTACTTGCCCAGCCTGCCATTAAAATACCTATCACCGATAAAGAAGAAACCGCAGAAATATATAAGACTCCAATATTAATATCCCAGATTTGAAAATTCTTGGCAAAAGCAATAGGCGCTAATAATAACATACCTACCATCATTACCACAAAAGGTGCTAGATTAAATAAAAACTTATCTGCTTTGTCGGGCACCAAGCCTTCTTTCATAATTAATTTCAAAGTATCGGCCACTGTTTGAAACATACCGCCTGGGCCTACACGGTTGGGTCCTAAACGAATTTGAATATGCGCAGCTACCTTTCTTTCCATAAGAACCAATATCAAACCCAATATGGCGAATAAACTTATGGAAAGTAAAATAACAATGACACATTCCATGGCCAAGGCCATCGTGGGATTAAACTTCATAAATAACCAATCTTGAACACTGGTTGTAATTCCTTCTAAACTAAACATGCGTTACTGTTTTTATATAACAAACAATTCTAAGTGTATCTTATTCGAATATTATTCTCTTTCAAACAATCTTACCTATCAATATCAGGTATCACTAAATCGAGTGTACCCATGCTCGCCATTAAATCTCCAATCATACCACCTGCAGCAATATGATTTAGTACAGATAAGTTGGAGAAACCTGGAGACCTGAATTTAATTCTGTGCGGAGTGGTGCCACCTTCGCTTACTACATACACTCCAAATTCACCTCTTGCTGTTTCTACTCTTGAATAAAATTCTCCTTTAGGTAGTTTTAATACATTTTTTGTTTTGCCTACAAAGTCACCTTCTGGAATATTATCAATAAGTTGTTCTATAATGCGAATAGATTGATTCATTTCTTTCACGCGCACTATATAACGCGCAAATGAATCGCCTGCTGTTTCTATGACTTCATCAAATTCTACTTTATCATATACTTCATAAGGATAAATTTTTCTGATATCACAACTTACACCACTTGCTCTTGCTACAGGGCCTGTGCAACCATAAGAAATAGCATCTTCTGCACTTAAAATACCTACGCCCATAGTTCTACTTTGAAAAATAATATTGTTGGTTACTAAATCTTCGTACTCTGTTACTTTAGATTTGAATTGTGTGATAAAGGCTTTCACTTTCTTTTGAAAATCGGGATGAAGATCATACATCAAACCACCTGGTACAATATAGTTCATGGTTAATCTTGCACCGCAAGTATCTTCCATAATATCGGTTATCATTTCTCTTTCTCTGAAGGCGTAAAAGAAAGGTGTGAAGGCGCCCAAGTCCATCGCCATCGCACCTAACCATAGTTCATGTGATGCAATACGCGTTAATTCACTTAAAATAACACGTATATATTTAGCGCGTTCAGGCACTTCAATTTGCATTCCTTTTTCTACTAGTAAAGCGCAGCCTAAATTATTAATATGAGATGATAAATAATCCATTCTGCTAGTCACATAAATAAATTGACGATAAGTTAAACTCTCACACATTTTTTCAATAGAGCGGTGTATGAATCCTAAATGCGGTTCAATTTTTTTAATCGTTTCTCCATTCAAAGTCACTACTAAATGAAGTACACCATGTGTGGCAGGGTGTTGAGGGCCCATATTAATGACTAATTCGCCGTCGGCGCCTAGTTCACTGGTATCTTTTATTATTTCAGTTTGATTGTACATGCGCCAATTATAATTTTATCATGTTGATAGGGTCTTCAAAATCTTTTCTAAGTGGAAATCCTTTGAAGTCATCTTCTAATATTAATTTTCTTAAGTCGGGGTGGTTCGTGAACTGCACGCCAAACATTTCAAATACTTCACGCTCTAAAAATTCTGCAGTTCTCCAAATATCACAAACTGTTTCAATCACAGGTGTATCTCTATTCACATTGGCCTTAATAACAATACTTTGACGATGCGTAGTCGCAGACAAATGATAGACCATGGTTAAATGTGTTTTAAAATCAACACAGGTTACACAAAACAAATAGTTCATTTGCATTTTGCCTGTTCTTAAATTGGCCATCAAAGGTTTTAAGGCAGTAGGTTCAACGAGTATATTCAACCATTCTCCTGTTTCATCGTAAGTGGCTGCTGGAGCGAGTGAGCTGATGTATTCTTTTATTTCTTCGTTGGTCATAATAGTGTATTTCTAAACTTTAAATTCTCCTCTAATTTGTTCACGCGTCATACCTAATTTAATTTTCTCTTGTAAAGAAATTAAAGAATGCAATAAGGCTTCGGGACGGGGAGGACATCCTGGAATGTAAACATCTACAGGAATAATATGATCGGCACCTTTTACGACAGAATAAGTATTGTAAAAAAATGGGCCACCACTAATAGCGCAAGCGCCCATGGCGATTACATATTTAGGATCGGCCATTTGATCGTATAATCTTTTTAAAACCGGTGCCATTTTATTAACAATAGTACCCGCTATAATAATAACATCAGCTTGACGCGGCGAGGCTCTTGCTACTTCAAAACCAAAACGAGAAAAATCATATTTGGCAGAAGCAGTAGACATCATTTCAATACCACAGCAACTAGTGGCAAAGGACAAAGGCCATAAAGAATTGGAACGCGCCCAATTAATGACACTATCAAAAGTACTTACCACTATGCCACCACCTGGTGTTTCATGCACGATACCTGGAAAAGGTTCGTTGCCTGCTATTTTTTCTTTTAACTCCATTTTAATGCACCTTTTTTATGAGCGTATAAAAAGCCCATGAATAATATAAATATGAAAACGATAATTTCAATTAAGGCAACGATGCCCACTTTTTTTACCACCACTGCCCAAGGGTATAAAAACACTAATTCCACATCAAAAATTAAAAAAAGTAAGGCAAATAAGTAATAGCCCACATTGAATTGATGCCAAGGAGAAGTATCGGTGGGAATTCCGCACTCATAAGCATGTCCTTTTTGAGAATTTTTGCTTCCTTTTACTAAAATTTTCCCAATTAAAATACCGCCTGCAGAGAAAGCAATAGCGGCAATTAATAAAGCAATTAATGATATAGCACCCATAGTAATTTTGGTATAAAAATGATGCTGTAAAAGTAGCATTAAAACGGCTAATAATTCCCTAGGTAATCCACATCTAATTCACGGTTTAGGGCATTTTATGAAAGGAATAGCAGAGGTTCAATCATTATACTGCTTTGTTTAGACAAAAGGGAGAAAAATCATTAAAATTTATAGCTAAAACTGGTCCCAAAAATGGCAGGATCTCCCAAATGAACGGCCCCAAAATCGTAACCATAAGAAATATACTTTGCACCCGCTAGGTTTTTAGCCCAGAAGCTTAAAGCCGTCCTCTTGTATTCCATGCCCAATTTTGCATTTAATAAATGGTAAGGCGATTGCTGAATGCTATTGGCTAAATCAAAATAAGTGGTTCCTATATATTTCCATTCTCCTCTTAACATTATTTTCAATTCGCTAGAAACAGGGTAGCTGTATTGGGCTGCTAATAATGAAGTGCTAGAGGGCGTGAAAATTGGACGCTTGCCTGCTAAATTTACACTTGCTCCTTGTGAAGCAATTTCTAATTTATCATAACTCGCAGAGGTAGCTCCAAAAGAGTATTGTAATAATAAACCTTTAGTGGGTATGAACATTAATTCTGCTTCTACTCCTTTGCTACTTAATTGTCCAGTATTTTTAGTAATGGTAATGGCGTCTGGTAAAATTAAACTGGGCACTTGCGCGTCCGTTACTTTAGTATAAAATAAAGCAATATTTAAAATTAATTTATTGCTCAACCAATTGTTTTTAATACCTGTTTCAAAATTATTACTGTATTCGGGCAAATAGCCTACAAGTGGCGGCTGTGAAGGATCTGAGGAGAGTGGAGATAAGCCACCCGCTCTAAATCCTTTGCTATAAGAACCATACCATAAACTATTATTATTTACTTGATAGTCCAAAGAAAGTTTTGGTGAGAGTGCATTAAAATTGGTGCGTCCTAAAGTATCTGAGGTGGTAGTATATAATTCAGGACTAGGGTCACGCTGGTATTCGCCCAATATAGATTGAGTTTGATTTTCATAATCATTTCTTAATCCGAAACTCATATTTAATTTATCGCTTAAAGCATAAGTAGCTTGACCATATATAGCAAAACCTTTTTTGAGAGTGGTGCTAGTATTAATGATGCTAAATAAAGAATCTCCTATCATCATTAAGTTGGCATCTATTCCAAAACGAGTCGCTTGTTTAACTGGTGCGTCTTGATAGAATAAGAAAGCACCGGCAGTCCATTTCAATTTACTATTGCTTGAAGGAGCGCTAGTGAATTTAAAATCCTGGGTGAGTACTTTATTATTGTTCCACTTACTACCATAATTATTGATGACTGAAATGGCATCAATGGGAGAGAAATCGCCATCAATTGGGTTGGTGTAATAGCGGTAGTTTTGTTGATAAGCAGTTTGGCTACTAAAATTAAAGCCACTACCAGTATAGCGAATAGTCAAGCTCGAATTAGAGGTCTTGTCCTTCATGGTAGTTATGCTGTTTTGATTTAAACGGTAAGGGTTATTAAGCGCTTCCTCTGTTCCAAAAACCAAAGGGAAGGGTCCTTGATTCTCATTGGCAAGCTGTTTGAAATTTAAATTTATATCCCAACAACTACTAACTATATATTTTAAAAAATAGTTGCCAGACAATCCGTTTTGATTATCATAACTGCTTTGCGTAAACTCATTGGTATAATAGCCATCTCTTTTATTGGATAAGATAGAAGCGCCAAAAAATAATTTATCTTTTATAAGCGGTGTTTTAAAGCCTGCTGTAATTCTTTGTTGATTGTAATTGCCTACACTAATATCTGCAAATCCGCTACTTGCATTATTAGGTTGTTTAGTAATAATATTGATAACGCCACCCATTGCATTTCTTCCATATAAGGTTCCTTGTGGTCCGCGCAATACTTCAATTCTTTCAACATCGAATAAAGTGGGTATATAAGTGTCTAAACTAAATTGATTCACACCGTCAATATAGGTAGCCACCGTAGGGTCGTAAGAACTAGTGGTAATGCCCCTTACAGAACTTACATCACGAGCGTCTCCCGGGTCGGCGCTGTATAAATTGGGAATGATGCCCGTTATTTCTTTGGTATTCCATAATCCAAAAGCATTAATCTGTTTTGCATTTAAGGCTGTAATACTTGCAGGAATTTTTTGTAATAATTCTTC
>Ga0207940_1000405_pt1 | contig 14518 bp, 13 predicted proteins | sample LakMenEpi06Jul12_FD_150676 | JGI IMG/M metagenome (GOLD analysis project Ga0207940, IMG submission 150676) | Freshwater microbial communities from Lake Mendota, WI - 06JUL2012 deep hole epilimnion (SPAdes) | ecosystem: Environmental > Aquatic > Freshwater > Lake > Epilimnion/Euphotic zone ... | reverse complement strand
AAGAAGTACATTACTGAGAGCGTCTTTGGAGACTTCCTTGATCGCTATATCCGCTTCATTGCGTAAGAGAATCGTACCCATAGTTGTGTCCTGGCCAAAGATTGCCCCGCCTGAAACATCATTTACATAAATCACATCCAAGCCCTTCGCCTCTAACTTTCTGCGAGCCTCTTGCAGATGTTCCTTGGTTTCAGCGGCAAAGCCAACCAGAATTCGATCACCCTTGTTCGGCGAGAGCTCTGCAAGCAGGTCTGGGTTCTGTTGAAGCTCGATACTTTCAAGTGCTGACTTCTTTATCTTCTGCTCTGACACCTGTAATGGACGGGCATCTGCAACCGCTGCGCTCATTACAAGGATGTTGCATGATGGAAAGTTAGTTCGTAACGCGCTCTGCATTTCAAGTGTTGTTTCCACTTTAATAACATCCATGCCAGCAAGACCAGACACATCACAATTGGCGGCGATAAGTTGAACCTGCGCTCCGCGATTCTTGGCCGCATTCGCCACCGCTATTCCTTGTTTACCCGAGGATCGATTGCCTATGAAACGGACAGGATCGATAGCTTCTCTGGTTCCTCCAGCTGTAACTAAAACTTTTAAACCCTTGAGGTCCTGAACTTGCCCAGTTAATTCATCAAAGCTGGAAATGATTGCCGCAGTTTCAGGGAATCTCCCGGGACCAATATCTTTACCGGTCAGCCTTCCAACTTCAGGGTCCATCACGAAGAAGCCACGCTGCTTGAGTGTGTTCACATTTGCAACTGTTGCCGGATCCAGCCACATGGACGGGTGCATTGCAGGCACAATCATTTTTGGAACATCAGATGCTAAAACCAAATTCGTAAGCAGGTCATCAGCTCTACCCATTGCCAATCGAGCGATTAAATCTGCCGTCGCTGGAGCAATTAAAAAGAAGTCGGCCCTTTCAGCTAATGCAATGTGTGGAACTGTGTGGACGCTCTCCCACACTTGGGTATGTACGGGACGAGAGGAAAGTGCTTCCCATGTTGCCGCACCAACGAAGTTAAGAGACGCTGGGGTTGGCACAACTGTGATTACATAACCGCGATCCTGTAATCGACGTAAAAGTTCACAGGATTTGTAGGCGGCAATTCCACCACCAACTCCGAGAATAACCTCGCGGCCTTGGAGTGTCATAAAAAACTACGCTGTTGGCTCGAGGTTTTCAATCGTTAGAAGACCTTCGTTGATTTCGCGGAGAGCGATTGAAAGTGGCTTCTCATGAACATGTGTTTCGACAAGTGGACCCACGTACTCAAGCAGTCCCTCACCAAGCTGTGAGTAATAAGCATTGATCTGACGAGCGCGCTTAGCTGCGTACAAAACTAGGCTGTACTTTGAGCCGCTCTTGTCTAGAAGTTCATCAATAGGTGGATTGGTAATGCCATCCATGGTTATCCCCGCTTCTGTGATCAATCTTGTGTTGTAGTGCTCTTAATTCTGGGCTAACTCTATCAGTTTTCGGACAACGCTCTCGACCTGGTCATTTACGAGCACCACATCGAAAAATGCCGCTGCTGCCAGCTCTTCTTGGGCTAGTTCTAACCTTTGGGCCCTTCTCTGCTCACCATCGGTGCCACGACCCTCAAGACGTGAAACTAACTCTTCCCACGTAGGGGGCTCGAGGAAAACCAACACAGATTGTGGCAAGTGAGCCTTCACTTGTTTTGCACCGGCAATTTCAATTTCGAGAAGAACATTCTTGCCCTGACGCAAAGCATCCTCTACCTGTTGTTGTGGTGTTCCATATCGATTACCTGCAAACTCGGCCCACTCTAGAAACTGATCATCTGTAATCATTTGTGAGAAAAAATCATTACTTACAAAGTAATAATCTCGACCTTCAATCTCATTAACCCGCGGAGCTCGTGTTGTGAAACTAATGCTTACCCAAAAATCACCAGCCTCACGAAGTTTCTTGGCCACGGTGCTCTTACCTACACCGCCAGGTCCAGACAAAACCAATAATCTACCTGGCTTTACCGCTGAATCTGTTTTCACGAACTCATTACGAAGTTCCTTGAGTTGGTGACGTCCAAGCCCTTGAATCCTGCGGGTAGGTGAAATATTCAACCGCTCCATTAAGGAGATCACACGGATCTTTCCGACTCCAGCTAAAGATTCGAGCAGTTCCTTAACCCGCATCTTTCCTATTGCTTCATCGGTTAATGCTAAAGAAAGAACATCATCAATACTTAAATGTCCATTCTTAATCTGATTTTTTACCTCTGCGCGCCTTTTTCTGGAAGCAGATGCCTTAGCTAACGCTGCTACCCGTTGTTCTGCTGTTAATTGTGGAGGCGTTCCCATGGGATAAATCTAGTGGAGATTAAATTAATCGTGAGCCAATTTCTTGTGCACGCTCCTTCATTGCTGAAGCACCCTGTGCCCAACTCCGTGTAATAGGACGGCCGATTACAACCAAATTCGCGCCAGCAGCGATTGCATCCTCTGGAGTCATGGTTCTTTGCTGATCATCAGTTCCCACCATGTCCAGTGGGCGAACACCTGGCGTGATGATGATCGGTTGTGCTCCGATCGCCGAACGGACCGCAGAAATTTCTAGAGGTGAGCAAACGATCGCATTAGCGCCACCCTTGACTGCGACATTAGCTAACGCCACTGCAGAATCAAGGGCGGCAAACTTGAAACCAACTTCGGCGACATCGGCCTCAGATAAAGAGGTCAGAATAGTTACACCGGTGATGTTGGTGTTTGGCATTGCATCGACTGCAGCCTTGACCATTGACCTTCCACCTGATGCATGAACTGTGAGAAACTTTGGCGCTAAGTGTGCAACCGCTTTGGCTGCACCACCTACAGTGTGTGGAATATCGTGCAACTTTAAATCCAGAAATATGTCGGAATCAGTTTCGGCCTGAACTGCTTTTACGCCTTCTGAACCGAAGGTGAGAAAAAATTCAAGGCCCAATTTGAAAACGCTTACATGCTCTTGAGTAGCTTTGACCCAAGCAATAGCTGTTTTCAATTCAGGTGTGTCTACAGCCAAGACGATAGGAGCTTTACTCATTTACTCTCCCTCTGTTGGACGATGCGCAAACCCAACAGCTTGTTTCAATGAAGTAAAACCTCTGTCCAATAACAGCTGCTTTAGTTCAGTTTGAATCGACATAATTGCCGTTGGATTTCCAAAACTAGCTGTACCGATGGATACCCCACTTGCGCCTGCAAGAATCATTTCAAGAGCATCTCTACCCGATGCAATTCCGCCCATTCCAAGGATCGGGGTGTTAGGCAAAGCTGCGTGAACTTGATACACCGCACGAACTGCGATCGGGCGAATAGCAGGACCGGACAGTCCGCCTGTTTTTCCACCCAGATGTGGTCGCATCGTGTCCAGGTTAATCACCATTCCAAGAACTGTGTTGATTAAAGCGAGACCATCAGCGCCTGCATCAACTACACCTTTTGCAATTGATACCAAATCGGTTACGTCTGGCGACAATTTAGCAATGATCGGAAGCTCTCCACCGATTGTTCGTCGCACTCCATCAATGACTCTTCGTGAGGCTTCGGGATCGCAGGCAAAAACAAGGCCTCGGTTTTCAACATTTGGACAGGATATATTTACTTCAATTGCACTAATTCCAGAAACGGCACGAAGTTTGCGTGCCAAAGTTGAGTACTCTTCAACTGTTTCTCCAGCGATTGAAACAATTATTCGAGCCTTTTGTTCTACTAAATATGGAATATCTTTGCTCAAAAAAGCATCTATTCCTGGACCTTGCAGGCCAATCGAATTAAGCATTCCGCTCGGAGTCTCAGCCATTCGTGGTGTGGGGCGACCCGGGCGCAGCTTAGACATCACAGATTTAGTAACGACTCCCCCCATATCTTTCAGTGGGAAGAACTGCGCGAGTTCACGTCCAGAACTCGCGCACCCGCTAGCTGTAAATGTAGGTGCCGGGAACCAGGCGTTACCAATTGTTGTTGAGAAATCTAAGGTACTCATAGTTGAGTACCCACTTGCTGCCATTGAACTTTAGAACCATCCATTACGGGTCCATCGATGCAGGAGCGAAGCATTGAAACCGATCCATCATCATTTGCGACTGGCAGCACGCACGTCATGCAGATACCAATTCCACAGGCCATCGCCTCTTCAACTGCGCATTGATGAACGACATCAAGTTCGTTGGTGATCTTCGTAATCGCTGCAAGCATCGGCATAGGTCCGCACGAATAAATCACTCCGACATTTAAGTCCTTAATGATTTCAGCGATCGGATCTGTAACGCGACCCGCTGTTCCCATAGACCCATCCTCGGTGTAGATCCGCATCGAATTTACTGATCGCTTACCTTCCATTGGGGCATAAATTTTTGACCCGGTACCTGCTCCCAGAATCATGTCGACTCTGCAGCCCCGAGAATTGAGAATTTCAGCTAGACCAAAAAGCGGAGCGGATCCATAACCGCCACCAACCAAGAGCACTGGCACCGGTTCGGTTGGGATTCCAAATGCGGTTCCAAGAGGTGCAACCAAATCCAAGACATCGCCTTCAATTTGGGCGCACAACCATTTACTCCCCTGACCGTGCGGTGCAACTATTAACTCCATCGTTCCACCAACGGTAGAACTTGTTGAAACGCGGGAAATTGCAAAGGCTCTTCTAAGAACCATTCGTGAAGAATCTCCGCCCACGCTGATAGCCACGAAATTTCCCGGTTTACACTGAGCGGCAATGTCCCCAACACTAATAATTATTTGATGGTACTGACCAACCCGCTTGTTACTTAGGATCGGTGCAAGCACTTGCTTCGCATTCTTATTTATCTGCGACATTTAAGAGAGCCATTCCTGAAGCGACTTAATGCTCAATGGGCTTGATTGCAGGAAGGTAATTGCATCAACTGCGGCACTAAAACCTGCAGTTGTTGTGATGCATGGAATCGATCGCTGCACCGCAGCGGTACGAATAGCCCAGCCATCTGCTCGCGTTCCTCGACCCACTGGTGTGTTAATCACAAGGTCAATCTCCCCCGCATTGATGATGTCAACAATTGTTTTCTCGCCCAAATTACCTGTGCCTTCAGAATGCTTTCTTACCGTTGTGCACTCTATGCCCTTGGTCCGCAAAAACTCCGCTGTTCCATCAGTTGCAAGTATGTGAAACCCAAGTTCTGAAAAGCCCAACGCAGGTTCGATGCCAGTTGCTTTATCTTTATCGGCCAGCGAAATAAACACTGTCCCAGATTTAGGTAATGGCCCAAAAGCTGCGATCTGACTCTTGGCATAACTTTCACCAAAGGTTGGAGAAATTCCCATTACCTCACCTGTAGAACGCATCTCAGGTCCAAGAACAGCATCAACTCCACGACCATCAGTTCTGCGGAAACGGTTCCATGGAAGAACCGCTTCTTTCACCGAAATACCTCTCGGTTGACCATCGCCTTGCAGCGGAAGGATTCCTTCGGCTCGAAGTTGTTCAATTGTGTGGCCCACAGAAATTCGTGCCGCAGCCTTTGCCAACGGTACACCAGTTGCCTTACTGACAAATGGCACAGTTCGTGATGCACGTGGATTTGCTTCAAGAACATACAAAGTGTTTTCTGCAATAGCAAATTGAATGTTAATCAAACCGCGGACATCTACTCCGCGCGCTATTTTCTCAGTTGCAATTCGAATTTCAGTCCGTTGCTCATCAGTAACAGTCATTGAAGGCAGCACACAAGCACTATCTCCACTATGAATTCCAGCTTCTTCAATGTGTTCCATGACTCCACCTAAGAAGAGTTCATAACCATCAAAGAGAGCATCCACGTCAATTTCGATGGCGTTGTCCAGAAAGCGATCAACCAATACTGGGTGATCTGGCGTGATATCAGTTGCTCTTGTGATGAAGCCACCTAAGGCGGCATCGTCGTAAACAATCTCCATGCCGCGTCCGCCCAACACAAAGGATGGACGTACTAGTACTGGATAACCAATTTCTTGTGCAATCTTTGTCGCCTCTAATTGTGAAGACGCCATTCCAAATTCTGGCGCTCTCAAGCCTTGCTCGGCAAGAATATTTCCGAAAGCTCCACGCTCTTCGGCCAAATTAATTGAATCCGGAGATGTTCCTAGGATCGTTACGCCATTGGCCTTTAATCCAGCTGCTAATCCCAAAGGTGTTTGACCACCCAATTGAGTAATAACGCCGAGAACCGGTCCCGCGAGGGTTTCAGCATGGACCACTTCAAGCACATCCTCAAGGGTCAGCGGCTCAAAATACAAACGGTTACTGGTGTCGTAATCGGTAGATACTGTTTCAGGATTGCAATTAATCATAATCGTTTCATAGCCAGCTTCGCGCAAAGTAAATGATGCGTGGACACAGGAGTAATCAAATTCAATACCTTGACCAATACGGTTTGGACCACTTCCTAAAATGATTACGGCCGGAGTTGTTCGGGGACGAACTTCGGTTTCCTCTTCATAGCTCGAGTAGTGATACGGAGTAAAGGCCTCGAACTCGGCTGCACATGTATCAACTGTCTTATAGACAGGTCTGATTCCTAAATGATGGCGCGCTTTTCGTACTTCATCTTCGCTAACACCACGCAGTATGGCTATCTGAGAATCAGAGAAACCTTGACCTTTGGCGGTTCGAAGCAATTGAGAACTTAATTCACCAGGTTGAGCTATGACGGTGGCTTGGGTATTGATCAACTCAATCTGTCGTAGATACCAAGGATCGATTTTGGTTGCCGCAAATACATCTGCAATCGATGCACCGCCCCACATAGCTTTCTGAACTTGCTGTAGTCGGTATTCGGTTGGGATTCTCATGGCTTGCATAAGTTGTTCAAGCTCTACTGACGTCACGACTGGCCAAGTAAATATTGCTTCTTTCCGCTCTAAAGAGCGCAAAGCTTTCATCAGCGCTTCTGCGAAAGAACGGCCGATAGCCATTGCTTCACCGACGCTCTTCATCGTGGTGGTTAAGCGTGGATCAGCATCTGCGAATTTTTCGAAAGCAAACCGAGGTAACTTAACAACTACATAATCCAAAGTTGGCTCAAATGATGCAGGTGTTACTTTAGTGATGTCATTTGTGATTTCATCAAGTGTGTACCCGATAGCTAACTTGGTTGCAATCTTTGCGATCGGAAATCCCGTTGCCTTGGATGCAAGCGCACTCGATCTGGAGACTCTAGGATTCATTTCAATGACAATTATTCGGCCATTTGCTGGATTCACCGCGAATTGAATATTACATCCACCAGTGTCAACACCAACTTCACGAATGATGTCCATAGACAGGTCGCGAAGCTTTTGATACTCAACATCTGTCAGGGTCATGGCTGGGGCTACCGTAATAGAGTCTCCAGTATGAACACCCATTGGATCTAAGTTTTCGATGGAACAGACAATGACTACGTTGTCTTTGTTGTCTCGCATTACTTCTAGTTCGTACTCTTTCCAACCAATGATTGATTCCTCTAACAGGACTTCAGAAGTTGGACTGTGTCGCAGACCTGCGCCAGCGATTTGGCGAAGTTCAGCTTCATCAAAGGCGATACCTGAGCCCAAACCTCCCATTGTGAAAGAAGGACGAACGACAACTGGATAATTAAGTTCCACAACAGCTTTAAGAATTTCTTCCATTGTGTGGCAAATGCGAGATTTGGCGGACTCCCCGCCAACTTTTTCCACTATCGCACGAAACAGTTCGCGATTTTCCCCACGATTAATCGCATCGACATCAGCACCAATTAATCGAACCCCATACTTAGCTAGAGTTCCACGCTCATACAAACCGATAGCCGCGTTAAGGGCAGTCTGGCCACCTAATGTCGCCAAGACCGCATCTGGCTTTTCATGGGCAATGATTCGTTCGATTATTTCTGGAGTGATCGGTTCAACATAAGTAGCGTCGGCAAACTCTGGGTCAGTCATAATTGTGGCTGGATTTGAATTCACTAAAATCACTCTGATTCCTTCTGAGCGAAGAACTCGACATGCTTGTGTTCCAGAATAATCAAATTCGCATGCTTGACCGATAACGATTGGTCCACTGCCAATTACTAAAACACTTTTTATCGAAGTATCTAGCGGCATTATGCGACCACCTTTTTTGTCATCAGGTCGACGAAACGATCAAAGAGGTAAGAAGCATCATGAGGTCCAGCCGCCGCCTCAGGGTGATACTGAACCGAAAAGGCAGGACGATCCAATAAAGCTAAACCTTCAACAACTCCATCATTTAGACAGGTATGCGTAACCTCACCGCGCCCATAAACTGTTGAAAACTGAGTATCTGTAGGAGCCTTTACCGCAAATCCATGATTGTGCGCAGTAATTTCTACTTTGCCAGTGTTTTTGTCCATCACTGGTTGATTGATACCTCGGTGACCAAACTGCAACTTGTATGTTTCAAATCCAAGAGCCCGACCCAGAATTTGATGACCAAAACAAATACCAAAGATAGGAATTTCTGACAGCAAAAGCTCTCGAACTACTTCAATCACATCTGCCATGGTTGCTGGATCGCCCGGGCCATTAGAAAGAAAAAAACCATCTGGCTTGATCGCTACAATTTGTTCAACAGTTGAATCAAAGGGCATTACGTGAACTTCTACCCCACGCTCTGCCAAGGCTCTTGGTGTGGCACCTTTTATACCTAGATCTAAAGCAGCGATCGTAAATTTTTTCTCACCCACAGCTGGCACAACGTAGGTTTTCGGGGTTGATACATCTTTTGCAAGAAAGGCACCGGTCATAGCATCGGCCTTTCGAACTTCGACAACCATTTCTTCACGAGAAAGCTCTAAACCTGAAAAAATACCGACGCGCATTGCTCCACGATCACGCAAGTGTCTGGTAATTGCTCGAGTATCAACACCTTGAATACCTACGATTCCTTGATCCACAAGCTCGGCTTCAAGATCATTCTGTGCGCGCCAATTAGATGTAAGCGATGAAGGGTTACGTACTACAAAGCCTGCTACCCAAATCTTTTCTGATTCATTATCTAAATCGTTAACACCAGTATTTCCGATGTGTGGAGCGGTCATGATGACGATCTGTTTGTGATACGACGGATCAGTCAAGGTTTCCTGGTATCCAGTCATACCCGTTTGGAAAACCGCTTCTCCAAAAGTTTTGCCTGTAGCAGCCCATGAGGATCCTTCGAAGATTCGACCATCATCTAGAACAAGGTAGGCAGCTGCCATCACACATTCTCCTTGTCTGTCATCGCACCATTGATCAGTGTTTGCTTACCTTTAAAGAAGGTGTGCAGCACAACCCCTGGCAGCTCGTGCCCATGGTAAGGAGTATTTGAAGAGTTAGAGAGAACTAGGTCCCGATCTACCCGCCAACTTTGCGTTGGATTTATCACAGTTAAGTTTGCAACGCTTCCGACCGCTATTTTTTGGCCCTGGTGAAGGTATCCGCCGATCCGCGCCGGTGTGTGACTCATTCTTTCTGCTACAAGCTCCCAACTCATTAAGGATGTGTCTACCATCGTTTTTTGAACAATAGAAAGTGCTGTTTCTAATCCCAGCATTCCAAAAGCTGCTTCTTGCCACTCACATTCTTTATCTTCTAATGGGTGGGGTGCGTGATCGGTTGCAACAATGTCAATCGTTCCATCAGCTAACGCTTCGCGAAGTGCATGCACATCAGCTTGCGTTCTAAGCGGTGGATTGACTTTGTAAATGGGATCATATGATGAAGCAAGATCATCGGTAAGTAGTAAGTGATGCGGCGTTACCTCTGCCGTAACATTTATACCGCGAGCTTTGGCCCAACGAATTATCTCGACGCCTCCGGCAGTTGTGAGATGGCAGATGTGAAGTCTGGACTGGACATGATCGGCAAGTAGAACATCGCGCGCAATAATTGCTTCCTCTGCTACTGCGGGCCAACCTTTCAAACCAAGACGAGAAGATACGATGCCTTCATTCATCTGTGAACCAACAGTCATGCGTGGGTCCTGCGCATGTTGTGCGATAACCCCACCGAACTTCTTGATGTACTCCAGAGCTCGTCGCATTACTAATGGATCTGAAACGCAGTTTCCGTCGTCACTAAACACTCTCACTTGTGCAACTGAATCCGCCATCGCACCAATTTCGGAAAGGGTTTGCCCCTTCAATCCCTGTGTTACCGCACCGATTGGAAAAACATCTAGCAACCCTGCTTCTTGTCCCAGTCGGTAAACCTGTTCAACCACACCAGCAGTATCTGCGACTGGTGATGTGTTTGCCATTGCTGACAGCGCAGTAAAGCCACCTTTGGCGCCCGCGCGACTGCCGCTTAGTACCGTCTCGGCATCCTCACGACCTGGTTCACGTAAGTGAGTATGTAAATCAACTAGTCCTGGCAAAATGATGCAGCCTTGAGCATCGATCGTCTTTGCAGCCTGGCCGGTAAAGGACGTCGTTACGTCAACGATCTCTTCACCTGAAATACATACATCGGCTTTTCTGCCGTCAGAGAGCTGTCCGCCCTTGATAACAAGATCTATTGTGCTCATTTAATTCATCCCCGCTTCCAACGCTCCGCCGGTTAGAAGGACGTATAAAATCGCCATTCTGACACTTACTCCATTAGTCACCTGCTCGGTGATTACCGAGCGAGCACTATCTGCAACCTCAGCTGAAATTTCCAATCCCCTGTTCATGGGTCCAGGGTGCATAACTATTGAACCAGGCTTCATAACCTTCATTCGATCTATATTCAAACCAAAGTATCGAGAGTATTCACGGGCGTTAGGGAAATAAAAGTCGGTCATACGCTCTTGTTGTACTCGCAACATCATGACGACATCCACAAACGGAACGACTGCGTCTAGGTCATATGACACAGTGCACGGCCAGGTTTCAACTCCTACCGGTAACAGCGTCGGTGGAGCAACCAAGGTTACCTTAGCTCCTAGTTTTGACAAAAGCAGAACATTAGATCGTGCGACTCTAGAATGAAGAACATCGCCGACAATTGCAACACTAATTCCTTCTAAATCACTTTTTCCCAAACTCAAATGCTTACGGATAGTAAATGCATCCAACAAAGCCTGACTTGGATGTTCATGTGTTCCATCCCCTGCGTTAACGACACTTCCAGCCATCCATTGAGAATCAGCTAACCGCTGGGCTGCACCCGAGGCGGAATGTCGAATCACAACCGCATCAGCTCCCATAGCTTGGAGTGTCATGGCTGTATCTTTTAAAGACTCCCCTTTGCTTACGCTGGAACCTTTTGCTGAAAAATTGATTACATCCGCTGAAAGTCTTTTTGCAGCTGCTTCAAATGAAATACGAGTACGAGTGGAATCCTCAGCAAATAGGTTCACGATTGTTCGCCCGCGCAAAGTTGGAAGCTTCTTAACCGCTCCTTCGCTCACTCGAGCTAATTCATTTGCCGTATCTAGAATTGAAATTGCCTCGGCTTTGCTAATATCAGCAATTGATAAGAGATGGCGCATTATTGCTCAGCTCCTTCAATACTTACTTCGTCTCGACCATCGATCTCACCGAGCAAAACACGCACTGATTGATTCTTTGATGTCGGAAGATTCTTACCCACAAAATCAGCCTTTATTGGAAGTTCGCGGTGGCCTCTGTCGACCAATGTAGCTAATTGAACTGTTCGAGGCCGACCGATTTCGCCAATTGCATCTAGCGCTGCGCGAATCGTCCGACCCGAAAAAAGAACATCATCAACAAGAATCAGATCTCGGCCTTCAATGCCGCTGGTTGGAATATTGGTGGGCATGATGGCTTTTGGCGCACGAAGTCTTAAGTCATCTCGAAACAAAGTTATATCCAGAGTTCCGCAAGGAACCTCTGAGCCTTCAATCTCAGAAATGATCGTTGCGATCCGCTGTGCTAGATGTGCGCCTCGAGTAGGGATACCCAAAAGAACTATCGATCCAGAACCTTGATTTTTTTCCAATATTTCATGTGAAATACGGGTCAACGCACGTTTAATGTCAGGTGCGGACAGGGCTACGCTCATGTAAATCTCCTTTCCCACCTCTCTGGATGGGTCGTTAAAGGATGCAGGCGCGATAGTAGCACCGTTCTGCCGTAGCTGTGGATATCGGGAAATGTGTTGAGTCGCTCGTGAATACCCTGCCCCAATGAGCATAGACAATGAATTAGTAGCACTTCAGTCAAGGTTGCGGGCGGTCAGAGTTTCCAAGGGCCTAACCCTTTCGCAGGTTTCGGCGCAGAGTAAAGGTTCGATATCGGCAATCGCTTTGGGATCTTATGAACGAGGTGACAGGTCACTGAGTACCCAGAAACTCTTTGAGATATCGCAGATTTACGGGGTTCCAGTAGTCGAACTCTTGTCTTCTCCGAACAAGGGGATCAATTCTGGCCGCGTCATAATCGATGTAAGAAAACTGACGCTTAATCAGGATTCATCAACAGAGGCTCCATTGAAAATTATTCAACGCATAGCCGCGATGCGCCATGATTGGAATGGCGAGGTTATATCCCTGCGCGGAACCGATATAGCGTTGCTAAAGATTTTTGCTAATTATTCAGAGGAGCAAATCGGGACTTTTTTGCAGAACTTTGCACTGACTAAATTGAAATAGTGTCCTTGATGCTTGCGATACGGCCCAAAACACCATGAATGTACTTAGATGATTCATCACTTGAGAGCTCTTTTGCTAGCGCAAGTGACTCATCTATAGCAACGCTGATTGGAACTTCGGCAGACCAAAGGATTTCAAAAATACCTAGCCGCAAAATATTTCGGTCAACCGCTGGCAATCGATCCATGTCCCAGCCTTGGGCATAGGTGGTGATCAATTCATCGATCTTGCGACGATTTTCGGCAACACCATTTACTAATTCTTTGGTGTAATCACGAATTGGACGAGCATCCGGACCTTCTTCAACCACATCTCGTGACTGCAGGGTCTGTAAAAGGTCGGTCCCACGAATATCACTTTCGTACAAAAGATCTAGCGCTTGTTTACGCGCCTTGCTACGAGCTGACACTAGCTAGCGCGACCCTGATATGACCCATCGCGTGTATCCACCATAACAACTTCGTCCTGCTTGATGAACAATGGGACTTGAATTTCGATTCCAGTTTCAACCGTTGCTGGCTTTGTGCCACCTGAAGAGCGATCGCCCTGGATGCCTGGTTCAGTGTAAGTAATCTTGAGCGGAACGGAAGCCGCTAATTCGATGTACAGTGGGTTTCCTTCATTGACCGCAACAATGGCTTCTGTGTTTTCCAACATGTAGTTTGCTGAATCGCCAACAGTCGCAGCACTAATCGTCATCTGGTCATAAGTCTTTGTATCCATGAAGACAAAATCATCGCCCTCTTTGTAAAGGTATTGCATCTCGCGCTTTTCAAGAATCGCAACATCAACCTTGACACCTGCGTTGTAGGTTTTATCAACCACTTTGCCGCTAAGAACAGACTTAAGCTTTGTGCGCACAAATGCTGGACCCTTACCAGGCTTAACATGTTGGAACTCAACTACCGTCCACAACTGACCTTCGATGTCCAGTGTCATTCCATTTTTCAAATCATTTGTTGTTGCCACAGCTAATCCACCCGCTCTTTGTCGATTGTGTCAATTTTTACGAAGACCTAAGGATACCCGCTCTACGGGTGTGCTTTGCTACTTTGAAACGAGATTTGCTAGTGCAATGATGGCCAAAACATAGGAATTTGGTCCGAATCCACCAATGGTTCCGTTGGCTACTCCAGAAATCACAGATGTATGACGAAACTCTTCACGGCTAAGCGGGTTAGAAAGATGTACTTCTATCAACGGCGCCTTTACTAACTCCGCAGCGTCACGAATTGCATACGAATAATGTGTGAAGGCAGCTGGATTGATGATCACCGGGGTGTTGCTGTCAGCTGCCTCATGCAACCAACCGATTATTGTTGCTTCGTCATCACTCTGACGTACATCGGCTTCAAAACTATGTTTTGTTGCAGCGATTTCGATGAGACTCTTTAGTTCTGCATAATTGAGATCACCGTAAATTGAAGAATCTCGAATATCCAATCGCGACAGATTTGGCCCGTTGATAACTAAGATCTTCATGAGGCAATCATCTCATAGGCAGCATCAAGTTCGGCGGAAGAAAGATCTTCTAGGCGAATGGTTGATCCAATTCCATCTAACGCGACGAAGCGAAGTGTCTTGCCTCGTGCTTTTTTATCCAACGAAAGCAGCGGTAGCAACTTCGACCACGCTTGACGGTCAAAAGTTGTCGGAAGTTCGAATCTGGCTAATAAATCTCTGTGCAGGGCTACTGTAGAAGCATCGATAAGTCCTCGGGCTAACGCTAATTCAGCGACAAAAACCATTCCGATCGCCACCGCTTCACCGTGGCGCAATTGGTATTTGGAATGAATTTCAATGGCATGTCCAAGAGTATGACCGTAGTTAAGAGCTTCGCGGGCGTAACTTTCTTTAAAGTCAGTTGAAACCACCGCTGCTTTTACAGCGATAGCTCGACAAATCAAATCTTGCAGCACCTCTGGTTTTGCTAAAAGC
>Ga0207940_1000404_pt1 | contig 14553 bp, 12 predicted proteins | sample LakMenEpi06Jul12_FD_150676 | JGI IMG/M metagenome (GOLD analysis project Ga0207940, IMG submission 150676) | Freshwater microbial communities from Lake Mendota, WI - 06JUL2012 deep hole epilimnion (SPAdes) | ecosystem: Environmental > Aquatic > Freshwater > Lake > Epilimnion/Euphotic zone ... | reverse complement strand
GTTTGGGTATATGATATAGATCGCGATGGAGATATGGATTTATTTTATCCTACTTATAGAAAAAGTACTTTAAGTAACCCCAAAGGCGCTGTGTTTTGGTGGGAGAATACCAAAAAGGGATTTAAGATTAATAAAAAATTTAGATTAAAGTATTAAACAGATAAAATGAATAAAAAATATATACTAATTGGCTTCATCTTATTTATTTCAATTTTTAATGAACTGAATGCTCAAAAGTGGATTGTAAAAGATAGCATTTTAGTTTTTCCGCAAGGATTTTCTTCTTGGCTAAAAAGAAATAATGGCGGTATTGATTCTGCGGCTCCTGGAATGGGAAATTATAATGGTCAAATTGGAAGCATTGGAACCAATCAGGGGGTAGATTTTTATGATTTTAATAAAGATGGTTTACCCGACCTAACATTTCAATTATTTCCAAGTAATAATATTACAAGAGAGTATTTAAAAGGGATATTTATTCAAAACGCAAGTGGAAAATTTGTATTGGATACAAATTATGCAATAAAAGCAAAAGGAGATCTTTGGCTTGGAAGTTTTGGTGATTTTAATGGAGATGGTCTAACAGACTATCATTACATAATTCAAAATTATCATGGAGCGGACAGCAATAGAAAATACAGCCCAGAAATGGTTAATGATCATTGGCCTGAAAAAGTTTTCATTAATAATGGAAAATCATTTGATACTTTAACCTTAGATATAAATAATTTATATGTAGAATCAACCTATACGGCAGATGTTGATAAAGATGGAACTGATGAAATTGTTGCAACAGGAAGATATCCAGATGTAATGAATGTATATAAGTATGATAAATCAAAAAAGCAATTTTATAAAATGCTTCCCGATTTGTCAAAAGCCTGGACCGCCAGATTTGATCCAAATGTAAGCAGATACCCTCTTTTTAATGTAGCAAACACAAATAATCAAAATGAATTTGCTACAATATTATTTGATAATTCTAATTCTAAAGAAATTGGTGAGCCAGATTGGCAGCCTTATAATTTTAGAAATTTTACTTATGCTAAGTATAATTTCAATACAAAAAAGATAGAAACAATTAGTTTAAATAGAGACTCAATTTTAATTCCTGTAAAATATTCAAAACAAGATGCAGATGATTACTATAGGTTCTGTATTCATGAAAAAATTACTGCCTATAAAATGGATATTGATAAAAATGGAGAAGAAGAGATTGTGGTTGGTGGATTTTATATGAATAATTATTATGTAAAAAACAAACAGAGGTATGCATACGGATGGAAGGTTCTTGGTTTAAACGGAAAAGATTTAACCACACAATTTTTCAAGGATAGCGGCTTTGATAAAAACACAGAACTTTGGTCACATGGCCTAGATATTGATGATAATGCAGATGGTATAGAAATGATACCTGGTTCATGGGGCAATAGAAGTGTAGGAGAGCTAGGAAATTATTACAAAGTTGTTAATGGGAAATTTGAAAAAACATACATAAGAGATCTCAAACTTGCATCCGGTAAAAAATTAGATAGCACCTATTTTAAATCTATGGAATTAATTATGTACCCCAATTTTATAAAAAATAAAAACGCGCTAATAATGTATGATATGGATAATATAAAAAGAACCTCTATCCTTTATCAAGTAAGTTGTGCTGACGCTCCTAAGCCCATTTTTGACAAATCGCAATATAGTATTTGTGGTACTGATAGTACAACAGTTAAGTTAACTAACTATTCAAAATCAGATAGCACTATTTGGTATGTAAATAATAAAGTAAAAGCTACTAATACTGACCAATTGGTATTTAAGACCAATGATACATTTTATGTTACTAGAATAGATACAAATGGATGTACTAAAACTACAGACGCTATTAAGCTTCTTAAGTTTTCTACTCCAACAACCCCCACTATTTCTCGTGACACCTCCAACAGCCTTAGTTCTAGCGCAAGCATAGGTAATGTATGGTATAAAGATGGGGCTGCCACAAAAGACACTACTCAAAAAATTAAACTCTCAGATCCGTCTAACGTTGGTTCCTACACAGTTAAAACCACTCAAAACGGATGTGTAAGTGCATTAAGTAGCCCTTACTACTTTTTGGTAACAGATGTTATTAATTTAAGCGCTAATGAGTTTATAAAACTAGCGCCCAACCCGTTTATAAATCAATTAAATTTTGATTTTGTAGTTAAAGGCTATCAAAGGCTAAACATAGAAGTATATGATATAGCTACAGGTACAAGGGTAGCTAGTAGGCAAAACCTTACAGCAGGTATGCCAATAACGCTTGGTCAGTTATCGGCAGGTACTTATATAATTAAAGTAAGCTCTAATGACAATAAAATTGTACAGCAGTTTAAGATGGTAAAGCTCTAAGCCACAAGTATTTATTAAATTATTAATTGTACTTTCGCTAATTAATTTTTAGTTATGCCAAACAGTATTCCCTTCCGTTCCATTTGCCCAGTGGCTACCAGCTTAGATATTATTGGAGATAAATGGACTTTATTAATTTTAAGAGATATGATCTGGGGTCATAAAACTTTGTTTAATGAATTTCAACAGTCAATAGAAAGTATGCCAAGTAAAATGCTCGCCAATAGATTAAAAAAATTGGAAGAGCTTGGATTTGTAAGCAAGACAAAAGGAAACCTTAATAAAAAAAGCGTTTATTATTTATTAGAAAAAAGAGGCTTAGATACTTTTCCTATCATGGTTGAAATGGCTATTTTTTCTACTAAACATTTCTTTGATCATTTAGGTACTACTTATACCAAGGAAGCCAGAACGACTATGAAAACAGATAGACAAGGCTATATCTCAGAATTGGTTAATAACTACAAGAAATTTAAAAGGAACTTGGTTATTTAATTCTTTCTTTCAGGAACCGCCCGATGATTTTTATTCAACCAATAAAGAACTAATATTTTAAAAATAAAAAAGTCCTGCAGAAATAATTTCTGCAGGACTTTATATTAATAACTAAAATATAAATTAACGCTCTATAGTTAAATCTTCTACATTAAAATATTCTTGCTGCAATGCAATTTTTCCATCTTTATCAAACTCATAGGATGCATAGAATTTTAATAAACCAGTTTTTCCACTACTAGTAAATTTTGATTTCCATACCCCATAAACTCTAACACTACCATCAAAATTATTATCATTATCTACTCCTTTTCTCCAAAGTGGATTAGTAAGTGTAATGTCATCATAAGTGTTCATAAATACTTGCATTTGAGCATACCACACATCTTTAGATAATGGATCTTGGCCTACCATTGGAGGGGACCATACAAAACTATCTGAAACATAGGATCTCATTTTAACAGAATCTTCAGCAGCAAAAGCAGCTTCAAAAGCTTGAGCGGTTGCTAAGTTCTTGGTGTATGCTTCTTCTGCAGCAGTTGTTTTTACCGCAGTACTGTTATTTCAAGCCACTAAGGCAGCTACAATAACTAAAGAAAGTAAGAATTTTTTCATTTGGTTGGTTTTTGGTTACACTAAATATAACCTATTTAAGTGTTGAAAAGAAAGTAAATTTCCTTAATTTTAGTGCACGTTTAAAGCTATTTAAACCGTTAAAATCTTACCTTAATTTGTTAACTCATTAAAAATCAATCAAATGAAAAAAATCATCTTCTTAATGATAGCTGTAATTGGATTTAATCTAACAGCTTCTGCTCAAAAAGCCATCAACTCTGTACATTTTTATGATGTTAAAAATGCGGCTTTGGAAAAAACCTATATCGCTAGCATCAAAGAAATTAATGCGATCATGATTGAAATAGGCTTTCCTAATAACTATTATACTTATATGAAATTAAATGAATCAGATACTACTTCCACTTATAGAAGCTGTACTATTGGTCATTGGACTTCAGAAAAAGATTATAAAGTTATTCACGATCATCCTAAGTTTAAAGCATGGGGTGCTAAGAATAAAGACAACAATGGTGTTTTTATTACAGGGCAATTGTATAGAAAGTTTTATACAGTAGATTAATTAAGACAAGAACAATACATTTTAATAATTTAAACCAAAAACAAATCAGATGAAAAAAATGCTTTATGCCCTAACGGCAATTGTTTTATTGACTACAGCTTGTACTGCTCCTAAGACGGAAGAAAGTCAAGCAGGCGTGTACAAAATGGAAAAATCGGTTATCAACGATGGTACCAAGGATACTGTTGATAACAGCCCAAACCAATTTAAAATTTACACAGCAACACATTATGTATTTGCTAAATTAAATGTTGACTCTACTGTCTCTTTTGGAGTAGGTTCTTACAAAAAAGAAGGTAATACAATTACTGAAACTAATTTATACGGCGGAAATGGAAGTGATTCAGCTGCTAATTTTACATTAAACCTTACAAAAACTGAAACTGGATATATTCAAGATATTGCAGCCTTAGTAATGAATGGTCTTACATACAAGTTAAACGAAACTTATTCTAAAGTAGCTCCTGGTGCGGCTACTGAATTAGATGGTTTATGGAAATTATCTGCAAGAATGTCAATCACTGGTACAGATACTACTGATATTTTAGCCAAATACAGTGCAGTACAATACAAAGTATTTCAAGATGGACATTTTATTTGGGTAAACAGAGCAGCTACAGATTCTACTAAAACTGCTTTCCAAAATACATATGGATACGGAACATTTACTTTTGCAGATGGCGTTTCTACAGAAGTACCAAGCACATCAAGCTATGCTAGTATTGTCGGAATGAATATCAAAGTGAAAATTACTTTAACTGGTAAAAATGAATACACACAAGAAATAGTGGATGAAGCTGCTAAAACAACTTCTATCGAAAAATATACTCGTTTGTAATTCTATATAAGAATAGAAAAAGCCCCTCGAATCATCGGGGGGCTTTTTTATGCAATGCATTATCTCGGTATTATCTAAGGGAATTTTAATAATTCCTACCTAATTTTCTTATTTATCGTTTCTTCTTCTTGCCTCTTCAGCCTCTTTGTAAATATTAATCCAAGTTAAGGAAATATCAATCACTGCTAATAAAGGTCCCAAGGCCAAGACCATAATGACTTCTAAACCTGGTGAATACCCAATGACCCCGTCCAATGAGGTTAATTTTGATCTTTTAAATAATTTATACAAGCAGTAAATAGATGAAAGTATCCAAAAGAAAATGACAATATTTGTTAACATAGAATCCTTTTTTATTCATTGCAAAGATAAGACATTAAATCTTTCTTACATTATTTAAAAAGCCCCTTTTTTTAAATAATAATTGTAATATGCATTTGATAATATTGAATGGAAATTCAACTTAAAAAATATGAAACAATTACTTAGCTCTTTGATAGGCATATGCTGCCTTTGTTTTGCAGCCCAAGGCCAAAAATTGACCCTAGCCAATGTGCATTCCCATAACGACTATGAACAAAAAACACCTTTTCATCTAGCCTATCGCAACCAATTAGGCTCCATTGAAGCTGATATTCATTTAGTAGCAGGTAAAATTTTAGTGGGCCACGATACAAAAGATTTATTGCCTAGTCGAAACCTTGAAAATTTGTATTTAGCGCCCCTGCTTACTTATAATACACCCAAAAGAAAATTACAATTTTTAATAGATGTAAAAACTGAAGCCATTAGTACTTTAGATAGTTTGATAGCCGTATTAAAAAAATACCCTACGCTTATTAATAATAAAAATATTACCATTACCATTTCTGGTAACACACCTGCCGATAGTTTATTTATACAGTATCCTAGCTTTATACATTTTGACGGCAGAATTTTTAAAAACTATACCACAGCCCAGCTGTCTAAAATTTCTTTAATTAGCGAAGACTATGGAAAGTTTACGATGTGGAAGAAAACCTGGCCCATGCAAGTTGCGGAGGAAGAAAAAATTAAACTAGCTATTGAAAAAATACATGCACTTAATAAACCCATTAGATTATGGGGCACACCCGATTTTCCTTTAGCATGGGAAAAATTTATTGAAATGAAAATAGATTTTATTAATACAGACAAGATTGAAGAGATTACGCAATTCTTTCAAGCACGTCCCTAAAACTTATTCAAAAATAATAGTTCCAAATTTTTTATATTCGTGAAAACTTCGGCTGGTAGGCTTCCAGGTCCAATGGTTGCTTCCTTTATCATAGTCAATTCTGTAAAAATTAGCCCTCCATTTTGTTCCAGATTTGGGCGGTACATTTTCTAGCGGGCTTAGTAAAACAAAGGGTATAAAAAATTCGGCAGTCCATCCAATTACTTTATCTCCTTTTTTGTTGATAGTAGCTGCATGTCTTGTTCTTCTTTCTTTTTCATAATGCCAAGGCCTCCAACCTAAAAACTTCCCATTATAATTTGGAACTATTATAGGTAATTCATAATTCCAAGGAGATAACTCATATTCAAAATATAGAACCGATTTTTCATCAGGCCAAAAGAAGGCTTCTACTACATCTTCATTATACAAGTCAGCAAAATCTTCTCTTAGGGTGGATGTAATAAGTGAATCCTCGCATACGTACAAACAGTAAATTCCAGAGTCGGAATATAAAATTTTAAAATTGGTGGAATAATTTACCCCAGTAGTTAATTTCTTATTCAATTTTGTAAACGAGGTAGTCTTCCAAGCGGCAGCATCTCCTAATCCATTAACAGAAAAATCTTTTATTTTTTTTACAGCAATAGTGGAACTGTCATCGGCTTGCGCTTTAACATGCACCACCAAAAACATAGAAAAAACAACAGCTATCAATAAAGTTTTATATCCCTTAGTCATACTATTTAATTAACATAGGAAATAATCTTTTTATTTCTGCTTCATTAGGTTGTGCGCCATATTCACAAACTTCAAAAGCTTCTGCATGCTTTGCTTTTGCTGCTTTTGCTGCGCCATACCATTTCACCATAGCTGCTCTAATATTGGCTTTCATTGGTTTATCATATAATTTCATCAACCACTGCAATCTTTCTTCTTTTCCAGTAGGAACGTCTTTTTCATATCTTCCTATCCAAGGCATCCACTCATAAAATTGAGATTCATGCGCATCAATGGCTAAAATCTTTTTTGCATAAGTAGTTGTAATATCTACTACGATATCAGGTCTGAACGGGTTCGGTCTTTGAAAATGATCCTCTCCATATAAAAATACAGGCGTTTTTCTTAGAGGCGGTACATCTGGTGCAACATTGGGTACTTCTACCATATAGGCTGCATCTTGCACTAATACTCCTGTATAACGGTGATCAGGGTGGTAATCATTAGGTCTTGGTGCAATGACTACATCTGCATTCCACTCTCTAATTTTTCTAATTATTTGTAATCGCACTTCTAGTGTAGGTAATAGTGCACCATCGTGATTGTCTAATACATCATAAGTTACCCCTAGTCGTTTAGCTACTTCCTGAGTTTCTAAATATCTACGCGCAGCTAATTCTTTTCCTTTCATGGTTTGATGTCCTGCATCCCCATTTGTAACTGCTACAAATTTTACAGCATGTCCCATACTTGAAAATAAGGCTGCTGTAGCCCCTGCCTCATAATCACAATCATCGGGATGCGCACCAATGACAATAATTCTACTTTTTTCTTTGATGGTTTGTGCCATTACTGACTGACACAACATTAATAGTATAATGCTTAAGAGAATTTTTATTTTTTTCATTTTATTATTTTTAAACAACCTTACTATAAAATCTTTTTAATTCCTTTTTATTTTTTAATTCAATTATTATGGCTTCAACAAACTTTCAAACCACTCTACATTGGTTTGCATTGTTTTTAAAACCATTCTTGGCTCACTAGGTCCATGTGGTTGTCTTGGTAAAACCAAAAGCTTCACAGGAATATTTCTTCTTCTTAATGCATTGTAAAACATAATAGAATTTCCCAAGGGAACTCTTTGATCTGCTTCCCCATGTTGTAACATCACAGGTGTTTGTACATTTTGAACAAATCTTAATGGCGAATGCTCGCTATACATTGACCAATTATTCCAAGGATCTGATTTAAAGTAAGAAGGTAAAAATCCTTCAATATCATCGGTCAAATTTTGAAAACTAAGATCTACAACAGGCGCTCCAATAGAAGCTGCTTTAAAACGATTGGTATGTCCAACAATCCAACTACTCATAAAACCTCCATAACTCCATCCCATTACACCTAGCATAGACTCGTCTGTAACGCCCATTTTAATCACCTGATCTACGCCGGCCATTAAGTCAATATAATCTTTACCACCCCAATCCTGTCTGTTGGCCATTCTAAAAATGTTGCCATAACCACTTGATCCTCTTGGGTTTGGTCTTAAAATAGCATAACCATTTTCGCTTAAGGCAGCCAATGGATAAGTACCTTGATTAGTAGCAATACAAGTTTGACCAAAATTACCAGCAGGGCCACCATGAACATTTAATAATAAGGGCACTTTTTTACCAGCTGTATAATTCAAGGGATAAGTTAATAAACCTTCAATCTCTAAACCATCCGCCCCCTTCCATTTAATTAGTTCGGTTCTAGCTAAAGGTAGTGAAGCCATGCTTGCATTTATGGAAGTAATTTTTACAGGAGCATACTCATTTAATTTACTTACATATAATTCAGGAAATTGAGAAGTATTTTGTAAGGTGAAAGATATATAAGTATGCGATGCATTTATTTTAGCAGCCCCTATATAATTTTTTTCACCCTTACTTAATTCAGCAATATTTTTTCCATCCACACTTAATGTGTAAATACTTGTCATTGTTTTATTAGACTCTGACCAAACAATATTTTTTCCATCTGCTGTCCAACCTAAAATACTTCCATCTTCATTCGGAGTTGCTTTTAATCGTAATGTTTTTCCATCTGCTAGAGCATAAATCTTTGCATGTTTTGCACCAGGCCAATCATTCGGGTTTTCTGTACAATAATAACTTATCAAAGTTCCATCAGGACTAAACTGAGGAGCAGATTCTCCAGCAGGCGTGTTCGCAATATTTTTAATGACTCCGGTTTCAATATCGATTAATGCTATATCGCTATAAGAATTATCGTTGGCCTTGGTAGACTTACCATAACTGTATACAATGCTTGTCCCATCTGCGTTCCAATCAAATGCATACACAGCAATATTTTCTTTCGTCAATAATTTTTGCATATATTTTTGAGAAGAATCTTTATGATGGATCCAATAAACTTGTAATCGGTTTTGTTTTAATTCTGTGTCCCATATATACCAATCGTTTTTTGATTTTTTATTTCTTTCTTCTTTATCTGTTGCAGCATCTGCAACTATGACTGCAATTTTATTGCCATCACTACTCCACTCAAATTCACTTACACCTCCCTTAGTTTCTGTAATTTTTTCTGCTTCACCACCTGCGACAGGAATAATATATACATTATTTTTTCCGTCACGAGATGAAGTAAAGGCTATAGACTTATTATCAGGGCTCCATTTAGGGTTTGTATTATTTTTATCACCTGTGGTTAATTGTTTAGCATTTGATCCATCAATAGCACTTATCCATATTTGATTTATATATTCACTTCTGTCGTCTGTCATCGTAGCTTCTCTAATGGTATAGACTACCTTAGTTCCATCGGGTGAAACTTGCGCACTACTTACATTTTTAATTTTTAATACTTGTTCTGGACTCCAATTTTTTTGTGCCAGTAAAACAAAGGGCAATAGGAAGACAAATAAGAGCAATTGATACTTTTTCATAAGACATTTTTTAGTTAAAAATTAGCAACTTCAATTTAAATCATTTTGGTGATTTATGCTTGCAAAAAGCTGCGATGATTTTAGTAACTTTATTTTCAACTTATTAAGCGCTATTTATGAATGTTTATCAGAAAATCCTGGTTTTACTTCTTTGCCCCTTTGTATTATTTGCTCAAAAAAAGGCAGTTAAAAAAAAGAAGCCTGCGCCTGCGGCTACAGCCACTGTGGCTGCTGTTTCTATTCAACAGCCGCTAAAGCTCTGGTACTCGAATCCAGCTCAATATTTTGAAGAGGCCCTGGTATTAGGTAATGGGCTTCAAGGGGCTACGGTTTTTGGCGGCATTTCTACGGATAAAATTTATTTAAATGACTTGAGTTTATGGTCGGGGGAGCCAGTGAATGCAAATATGAATCCGCAAGCCTATAAAAATTTACCAGCGGTACGAAAAGCCCTGCAAGAAAATAATTATAAAAAAGCAGCAGAGCTTCTTAAAAAATTACAAGGTAAATATTCTGAATCTTATGCACCACTAGGTACTTTACTGATGGATATTAACGACGACCCCTATATCACCGATTATTATAGAGAACTAGATATTGATAAGGCTATTGCAAAAGTGCAAACCTTTTCTAATAGCAATACTATTGAAAGAGAATATTTGGTGTCTAATCCCGATAAAATTTTTACCATTCACCTGACAAGTAAAAAAGCAGGAGCGCTTGGTTTTACGATTCGTTTTGAATCTTTATTAAAACACACAACAGCGACTACAAGTAATAGTATTCAAGTGAATGGAGTAGCGCCCGTGAAAGCCGATCCTAATTATGTTCAAAAATCGCGTAATGCTATTTTATTTGATTCGAAAAGAGGTACGCGTTTTTCTGCTAACATAGAAATACAATCTAGTACGGGAAAAATTACTAAAACCGATTCTAGCATAACATTATCTGATGCTACAGAAGCAACAGTGTATGTTTCCATGGCCACTAGTTTCAATGGTTTTGATAAAGACCCTGCTACTAAAGGCCTAAACAATGTAGCGAATGCTGCTACGCAATTAACGAATGCGAAACAAATGGGCTTTACAGAAATAAAAAAACGACATGTAAAAGATTATCAATCTTTTTTTAATCGTGTTGAATTAAAATTAGGGGGCAAAGACTTTGTGAACTTACCCACCGATGATCGTTTAAAAAGATATGCCAAAGGAGAAGCCGATCCTTATTTAGAAACTTTATATTTTCAATATGGGCGCTATTTATTGATATCCAGTTCTCGTACAATAGGCGTCCCTGCTAACTTACAGGGCTTGTGGAACCCTTACATACAACCTCCTTGGTCAAGTAATTATACTATTAATATTAATGCAGAAGAAAATTATTGGTTAGCAGAAAATACCAATTTGTCAGAAATGCATTTACCTTTTTTACAATTTATAGGCAACCTAGCCACTACTGGAAAAACGACGGCTAAAACATTTTACAATATGCCAGGTTGGGTAGCACATCATAATTCAGATATATGGGCTATGTCTAATCCGGTGGGTAATTTTGGTGCTGGTGATCCTGTTTGGGCGAATTGGCCCATGGGCGGCACTTGGGTATCAACACATTTATGGGAACATTATTTATTTACACAAGACCAACAATTTTTAGCACAAAAAGCGTACCCATTAATGCGTGGTGCCGCAGAATTTTGTTTAGCATGGTTAGTAAAAGATAGCAGTGGAAAATTTATTACTTCTCCTTCTACTTCTCCAGAAAATACTTTTAAAATGCCAAATGGCTATATAGGTTCTACTCTTTACGGAGCTACTGCCGACCTTGCTATGATTAGAGAATTATTTTTAGATGTACTTGCCGCACAAAAAATTTTAAAAAACGATATCGACTTTGCCACTAAATTAAATGGGGCCTTAAATAATTTACATCCTTATAAAGTGGGCAAGGCAGGTAATTTACAAGAATGGTATTATGATTGGGAAGACAGTGATCCTAAGCATCGTCATCAGTCTCATTTATATGGATTGTATCCGGGTACACATGTAAGCGTTGATAAAACACCTGAAATTGCAGCGGCCGCTAAAAAAACTTTAGAAATAAAAGGAGATGAAACCACAGGCTGGTCCAAAGGTTGGAGAATAAATTTATGGGCAAGACTAAAAGATGGAGATCATGCGTATAAAATGGTTCGTGAATTATTAAAATATGTACCTCCCGATGGAACCAAAGAAAATTATACCAATGCAGGGGGTACTTATCCAAATTTATTAGACGCCCACCCCCCTTTTCAAATAGATGGCAATTTTGGGGGAGCGGCAGCTGTGGCTGAAATGCTAGTGCAATCGAATGAGGAGATGATCACGCTATTACCAGCCCTTCCCAAGGCCTGGGCAACGGGCGCTGTCAAGGGATTGAAGGCAAGAGGTAACTATGAAATTGAAATGACTTGGACAAATAGTCAAGTAACCAATCTTAAAATAAAATCAAGCACGCAACCCACTGCAAAAGTTTTGATGAATGGGAAAATTCAAATTGTAAAAACAAGTAAATAATTCGTTAGTATTATTAACTTTAGCAAAACAAGAGTATGTCTTTGAACTTGGGTAGAACGGAATTTGGTGATCCTGCAAATAAGGGCAATGTATTATCAGTATCAGCAGCCCATGAATTATTTAATGCATGGGTATTGAATCCTAAGTTGCAGCTACATATGAAGCAAGTAGCGCATTTAATGAAGTGCTGGGCAAAAGAAAAAGAAAATTTAAACGAAGCCGATCAATGGCGCTGGGAAATGGCAGGGCTATTGCATGATGCCGATTGGGATCAGTGGCCCGAGCTACATTGTAAAAAAATAATTGAATACTTAGAGCAAGAGCAAATTGATCCAGAAATTATCAGAGCCATCGCTTCGCATGGACCTATTCATTTTGGAGTAGAACCCGTTACGCAAATGGATAAAATGTTATATGCTTTTGATGAACTTTCTGGTTTAATGCACGCTTATTCTTTAATGCGACCAGAAGGCTATAAGGGCATGGAATTAAAAGGCGCTAAAAAAAGAATTAAAGACAAAGCCTTTGCAGCCAACGTTTCCAGAGACGATATTGACGATGCTTGTAAAAGAGCTAATATAGAATTAGATATGCTGATTCAATTTATAATGGATAGACAAGCGAATGCTTCTTTATAAAAAAACAAAATAATTTTCTTAAAATAACACACAATTAAATTGAAAAAAATAAACAATTATAACATGCGCAAATACTTTTGTTTTTTATTGATTGCCTTACTCTCACAGAGTTTGCTAATGGCACAAACAGTGCCTAGTCCGAAATCACATTTTGGATTTAATATTGGTGACAATTATCAATTGGCCACTTTTACACAAACAGAAGCCTACTTAAAAAAACTAGCAGCAGTTTCTAAAAAAGTAAAATTACAAGTGATTGGAAAAACAGAAGAAGGACGCAATCAATATATGGCCATTGTTTCCGATCCTAGCAATTTAGCCAATCTAGAAAAGTATAAAAATATTTCTCAAAAATTAGCGCATGCAGAAAATATAAGTGTAGCAGAAGCGACGCAAATGGCCAATGAAGGAAAGGCGGTAGTCTGGATTGATGGCGGCTTACACGCCACGGAAGTAGTAGGGATACATCAATGGATTGAATCTATCTATCAATTAATTACAAGAACAGACGATGAAACAAAACGCATTTTAAAGTCGACTATTATTTTATTTGTACACGCCAATCCTGATGGACAAGAATTGGTTTCGAATTGGTATATGAGAAATAGCGATACTTTAAAAAGAGCTACTTCAAGTTTACCTCGCTTGTATCAAAAATATATTGGACACGATAATAATCGTGATTTTTATATGACCAATATGCAGGAATCAAAAAATATGAGTCGTCAACAATATATAGAATGGATGCCTCAGGTCTTATATAATCATCATCAAACAGGTCCTCCAGGTACAGTGGTGGCGGGCCCTCCTTATCGCGATCCATTCAATTATGTATATGATCCATTATTAATGACGGGTATAGATGCATTAGGTGCAGCTATGAGTAGTCGTTTAAATGGAGAAGGTAAACCAGGTTATACGATGAAATCAGGTTCAGTCTATTCTACTTGGTGGAACGGCGGATTAAGAACCACTGCTTACTATCATAATATTATTGGACTGCTTACAGAAATTATTGGTAACCCAACACCTTCCAATATTCCATTAGTGGCTCAAAGATTAATCCCCAATAGCGGCACGCCTTTTCCTATTACTCCACAGAAATGGTATTTTAGAAATTCAATAGATTATTCTGTGTCTTTAAATTATGCCGTATTAAATTATGCCAGTAGATACAAAGAAGAATTGCTTTTGAATATATATAGAATGGGTAGAAATAGTATTGAAGCAGGCAACAAAGATAGCTGGACTTTATATCCTAAAAGAGCAGATGCAGTAGCAGAATTATTAAAGACAGAGAAAGTAACAGGCAGGATTGATTCTTTTCAAACAGCTATATTTAATAAAGTATATAAAAATCTGGCCAATAGAGATGCAAGAGGCTATATCGTAACAGCGAATCAAACTACTACGGCCATTGACTTTATTAATATTTTAATTCAAAGTGGTATTAAGGTGGAAAAAGCGACTGCTAATTTTTCGGTAGCCGGTAAAAACTATCCTGCAGGTTCTTATATTGTAAAAACCAACCAAGCCTTCAGACCACATGTTATAGATATGTTTGAACCACAGGATCATCCCAATGATTTTCAATATCCAGGTGGCCCTCCTATAAGGCCTTATGATGCAGCCGGTT
>Ga0207940_1000402_pt1 | contig 14626 bp, 5 predicted proteins | sample LakMenEpi06Jul12_FD_150676 | JGI IMG/M metagenome (GOLD analysis project Ga0207940, IMG submission 150676) | Freshwater microbial communities from Lake Mendota, WI - 06JUL2012 deep hole epilimnion (SPAdes) | ecosystem: Environmental > Aquatic > Freshwater > Lake > Epilimnion/Euphotic zone ... | reverse complement strand
TCGTTATATTGGTTAAAAATTAGCTTGGTCAGAGATAAAAGCATTTATATAATTTTTTATAAACGTGATATAAAAACTTGTCATTTTCCCTCAAAGTAGAGGCTGTGTTAAACATAAGTAAGTTTATGTAACGTAATGTTTATTGACAAATAATTGTAGAGGAGAAAAACCAGACTACCAAAAAGCTGCAACATTGCTATTTCTATGTAAAATTCTAAAATTTTCATAAAATCTGCAGCGCTTATTATAAAAACTGTAAAACTCAAACACAAAACGTAAAACACTATAAAAATTTGAAAAAGCATTTATAAAATACTGTTGTTATCTCCCAAGGGAAGTTTAGAGATATATAATTTTTTTTTTATACGGTATATATATATATGCACCGCGCACCTTTTCTGGTGCATACGTCAGCTAAAGCTGACTTGACTAATATTTTTTTTGTTAATTTTCTTCCCTTAGATAGATATGGAAAAGCTGATAGATAGAGAGATAGAGCGGCCCTAATAGAGGGATAAAAGCCCGCTAGTATGCAGATCCAGAGGGCGGAGAGAGTCTGCCGAGATTGCAGAGACAGTCCGTATGCAGAGACAGTAGCCGCGATTGCAGAGACGGTAGCCTGAGACACAGAGACTGTTGGCCAATTTGGCAGAGACGGTAATCCCAGAGAGCAGAGATAGCGAGTTAGAATGACATCAAAAACTAACCGGCGGTCATCCGGGGATTTGTCCCGTCTGTCCCATCCGTCCCGTCGTCCATCTTGGACGGGAGAGGGCGGTCCTCTTGATGAAGAGGACGAAGGCCCAGGGCAGTAGAGTCCGCTGTCGGGACTCTAGAAGACTGCGCTCTTGGGTCCCTCAGGCATGGTTTATAAAGGCCTCCCGGCTGTATCTGTCGCATCGAAAAGTATGTATCTCCGTCATGGTGATGATGGACTTTTCTTAGCTTTTAGATGTATTCTGGAGCAGCGGTGTCTCTTTCCGCATATCTATATATCGCTCCTTATAGAGTGGAAATCTTGGCCCTATATAGAATCCTGTTTCTCAAACTAGTTTGAGGGGGGGGGGGCTTGAGCCTCAGTAGAGTCTTAGGCAAATGTTGTGCCTGGTGTGAATTTTCAAAGTGGAGATTTTTGAAGAGATTTGTTTGTGCAAATTTATTATTGCAAATCTGTGAAGCGCTTATCAGCGAGTGAAATTTTTGCAACGCTTATCAGCGAGTGAAATCTTTTTGAAACGCTTATCAGCGAGTGAAATTTTTCAGGATCTCAGGCACTTAAAATTCACTTAAAAATGAGAAAACTAATTTTTTCTTTACTGATTGTGAGCAAAAATGTTTGCGAAATATTTTTATTTCTTATTTCTTTATTTTTCAAGGATGTTCCCCAGTCCCTAAGTTTGGATAGATTCTTGTTTTGTTGTTGTGATGTATCAACAGGGCTTTGCTAGATGTTTGCAAGGTTTCGCACATGATCCCAGAATTGCAGATGTGTTTGCAATGTTTGCGAAAATGTTCGCATGGTTTAGAAATTTGATCCTAAGAAGCTGGGTCGCAGGTTTTTATGTAGCTATCCTCATCCTACAGCTGCGAAAATGTTTGCGAGAGTGTTTTATAATTTCGCAACTATGCAAAAATGTTTGCAAAATTATAAAAGTGTGCAAAAATGTTTGCAAAAAAAATTTTTTTTTTTGTGGGGGGGTAAAAATAATTTTATTTAGTAGGATAGTAGGAAAATTTATTTTTGTACTATACTCCCACCCCTTGCTTGCGATGGGCAATAGAGAAAGAAGAGTGGCACTATTCTGAGTTTAGTTTGAGTACTGTAAGAGTACTATAGAGCGTTGTACTATGTAAGTAGTATTTATCGAGTACTTACCACGCTGTAAAGTATGCTGACATATCGGGGAATCTTACCGTTTTCTTGGCTTTCGCGCCGCGTAATCTTCTTGGTCCCAAATCTTCGTCACTTTCACTATCACTCGTCACAGTAGGTTTTGGAGTTGGTGATGAGTCTGCATCCATCGTGGGAGTTTCTTCCATCGCTGGAGCCTGTGCGGGGTCGTCTGCGTACAGCTGTGCAAGATCGTCCGCGATGTCTCTTCTTTGATCATCAAGGTGAGGAATCTGTGCGATGTCATTGAGATCATCATAAAACTCATCTTTTAGTTGAGGCACTGTAGATGCACTGGCGCCTTCTTGATTTTCACTGCCTTTATCTGACTTCTCCTTATCCTCTATGTCAGTGTCAATTATTTGAGAATTTTTATCAATTTCTTCTTCTACTGGATCAAATAATTGTATCCCATTTGGAATGTCAAATGTGTCAAACTTTGCTATTTCTGTAAAATCAAAAGACAAAAAGTCTTGGAATTTATGTAAAAGGACTTTTGATATTTCTTTTGGCAAAGTACTGAAAATCGGGTCGGCGCCGTCGTACTTCTTCAGTGCGTCATTGGCGTACAGGCTGACAAAATTATCTGATAACCTTCTGATTAGACTTGTATTGAATAGGCATCTTACAATTACGCAGGGTGAGTTACTGAATTTTGTCTTTAATGGGCGGGTATTACCGGGGATTTGGGCCCTATCGAGGACAAAAACAATGTCCCCGGGGGCCCAATTTTTTGTAATTCTATTTTTATTTACCCGCTCATGCGCAACTATTCTAGCTTGTGTAATTTTATCTCGTGCATATTCAGTCATCTCTTTTATCTCTTGTGTTATCTTTTCTATTGTCAGCTTGTCAGATTTTATGGAATAGTGGGGTGGAGCCATTTCATCTGTTTGCAAAAAGCTCGGACCGTTGTCGTCTTTTCCATAAATCATTTGTGCTGGCATAATGCCAGAGATGGGGTTGATGCTGTAATTTATTACCTTGGTACATATGTATGTAAGCATATCCCAGTTGTATGTCTCATGTGATGCTGTTGAGAGATACTTTTTCATCATCAGCTTTACTAAGTTCACTTCGCACTCAGCCATCCCTCTGGCTGATGGGTTTATAGAGGAGGTATTAATTACGGTTACTCCCCATGCACTTAGTAGTTTTAGCCAGTCCATTGAGCGAAAACAACGGGCGTTGTCACTATGGACACGCTGTACCGAGTACTGTAGTAGCACACAGTTTTTGAAGGTACGGTTTACCTCTGATGATGATTTAGAAACGAGTGGTAAAATTAGAGTAAATCCACTCAGTGCGCATTTTACTATCAGTAGATGAGAAAATCCACTGACCTTGTTTAAGTTCTCAGCAAGGTCCACAGATACTTCTTGCATTGCGCGCGTAGGTAGAGGGTACACACCCAATTTGCTACGTCGAGAACTTTTGTGAGACAGAAAGCATGCATAGCACGATCGGATAAATCGTTTGCATATCGTGTACTTTTTCTCAAAGTAATAGCTTTCCATATCGCACATCATTCTGTTCAGCCCCTTGTGGCCTAGAAGATGTGTAAAGCTTAACAGTAGACCAATCATACATGTGGGCAGGTAGATTTTGTAGAACCCACTGTAGATCATTAGTAGATCATTTACTAACTTGTACTTGGTCTTGTTAAGTGAGTGTTCATCAATGAACTCAAAATCAGTACCTCCTAGACAAGAAGTATAAATATTTTCAAACTCCTTCTTTTGCTCTTTAATTATTTCTGACCTTGATAATCTTTGCTTGATTATGTCCAGAGGGGTGATTATGTCGGTGACATTGGCCAATCCTTGTTGTATAGCTAGCACTGTACTCTTGACGAGTGCTTCTTCATCCACATAACTGATTGTTTTGTCTTGACTAATCAGCATGTCTGTGACTGTTTTTGTGTCTGTCACAGTCAGATATTGTGGGTTGTCTGCACACCATTGTGCCCACTCTTTCAGAGTGAATTCTTCTTTTGGTAGATGATCCACAAAATCAAGGATTTGTGTATTCTTTAGATTTAACTTCTCAATGTCACCAGGTGGTAATCCTTCCCTGGTCAAAAAGTCGCTTAAGTTTTCGTGTGTTCGTACATAGCGGATCTTAACATTTTCAAAATCACCGATCATTTTATAGCACCATCTTCTTATCTTTTTACATGAATTTTGAATTCTCTGATTAAAGAGATAGTATAGGCATTTGCTGTCCGTCAGGAGTGTTACAGGCACATTGGATATGTAGCGTTCAAAATTATGAAGACCTTCTAAAATTGCAACGAGTTCTACGTCCAATATGCCACGTGATTGCATTCCTTCTGGAATTGATTTAGCCATGTAACCAATAATTTCTATTCTTTGAAAATGGTGGTCCAAGGAAAACATTATATTGCGGTTGTGCATGAATGGTAGGAAAACAAGTTGTCCATCAATTTCATACACTCCGAATATAAGAGGTGGCTTGTCCATATCATGGTTGAATTTGATTATTGAATTTTCTTTATGTTCAGGCAACCTGGACAGGATGATGATGGGCCTCATGAGTGCTTTGGCGAGTGCTTCAACCAGGTAGAGATTTCTATCTACGTTGTGTTGTCCTTGTATGAACTCGTCCAAATACTTTTTGTAATCATTGTAGTTGTTGTTAAAAGCAAAGTCACGTAGTTTTAGAGCACCTACATCTTTCTTCAGCTCTTTGACTGCTAGCTTTCTCAACTCAATGGTAGAGTTATGAGGTTTACATCCATATACTGCAAGTATGGAGGCAGTACCCAGGAATAGGGAGTCGTGAACATTTTCTTCTGTGAATGCTATAAATTTCTCTGGTATGGTGATTTTAGGAGGTATAGTGCGTTCAGGTGAAGGTTTTGGAAGGCAGATAGGAAGTTTTGTATGGACAGGTACTGGTTCATAATTAAGTTCACGGTCAAAAATCATACGGTGTATAGGGTCGTCCAAATCTAGGCATGTAGGCACTATTTTCTGATCTGGCACACCTCTGCGTTTTTGGGCGAGTACAGCACCTACTACATTAGAGCTTGTAGATGCATCGACCCATAGGTACTTTTCTGCAGCCTCGTCAATGAGGTTGTTGAAAAGTGGGCCTGTAATCATAGCTGTTTTTATCTTTTCAAAAACTTGGCGTTGAATCTCAGTAGGCTTATATGGTTTTGAGCTACTTGTGAGTGGTGTCAATAATTGGGCGTCCTCCAAGATATTTAGGTAGATTACTCTTCTCAATGAATTGATGACCCCTAGGAAACTTCTCATCCCTTTCTTTGTTTCAGGAAATTTAAATTGCTTAATTTTGATAACTCGCCTGGGATCTGCAATAACAAAGTTATTGCAGATGTACCAGCCGAGGAACACTATTTTTGCTTTAGCAAATTCACTTTTATTTATTGAAACTTTTGATCCGTGAAAAGCAAGCCTTTTTATCAGTTGTTCTAGAATTCTAAAATGTTCCACAAGGGTCTCATGGAAAGTTTTCTTTAAAGGGGATGTACTCAATATGTCATCAAAGTAGTGTCTAACCCATTTTAGAGGAGACGGCACCATCTTAACCACATTTTCGCACTCATATATTGGTTTCCCATCTGCGTCTAACACCGGTTCAGAATGTATCATTCTTTGGCTGACCTCTGCCCAGTACGCTGGGCTGGAGGCCATGCCTGTCGGGACACTAGTCCACTGATAGGCTGCCGAAGGTGTTAGGAAGGTTGAGAGTGCCCGTGAGGCTTCATCCACTTTTAAGCTTAGATAGGCCTGTTTGAGATCTAGAGATGTGTACAGTGCCTTACCTGACAAAAACTGTAGGGTAGCAGAGATGTCAGGTATTATGTTAGGAGGACTCTGTATTAGACTGTTGATAGGACTGTAATCCACAATTAGGCGTCCAAGTGTTCCAGGTTTCGCTCTGGTCACAAGGTAGCTTGCCATTCCATATAAATGGTTCCCGTCTGGTGTAATTGGCGCTTTAATTAAATATCCAAATTTTATGAGTAGGGAACAAATGTCATCAAGATGACGTAAGTCAGTTGGTGATATGTGGAATAAGCGTTTACACTTTGGTAGGACTTCACCTGGTTTCAGTCTAATTTGTGTCAGACCTAGGGTTAAGCTTAGGTCTCCTGCGTCTATAGCATGTAATGCAACAACTTCTGGATACTTGTCAATAAATAGCTCCTTGATGAAAGGGCGTACTTCTTCGTTGTAAGTATTCAAGTCTATAGCTTCTGCTGCATTGGCAAATACCTGTGTAGGTAGTTCTAAGCCTTTTGGGTCAATGAAATCAGGTGTTATTTCAACAGTTCCAGTATATGTAGGTTCTCCTTTCATGATGGCGTTTTCAGGTGTAAAATCTAAAATTCTGACATCTGGCTCATCAAAATTTTCTTCTTGAATACTAATTTTGTTTACTGTCAGGAGAGGGACTGGGATGGAGCTTGTGATGCTGCAAGAGAGGACTTCTCTTCCTAAAGGGTGAGTCTTCAAGCTTCTTTTTATAGTGTCCCTTTTGTCTTCATTTAGCGGAATCACTTGCTTGTCTTTGATCACTTCAAACTTTCCCCATATAAGTCCCTTTATTCTGCTGTTAGTGAGGTTTGCAATACATCCTAGCGCTGTATAGCAATCCTCCTTGTAGTCAAATTCAAGATCTGATCTTGAGGGTAGGATTTGCACTTCTTGCCAAAGGTGGGCAGTGATTAGTACAACATCCGTTCTGACTACAGGCGCTGCCTTGCACAATAGGAATCTAATTGTTCTAACCTCTAACGGTTCCAAAATGTAGTATCCTACGCAAAATTCTTGTTGTAGGGGCGAGTACCAATATACTGGACTTTCATACTTGACCGGCTTACCTGCTATAAATTTTGGGGGCATTGTGCCAAATTTTAGACTGACATCTGCTTCGACCAGTGCGTCAGCTCCAAAAATAAATGAGGGGACATTCTTATTTGTGGGAACAACAGTCACTATTATTTGCAAAGGGGGATGACCGCGTTTGAAATGAATGTCCATAAATAGCCGACCATATGTTTCAATGTTGTTACCTGATGCGCTAATTAATTTTATATTTTTATTTTTTGTATACCATCTGGACTTGGAAGGTAGAATTTTGTGTAACAAGTCCTTTTGGATTAATGTTAAGTCACAGCCTGAATCAACTAGAGCAATTATTCTGAAATTATTTATATATAGAGGAATGTACTGTTTTCTGTCATGGTCTTGTTCCGCTGACAGAACTTGCGGGGAGAAGTCTCTTTCTGTGTGGGCTGTTAGGACGGTATGTAAGTGTGCAGTGGCGGAAATATGTTTTAATCCTGCCATTTCCATTAGCTTTTCACTTAATGTTTTGTCTTGAGGTGGGTTTTCAATAGGCGGAGTTTCAGTTTTTGTACTCGCATTTTTGTCATCTGTGGTGCCCACCTCTGTCCTAACGCCAGACTTCTCGCGTCATTGCGATGACTTCCTAAAAATGCCGGCGGGTCGCCATGGGCATAGCGATTTAGGATGGTGTAAGGTGTTCTTTCTGTTACCCGGGCATTCACTGCAGGTACCTTGGATAGGGTGCAATCTTATGTGGGTCCCGCTGTCTGTCACCATGTTCGGACACGTGTCCGGCTCTTGGTGATTATGTTGTCCACATAGAGAGCAGCTACTCCCTTTCCGTTTATTGAAGGGTCGTCTTGAGCTGGTATTGCTCGTCTTACGTCGTGCGCCATTGCTACCGTTCTGGCCGCCGGACGGATTTTTCTGGGTTGATTTCTCCCGTTTGTGCCCATCTCTTTGAGTTCGTCTAGAGTCCCTTGTAGGAGGACTTTTATATGTGGCCGATTCTGCAAAAGCAGTGGCAGATCTAGACGGGGTAACAGAACGATCTATTCCATAGTTAGCATAAGGTTTTCGTGCACTTTTTCCTTTCTGGAATCTTGGACGTGAGAGGCGTGATGGGTCAGCTCCATTTTGTTTGATATCTCTGTCTATGATGTGTCTCAAATTGTGGAGTGATCTGGACAGTTCTGTAGCTGTAGGAGCTTTAGGTAGCATAGTTGATAAGTCTCCATGTGCTCTGCGCACTAGCTCTGAGCTTTTGGCAGGTAGGCTTCGAATAAGCGAATTGCAGAATTCGAAATCTCTAGCCATTGTGCGAGATTCTCCAGGAGGATAGATGTCACATGCTCTGTAAGCTAGAGCCATTATATCTCCTTCAACTTGAGCAAGAGTCTTGTCTTTTGTAGCAACATATTTAAATAGATCGCTGCGAGCTGTCTCGGGATCTATTCTGTTGTCAAATCTCAAGCCTAGTTGGTGATATGTGCTTGCAACATCTTCATTGCTATTTTCGCTCCAGTCTACTAGAAATTTATGAGCTTCGCCTGTGGTGCAAGCCAATAACATTGCTTTGAACTCTTTTTCTGAGAGCTTGGCTTGTTCCTGAGCTGCATTCATGGAATTAATGAATTCTAACAGACTTAGACTGTCCTTTGGATTTCCTGAGAATTTGTTGTTTCTATTTGTAAACAACTTATAGATTTCTGAAGTCTTGCTGATAGAATTATTTATGACAGGTGTAGGAGAGAAGTATGCAGGAGGTTTGAATGCTTGTTTCTGAAGATGTCCGTTGAGCTGTTTCTGAATCATCTTGTTTTCCATTTCCTGCTGTGTTTCCATCTTGTTTTCTCTCCTTTTGACTTCGTTGACTTGCAGAAATTCGTTGAAGCTGTCGCACATTTCGTCCATGTTTGTATGCATGTTTTTCAAGTTGCACTTTTTTGCTAATTGGAACTGATCTTTCATGATGTTTAATAGGATTCTACCTAACTGGTCAGTGTGTAACCTGTTAATATGCTCTGGCATTTCTCCATCAGAGTCATAGTATGAGTGATCATCGTCATGATCCTCGTGAACAGGGTGATCCGGATCAACAGGGGAGCGCCTGCCATGGGGGGTACCTTCACGTTTATCAGAGTCCCGGCTTCGGCTGCGACGTCTTATGACATCCATAAGCTCCATATTATTTATAGACGACCTGTGACCAGTAGGGAATCGGTGTCTAATCAGGCTTTTCTTTCCGTTAACTGATTAAACTATGTCTTTATCTTTCGCTTACCTTTACTTCTTACAGGTTGACTGTACGAGATTGGGATATCGAGATGCTGGCCAGTGATCTCACCGAGATTACTGGGCACCCTTCCCTTTCTGCACAAGGAAAGAGAACGATAGTTAAAGTATTAATGACCGGTACGTCACCAGTGAAAAGGGGGGTCAGGCTTTCTAAAGGCAAAACCTCTGTAAATTGTATATATTTGTACTGATACTGATACGAGTATGTGATGTATAGTATAACCCCTCCTAGTGATATATAAGTCTTCTAGGGATAAGGTATTAGGGACTAACACCAATACAGGATCTTCTATATCGCGGCTATATGGATATATACAAGTACAGTAGGTGTCGCAACTGAGTTATGAGTACCCAATTGAGTAGAATGTACCCTGTATAGCACTTATATTGATCAGATATAAGTACCGAGGTTAAGATTCAACTCAGAGTTAACTCAGTGTATGGGCAAATGTCGGTTCAGTGTTTGTTGGTAGAATGCTCGTCTTTATAAGTGTGAAACACTTACCCAAATGCAGACAGCCAAATAGAGAGATGAGTTAGAGACTCGGAGAGATAGAGAGAGAGAGATAGATAAACAGAGTTAGAGTTGTTCTGAAGGAGTGGAAAGGTATGAAAGAATAAGACTTGATAATAATTCTTGTATTTTTCCAATATTGTCAAATTTAAACAAGATGGAAACTGATAGTACAATTTATGACAACAAGGCAAAAATATCTAAGATTATTCTTTTAGCGTTAAGTCCCTGCCTAAGGGTTTTGTAAAGCAGGAGGTGGAAATTATGACTTCTGGGCTGACCTTAGGAGTAGTCAGGCAAAACTTAAGAGGCTAAGAATGAGGGCCTACAACCCTGTATACTTACAAAAGTGGCTTCGCTATTGAAAGCGTGGCTTCGCTATTTATCACTTTGTAAGCTACTATCCCTTTAAGGGATTCCACCTTTGAATGTGGAGAGACCTGCTTTACTGCAGCTAGTCTGAACTAGTAGCTGTTCACTGGACACTGGGCCCTGCAGAAGTGAAGAAGGGCTGTCTTGACCCAGCTTTTATACTCAGGCTGAGGTGAGGAAAAGATGAGTCATAACCCCTAGGTGATGCAGGGAAGGGGGGAGATGTTGAGTCATAACCCTTAGTAGATGCAGGAAGGGGGGAGATGTTGAGTCATAACCCCTAGGTGTTAGGCCTGACTAAAACAGGTTTTAGAGGTTCTTGACCTTTTAACAATGCATGATGAAATTCATTCAAACTTAGAATAATCTTTACAATATAGGTTAGAATGACATACACATGCATTAATGCACAAACTTTTAGATAAAAAGATTTGCTTTTGAATATAATATGTGCGCTTATAAATAATCTGTTTGCCTTTAGATATAATATGTGCGCTTATAAATAATATGAAGAAAAGCCCTGTGCTTATAAATAATTTAAATAAAAGATATGTACTTCATAAATCATATCTTTTATGGCCTGCAAATTTGAATGAATGTTATTTCTGTTTTTCAAATGTTGCTTTGATTTAAAATAAACAATTCCCAATTATGCCAAGAAGTGTGAATAATATTAAGCTGAATGAGAATATGATTTTTAGCCCTGGGACAAATCCCACATGTTTACATATGCTGTCTACTGTTAAATAGAACATGTATATTCAGAGAATAAAACCCATCATGGACAAGATATCCACTCCAGTTTTATGAGCACTATGTACACTGTGTCCTTGCACTTTTAGTCCCAGCTTCTTATGTTCATCTATTCTTCACACTGATGTAAGATGATAGATATGCGCACTGGTAAAGATGTCCAAGTGTCTTTTAAGCACTGGTAAAGATGTCCAGTGTCTAGATGATGTTGATGTGAGGTGGATGAGCCCCTAGGTAGGTAGGTGCTGTGGAACCTGGGGAGGCTGTGGAGGAGGTAGGACGTGGCTGTGGAGGAGGCAGGACGTGGCTGTGGAGGATGCAGGACGTGGCTGTGTAACAGAAGGACTGGCTGGATATGGTGAGTCCTCTTTTTGTCCTCGTTTGTCCTCTATATGTCCCTGTACTTGTCCTTTGTTGAGACCATATATGTAGTCCCAAGGTGTCCTCTTGAGGTTGTAGAGGACAGATAACCTCGTAACCTCGAGGTTAAGATCCCAGTAGGGGGGTATAGTGCCATGTAGAACCTACCCGTGTTGAGTAGGTCAGAGCTGACATGCGTCCCTGTGGATGCCTTCCCAGCTACATATTCTTGGGCCAAAATTGTGTTAAGTTTTATGAGGTCACAAAGAGGCCTCGCCTTATTCACTTTCCCCTTGGTCAACATGAGGAAGAAAAATAAAATTTTGTTAAAATTTTATGTCAATTGATTGGGCCAATTGATTGTGCAAATTAAATATTGGCGACCTTTAGCACAGTTCCATTCTTGTAATTGTTTTTAATTCTATGGTGCTGTGTATGTAGGCATATGTCTGCCAACCCAATTGCGCAAGTAAAATAATTTGCTTTTAATAAAATAATTAATTTGTCAGCCTAAAGTGGGTGAGAGTCTGCTTCTGTTGTGATGTAGAAGAGATGATGCATGCCCAGTTGTAGCTCTTTGTGCTTGTGGCTGAATATAGAAATATTTATAAAATTTATAAAATTTTTAATGAATTTATACTTACGTTGATGCTGTATAACGTAGTGTTCCTCGTAATAAAATGTGTATAAAATAAAATTGTAATAAATTATAAAATTATTATAAAATATTATAAAATTCTTATTGAATGTTGCTTACCCATATCCTGTGATAGGGATCCTTGTTATTGCAGCGTCCATAAGGAAAACAGTATCTTGATGCAGTGAGTTTGTGCAGTGTCCTGCTGTTGATGGAGATTTTGGAATGAGGGGAAGGGGGAGAGATAGTACTGGCTCTCCCTTTATATTTATCAACCAGATATAGTCATGGTGGGCTCCTATGAGGAGGATCTGCTCACTATAGTTTCATTCCTGCTCATGATCTATACTGCGTTCATACTGACAGCTGCAATCATTGTAGTTGAAGACATCATAGAATATCGCCTGTGGCGATGGCTGCTGCAATGAGGATGTGTTCCCCTGTGGAGATGAGGCGATGTCTTGCATCTCGTTGGAGGCCTAGTGTTCCAACCAATACTCCTGTGAATGGAGTCGTGAGTGAGCTAAGAGTCGAGCAGGGGCTGAGCTCTAGTAACTCAAGCTACTTAGATGGATTTAGCTTGGAGCTAACCATGAGGGTGCTCAGTGTCTATAAGAGGCAAAAGATGCAGGAGCTTCGTGTTGCTGAAGAAGGGGAGGAGCCAGATGCCGATGCCCTGGCATCTATCGTCCGTAATCAGCCTTCTGATTCTGAAGAGGAGTGTAGTGAGCACTCTCTTTGCTATGCCAATGTGAGTGAGCGGGTCAGTGAGGAGCCTGAGGGGCGTGTTCCTGTGTCTTTCTATGAGGATCTCCTCATGGAAGCTGCTGCTCAAGAGGCGGCTGAGGAGGCTGCTGGTGGGGATGCTGATGCTGCTCCGATGCCTGCTGATGATGAAGCTCAGGTTGAGATGGCCGACGAGATCTTTCCTGGTGTGTTTGATGATCATGGGGTTCCTGATGAGCATGATGCGATGGAGGTTCCTGAGGTGGTGGATAATGACTCTGTCTACTCTTCCTCATCATCTAGTGCTCATGATGGGAATGATGAGAATGAAGCCCAGATAGGTGATGGCCATGATGATGAGGGTGAGCACGTCGAGCATGTGGATGAAGGGGTGCAAATGCCTCCAGCTCATGATGATACCGCTTACCATACTGAGGGCGTGGACCATATCATGCTTGGATGGTATGCGAACCTGTATCCTACAATGCGTATCAAGAAAATGTTACCTGACTTTGTGCCCTACCCCCACTGCTGGCAGGTGGATGGGTCATGCGCTCCCATAAGGAAGTCTGTCAGCTTCCTGTGTGGACCTGCGCCTGCTGCTGTGACTGTCTACCTGTGGAAGTCAATGAAACAGACCATCATCCTCGAGAGGGGTTTGAATGTGATCAGCTGGGACCGTTGCAGGACCTTTGCTGATGTTGGCGGGCACACTGCTCCTGAAAATGGTGACTCCTACTATGGGATCTCATTCGAGACAGATGGCCAACACAAGTGGGAGTTGGTGTATCCCTCCAACGATGGAGGAGGAGTTGTTCCGGCCCAGGATCCACTTGACATTGTGGAGATCTGGGATACCTTGTTCCCGCCCAATAAGTTGATTGTGGTCACCCCTGAGAGCGAGCCCCACTCCCTGGAGTCTCTGTGTCGCTCTACTCTGGGTGATCACTTCGTGTGGGCCTACATGCGGAGGCTGAGTCTTCCTATGGAGCCTAGTGTGCTGAGAACTACCTTCTACGACCTCTACGAGTATCCTCGCTTCATTCATCCCCTGGATGTTGGCCCTTGTGTGGAGCTGCCTGTGATCCCTAGGAATTTCTAGAATGAAGAATGTCTGTAGAAATTATTAGTGGGTGTAGAAGAAAGTAGTTTCAGAAGTAATATCATTTTTATAAAATGTATGATGATGTTTTGTGAAATAAAACAGTAAAAACTTGCTTATTATGTTGTACAAGTTTCTCGTGATACTGACCCTTTAAATCATGTCTGAAAATAAATGTGCGCATGGAAAAACTCTATGTTAATGGCCTTATTTATGATAAAATGAAATGGGATTTAAAACGCAATATTTTCCTGATGACATGTGTATGAGTGTAATGTACACTATGTGTCGGTACATAGATTTACTGCTTGTCCTACTATGTAGTAGAGTGGGTCAGTATTTTTAGAAAGTTTTTGTCTTTTCTTTCTAATTTGAAAAGGAAAATTGTCTTTTTCTTTGCAATAAGAAATGAGGAGAATCTCTCATGATTACGTCAAGATTTATTAATTAGAAATCTCAACAGGTTGACCCATTCTATTGGGTGTATTATGAGCTGTTGCTTTTTCATGGGTTGGCTTCAGCGTTTATCTTTCTAATCTGATACAGTAGGGTAAAATTTTGGTGTATCGGGCTTCAGTCTGGTGTTGAACAGTGAAGGAGTGACTCACTAGAAAGGATAGCAATTTATGTGTGAAAGTACTGGCCATAGGATTATTTTTAAACCGTTACCTTTCATTCCTTTCCGCTACATTTCTGACATGTAATTGAACATGAAAAATCCAAACGATACATTGTTGTAATCGTGTATCTCCATTAAAGGAGGTTGTCTTGAGATTTTACTGCTATTATATTTTTACCTTTTCTTTTGTAGAAGAAAAATGAACCTTTTTGAAGAAAGGATTAGAAAGCAGATTGAAAAATCCAAGAAGGAGGCAGCTGAGAAAGCTGCTAAAGAGTATGAGAGATCCTTGACTGTTCAGTATCAACCGATACACAATGTTACTGTAGAGATGGCTACCGTTACTGAGACTCAGAGTGTTTTTGTTACTGAGCCTAAAGCCAACAAGGAAAAGAACATTAGTACTGAGAAGACAGTGGTTGTGACAGAGAACCTGTCTCTGTTGACCTCCTTGACCACTCTGTCCCCATCCAAAGATGTGTATGAAAAGAGGGTGAAGGGTGCTGTTGA
>Ga0207940_1000398_pt1 | contig 14745 bp, 14 predicted proteins | sample LakMenEpi06Jul12_FD_150676 | JGI IMG/M metagenome (GOLD analysis project Ga0207940, IMG submission 150676) | Freshwater microbial communities from Lake Mendota, WI - 06JUL2012 deep hole epilimnion (SPAdes) | ecosystem: Environmental > Aquatic > Freshwater > Lake > Epilimnion/Euphotic zone ... | reverse complement strand
TATAACTGTGTATGCATGGGTGAAGCATACGCTTTAGGCGTAAAACATTGAAGATTGTGCGGGCTGAGGTAGAGTGATGCTTATTAAGTTGCATTCATTGCAATTAAAAGAGGAGTTTTAAGTGCCTAAGTCGTGGACTGATGGGGCCCCGTCTCCTGTCGTTATGCAAGAGCAATCTCATTTAAAAGATCCACTTTCTTACGTCATTAAACGCCGATTACTGGGAACTCCATTAAATAGACATACGCTGGGGGCTCAGCGACTTAACAAGCGAAATGCTTTTGGAATTCTCTCCTCGGATTGCATTTCATCATCGGCTTACGGCGGAGAACAAATACTTGTCGCTTTGATTCCCGCTTTTGGTCTTGCTGCTTTCACAATATTCCCGCCCATGATTGGCGTGATTTTGTTGATGTTAGTTGCAATCACTCTTTTATATCGAGATGTGATTAGCACATACACACGATCTGGAAGTGCTTATCTGGTCTCCAGAGAGAACTTTGGTCGAGTAGTTTCTCAAATCGCTGCCGTTGAATTGATGTTTGGCTACATCATTACAGTTGCTATTCAATCAGCCGCGGGTGTGGCTGCATTACTTTCAACATTTCCTGAATTAAGCTCATATAAAGTTCAGCTAACAATATTGATTGTCCTAATTTTAACTTATGTGAACCTACGAGGCGTTAAAGAAGCAGGAGTCTTCTTTGTTATCCCGTCCTACTTATTCATGGGTGCAATGTTCATTGTCTTTGCTTTCGGAATCTATAGATATTTTGATGGCTCGCTACCTGTATACAGTGTCGATACCGAGGGTTTAATTCCAATTGGTCAGGCACAAGGATTACTCTCTGTCGCTGCAATGCTTCTAATTTTGAAAGCTTTTGCTAACGGAAGCGCTTCACTAACTGGCATTGAAGCTATTTCTGACAGTGTTCCACTCTTTAAGACCCCTGAGCATGTAAATGCCAGAAAAGTTCTCATCCTGATGAGCCTTACTCTTGGTACCTTAATTGTGGGAATTGCATGGCTAGCAAAAGAAACTCAAGCAGTACCTTACGCAGACGGAACACCAACAGTGATTTCACTTGTTGCAAAAGCTGCGCTTGGTACCAGTTTCATTGGGGATGCTTTATTTGTTTTAACCCAACTTGGAACCATGTTAATTTTATTTGCGGGCGCAAACACATGTTTTAGTGCTTTCCCGAATATGGTCAACATGGTTGCTAATGATGGTTTCCTTCCAAGACGCCTGACTCAACGTGGTCACAAATTAGTCTTTTCTAATGGAGTATTTTTCATAGCCGGAGTTGCATCTCTCTTGGTGATCGTAACCAGTGCAAGCATCACCATTCTTGCGGCCATTTATGCACTAGCTGTATTTGTTGGCTTTGCTCTTACTGGTGCTGGTATGACTAAAAGAAGTATGAATTCAGATGCTCCAAATCGAATTCGAAAAGTAATTCTTCATGGATTTGCAACAGGAATTGCTGTATTCACGGTAATCGTCCTGTCCGTCCTTAAATTTTCAGAGGGAACATGGGTTGTTGTTATTGGTACACCCCTAGTAGTTCTGCTGATGCTCAAGTTTAACAATCAGTACACACGCGAACAAGAAGCGCTAGAAGTTAAACAGCATCAAGAGCGTGCAACATCAATTGCACGACATGATGTAACAGTTCTTGTAGACAATGTAGACATCGCAACAGTGGGCGCGATTCGATATGCGCGAAGCCTAAAACCACGTAACTTGTCAGCGGTTCACTTTGTTATTGATGATCGTCGTGCTGAAGATATTCAACGGGCTTGGGCGGCATCAGATGCTCTAGATGATGTAACCCTTGAATTGATTGATTGCCCTGATCGTCGACTTGCAAATGCAGCATTGGATTATTCGATCCGAATGACCGAAAAACAAGATGTTGAATTAACGCTTCTGCTTCCACGTCGTGCTTATTCTGGATTCTTGGGCCGTTTGCTACATGATCAAACAGCTGAAGAAATCGCTGCTCCAATTTCACAACTTCCACGAGTTGTTGCAACGATTGTTCCTTTCGATGTTGACCGCATCGCATCTGGAAAAACATCATTTGTTCCTGCTGCACCTGCCGCGCCTGTAGTTGCCCCAAGAACTGTTCAAAAAACTGTTCCCGTAGATGTTGAACCAGTGAGCCACTACGCAGAAAACCTGACTCCCATCGGGAAAATTGAATGGCGCAAGCGTGCACAAGTTCAGGGTCGAGTCACTTCGATTAAGACCGCTCCTCGTGGCTCTGCACCGGTGTTAGAGGTTGAGATTTGGGATGAGACCGGCGGAGTTTCACTGCAATTCTTAGGCCGACGCGAAATTGCAGGCCTTGAAGTTGGTTCTCAGTTACGTGCTGAAGGCATGGTTGGTGAGGAAGAAGGATCTATGGTAATTCTTAATCCTTCTTACGAACTTCTTGTATAAAGCTTGTAATTAACTCACCGCATTCATCGGCTAATACGCCTGCACGAACTTCGGTTCTAAAGGTGCTGCGTGGATCGCGCAATAAATCCCACACTGAGCCGACTGCGCCTGCTTTTTCATCCCAAGCACCAAAGACAACTGTTTGTAAACGTGATTGTGCAATTGCACCGGCACACATTGCACATGGCTCTAAAGTCACAACAAGTGTGTGATCGGTTAAATGCCAATCACCTAATTTTTCTGCAGCGCGGCGAATCGCAACGATTTCTGCATGTGCAGTTGGATCCTGATGAAGTTCTCTTTCATTGTGACCAATTGAAACAATTTCACCATGGTTATCAAAAATTGCTGCACCAACTGGAATATCACCACTGGCTGTTGCGCTACGTGCTGCATCTAAAGCAACACGCATCATTTCAATATCGTTCACAGATCCAAAAGCTCCGCGAACTCTTCTCCAAAACCAAGCCGAGCTGCAATCGCTTCTAGTTGTTCATCAGGAAATAATTCTTCATCATCACAGAGCGCAGATATTTCCATTCCATTTAAACCAAGATCCGCCAAAATCTCTAAGTGTCCGACTGGGCCAGATTCTTCATCATCTTCAGGAATTGGAAGATCGGCAATCTCCATCAACTCTTCAGCAACTGGATAATCTAAAGCTGCAGTTGCATCACTTAGGAATAAGGAAATGTGTGCACCAAGTACGCGAATCAAAATAAAGAACTCTTCATCTATTGCAATCAATGCAATCGAGCCACCGTTGGTTTGTTGTGACTTCAGTCTGGTAATTATTTGCGCAATGTCATATGGATCGGGCAAGGTCGCCAAGGTCCAACGTCCATCCTCATGCCAAGCCGCTACCGCAAAATCCATTTCACTTGTGAGGTCGCGCACTTCATCGCGTATGTCATCGAAGGATTCAATCTCCTCGGTCTCATCATTGAGGCCATCTTCGAATTCGGACATGGGGTCATACTTTCACTCATTTGCAGGGAATAAAACCCCTGTAAGGTATTACCTATGAAAGTACATGTCGCCAATCACCCGCTTATCAATCACAAACTGACGGTTTTGCGCGACGAACGCACCGATTCGCCAACCTTCCGACGTTTGGTTGAAGAGCTAGTAACGCTTCTGGCATATGAAGCAACCCGAGATGTTCGAACACATGAAGTCGAGATAACAACTCCTGTAACCAAGACAAAGGGCCAGAAATTAGCTGAACCTCGCCCGGTAGTTGTTCCAATCTTGCGTGCTGGCTTAGGAATGCTCGAAGGTATGAGCAAGTTGGTACCAACTGCAGAAGTTGGCTTTCTCGGAATGGTTCGAGATGAAAAAACTTTAGAAGCAAGCACTTATGCAAATCGACTTCCTGATGATCTTTCAGGTCGCCAAGTTTTCGTTTTGGATCCAATGCTTGCAACAGGTGGAACATTAATCATGGCGTTTCATTATTTGATTGATCTTGGCGCAACAGACATCACCGCCGTTTGCATCTTGTCTGCTCCTGAAGGAATAGCTGCCGTTGAAAAAGAGTTTGCACATAGCAAAGTCCCGATCACAATCGTGACTGGTGCACTGGATGAGAAGTTAAATGAGCACGGATACATCGTTCCTGGCTTAGGCGATGCAGGCGATCGACTTTATGGTGTTGTGTAAATGGCATCTACCTCACCTGGATACGGAATCACAATCCGTGTCGAGGGTTCACCTGATGTCCAACCTGTAGCTCTTGCAACAACTGTAATTACTGCAGCTGGAGCAACGATTACGGCGTTAGACGTTGTTGAATCACTGCTAGAAAGAGTTGTCATTGATATTACGTGTGACACGATCGACTCAAATCATGCCGACGAGATCACAGCTGCAATTTCAGCCAACCCCGAACTTACGGTTCGAAAAGTTAGTGATCGAACTTTCTTGCTTCACCTTGGCGGGAAAATTGAAATCTCTTCAAAGGTTCCACTTAAGACTCGTGATGATCTTTCGCGCGCATACACTCCAGGTGTAGCTCGTATATGTCAGGCAATTGTCGCCGACCCTTCAGATGCCAGACGCCTGACAATTAAGCGCAATACAGTCGCTGTAGTCACTGATGGATCAGCGGTTTTAGGCCTTGGAAACATCGGCCCCGCAGCAGCCTTGCCGGTAATGGAAGGTAAGGCTGCATTGTTTAAGCGCTTTGCCGATGTTGATGCCTGGCCAGTTTGTTTAGATACTCAAGATGTTGATGAAATTGTTCGCACCGTTCAATTGATTGCACCTGTTTATGGTGGAATCAATTTAGAAGATATCTCTGCACCGCGATGCTTTGAAGTTGAGCGTCGCTTGCGTGAGCTGTTGGACATTCCAGTTTTCCATGATGATCAGCATGGAACTGCGATTGTTGTTTTAGCTGCGCTTCGTAACGCGCTGCGTTTAGTTAAGAAAGATTTGAAAGATACAAAGATTGTTCTAAGTGGAGCGGGTGCTGCAGGTACTGCAATTGCACGACTACTAGTTCGTTCTGGTGCGGTGAATATCATTGGTTTTGATAAAGATGGTGTTATTTGCAAGTCCTCACCTAATTTAAATGATGAGATGCGCATTTGGTTTATTGACAACTGCAATCCGCAAGACTTCCGTGGAACAATTTCGGAAGCCATGAACGGGGCCGACATCTTTATTGGTGTAAGTGCTCCCAATGTACTTACGGAAGCCGATGTTGCATCTATGGCACCTAAGTCAATTATCTTCGCACTTGCTAATCCAGATCCAGAGATCGATCCAGTAATTTCACGAAAGTATGCAGCTGTTGTCGCAACTGGTCGTAGCGATCAACCAAATCAAATCAACAATGTCTTAGCTTTCCCCGGAATCTTCCGCGGTTTACTAGATGCAAATGCTCACAAAATTTCAGATGAGATGCTGGTCGCTGCAGCGGAGGCTATTGCTGACTGTGTCTCTGCAGAACAACTAAATGCTTCTTTCATTGTTCCAAGTGTCTTTGATCCCAATGTTGTAAAAGCTGTTGCTGCGGCGGTTAAGAAGTCAGTGTGATTGAGCTAGCAGCGACCTTTGACCAACAGTTTGCAAGTATCGCCCCCATATTTGTCTATCTTTTAGCTGGTGGAATCGTTTTTGCTCAAACCGCGTTTTTACCTGCTTTTTTCTTGCCCGGAAGCTCGGTTCTTTTCAGTGCAGGTTTAGTTGCTTCAACCGGTAAAGATGTAGTTATCTTCAATGTAGCCATAGTTATTTTCATGGCCGCTGCCTCTGGCAATCAGGTTGGCTTTGCACTTGGCCGAAAGATTGGGCGACCTTTGCTGGATAAGTACAAGGACCCAAGAATTCAAAAAATAGTCACTAGGTCTGAAACCTTTTATAAGAGAAATGGCTGGTGGTCTGTTTTTGCCGCACGATTTATCCCGTGGGTAAGGACATTTGTTCCGACAATCGCTGGTGCTTCTAAGATGAATTACTACAGCTTCTCGTCTGCGAACATCATTGGTGCATTGGTGTGGGGAGTTGGAATTACATTAGCTGGTTATTACACAGCTACTTTGCCTTGGGTAGAAACTTGGACTTACTCGATCGCCGCTTTCACCATTATTATTTCAATTACTTACGCACTCGTTGATTACCTACGCCACCGGCAACAACGCCCGCATACGTCATAACAATTCCTGTAACTAGGTAAGCACTAACGCTGACACCGTCTGTAGGTGAGATTAAATCAATTACTAATGCTGCTACTAGTTGCCCACCCACACTAAACAAAGTAAAAGTCAAAACACCCAGGTGTTGGACAATTGTTGAGGTAAAGGCAATGTAAGTAACACCAAGGATTCCACCCGTATATACCCACCATGGGCCGCTTGGAAGAGGCGATAATTCATTCTTGCCTAACAAAATTCCTACAATGATTAACACTAGAAGAAAAGAAGTTCCCGTTAAAAAATTAAGCAATGATGTGGTGAAACTTTGTTGTGAATGCTCGTTGATTTGACCATTTAACGCCCGCTGAAATCCAACTACAGCCCCAGAAAAACCGCCCGCAAGTACTGCAAAAAGAGACAAGTTGTTCGCATCAATTCGATCCCACACCGAAACCAGTACCGCACAAACAGTTAGAAACGCTGCCAACAAGCGTCTTGGCGAGATTGGCTTTTTTCCTCCGCCAGTTAACCCGATTCGATCTACGACCAAAGACATCGCTGTCTGACCTGCGATAGATGCAACTGAAAAGATTGCAACGCCAATTAAAGGAACAATCTGTGTTTGGATTGCGATAAAGCTTCCGCCTAAAGCACCTGCAAACAGCTTCCAGCGTGCAATCTCTTTACTGGCCACAGCGAGCCTGAGTTTCTTGATTCCTTCTTTAATTTTCGAATTAAAAAGGGCAACAATGACAATGATTATCAATCCAGACCCAAAAGAAATTAGCGCTGCTTGTAAGCCATTGTTAAGCAGCAGAGATAGCTCGCCGTTTGCTCGTGCTTGCAAGGCAATCAAAACTCCCGAAAGTGCCGCTAATAAGTCTAAGCGCATAAAAAAATCCTAACTTACCCTTCAAGTGAAAGGGTGACTTGAAGCCATTCCTCTTCTAACTTCGCGGCTTCTGTTCCTAAAACAGCTAACTCTGAAGCAATTGCTACCAGGCGATCTGCATCAAAGGCTGCTGTTTCCTGCTCGGAAACCAAAGCGGCAATTGCAGAATTACATTTTTCAATCTGTCGTTCGAGTCGAACCAAATCTTTCTTTAACTGTCTTTGTTCTGCAGCGTTTGAACTCTTTTTCTCTTTGATTTCGGTTGTTACTGATGACAAAGCTTGTGCCCGTTGCTCAAGATACTCATCCACACCGCGCGGCAAATCGCGGACCTTCTTATCTCCTAGTAAACCAACAAAGCGGTCACAGACACGTTCAAGAAAATATCTATCGTGTGAGATAACAATTAAGGTTCCGCCGTAGCTATCAAGCAGATCCTCTAACTCTGTAAGAGTTTCAATATCAAAATCATTTGTAGGCTCATCTAGTAACAAAACATTAGGGCTATCCATTAGTAATCGAGTCAGCTGCAAGCGTCGTTTTTCTCCACCAGATAAATCTCCGACTGGAGTCCATTGGGATTCACGATCAAAACCCAGACGCTCACACAACTGAGACGCAGAAAGTTCACGCCCGCCACCGATTTCAACACGGTTTGCAACCTTTTCCACCGCTTCAAGTACGCGCCACGTTGGATCAAGTTCATCAAGATGCTGTGTAAGAAAAGCAGCCTTAACTGTCACTCCCGTTACAAGCTTTCCAGCTGTTGGAGCAATCTCACCAGTTAAAGTTTTCATCAAGGTTGTTTTTCCAGCACCATTAACGCCAACAATTCCAATGCGATCCCCTGGGCCAACATTCCAATAAAGATCATCAATCAGCTCGTTATCGCCTAGCTTTACTTGAAGATGGTGTGCTTCATACACTGTTTTGCCTAACCGATTCAGTGCAAACTTAAGTAGTTCGCCTTGATCGCGTGGGGCAGGTTCATCTGCGATTAACACATTTGCCGCATCGATACGAAACTTGGGCTTGGAAGTTCGAGCAGGTGCACCGCGACGTAGCCAAGCAAGCTCTTTCTTAATCAACATATTGCGTCTTTGATCCATTACAGATGCTTGTCGGGAACGCTCTGCTTTAGATAGCACAAAAGCGCTATATCCGCCGTCGTACTCTTCTACTTGTCCTTCTACAACTTCCCATGTTCTATCTGTAACAGCATCTAAGAACCAACGATCGTGCGTTACAACAACTACGGCAAGCCCGCGACGATTGTTTAAATATGTTGCAAGCCAAGCCACACCTTCTACATCTAGATGATTTGTTGGCTCATCAAGCAAAATTAGATCCAATTCATTAATAAGCAACTTTGCTAAACCAACACGTCTGCGTTCGCCGCCCGATAGTTGACCAAACTTGCGATCAAAAATGTGGTCATCAAAACTTCCAAACAATCCAGTAAATACTTCGCGGATGTTTGGATCACTTGCCCATTCATATTTTGCAGCATCACCCAGAACTACTTCACCCACAGTGCTTTCGGGATTTGCTAGATCTACTTGTGATAGCAAGCCAATCTTTGCTGAATTGTTTTTTGTTACTCGCCCAGAATCTGGTGGCTCAATTCCAGCCATAACCTTCATCAAAGTACTTTTGCCGGAACCATTTCGTCCAACAATTCCGATTCGATCACCTTCGGATACGCCAAGTGAGACGCCTACTAAAAGCTCTTTGACATCAAAGGCTTTGGAGACATCTTCGATGTTAACAACATTGCGCGCCACGGTAGGAGAGCGTACCTTTCCCTCATGAAGGTAACTGACCGCCAATACGCTGAAGCACTAGATAAAAAAGATCCGTTAGCTCACTTCAAATCCCAATTTGTGATCGGCGACCCACAGATGTGTTATCTCGATGGAAATTCATTGGGCCGCTTGCCTAAGGCGACAATTACCGCGATCAATGACTTTATGACCAAGGAATGGGGCCCAGAAGTTGTAACAGGTTGGAGCCACTGGGTTGATGAAGCCCAGCCAACGGGTGATCTTTTGGGTGCTGCCGCCTTAGGTGCTGCCGCTGGACAAGTATTAGTGTGCGATACAACCTCAGTTAATTTCTACCAGTTATGCCTTGCCGCAATTCATGCGCGTCCAGGACGTAAAACAATAATTACAGATGCAGCAAACTTTCCAACTGATCGTTACATTCTGGATGGAATTGCAAAGCAGTTTGGTTTAAACCTTGTCATCATCGACAACGAGGATCCAGCAATTGCAACACATGAACGGATTACCACCGAAGTTCTTGCACCATACTTAAATGATGATGTCGCATTAGTAACACTAGAAGTAATTCAATACCGATCTGGTGCGCGAACAGACTTAAAGTCAATTACAGATCAGGTGCGTGCAATTGGTGGATTAGTTGTGTGGGATGCCAGCCATGCAGTTGGTGCTATTGAATTAAACCTTGATGCCAATGGCGTTGATCTCTGTGTTGGTTGCACTTATAAGTATGGAAACTCAGGACCAGGATCACCCGCTTGGCTATATGTTTCAAAGCGAATACAAAACGAGCTACAGGTTCCGATTCAAGGTTGGTTTGCTCAAGATGCACAGTTTGAAATGGGCCCAGTCTTTGAACGCTCTCAAACGATTCGAGGATTTCAAATCGCAAGCCCATCACTAATGGGAATCCGTTGCGTTCAAACCGCTTTTACCATGATCAAAGAGGCGGGTATTGATGCGATTGCACACAAGGCTGCCGTTGGAACACAAATGATGATTGATCTTTACGATGAATGGTTAGCACCGCTTGGTATTGAGCTCAATACCTCTCGTGATCCAAGAGAACGTGGTGGACATATATCTTTGGTGCATCCAGATGCCGCTCAAATTTGCGTTGCTATGCGCACCATGAGCAATGTGATTCCTGATTACCGCACCCCAAATTCAATTCGATTAGCTATCTCTCCCCTACCTACTTCCTACGTTGAAATCTGGGATGGCTTTGAACGTATGCGCGATTTAGTGGCATCCGGTCGCTATAAAGAGGTTAAAGAAGGCGGTTCACGAGTCACATGAGCGAAAACTTTGATTCAGCACTTACATATACCTCTTATTTAGCCGTCGATGAACTACTTAAACTGCAACGTCCCCTGTCAGCGGGTCCCGAACATGATGAAATGCTATTCATTATCATTCACCAAACATATGAATTATGGTTCAAGCAATTAATTCATGAATTTGCTGAAGCGCAACGCGCAATGGAATCTGGAGATTCACATTATTCATTGGCAATCTTGGGTCGAATTCGAACAATCCTAAAAGTTTGTGTTACACAAATTGATATTTTAGAAACAATGACTCCGCTTCAATTCAATGCATTTCGTTCTTATCTTTCATCTTCTAGCGGTTTCCAATCCGCACAATTTAGGATGGTTGAAGCTTTGCTAGGTCGACGTGATGAAAAGATGGCCGGACATTTGCCGCCAGATATTCAAGAACAAATTAAGGTAATTACAGCGAAAAATTCTGTATGGGATTCTGCGCTTGCCTACTTATCAAAGCGTGGACATGCGATTCCAAACGATGTTTTGAACCGCAACAAATCTGAAAGCTATGCTGCAAATAAAGCCGTGCAAGATGTGTTGCTGAATGTTCATCGCAATGACCCAGAATCTGCAATGGTGTGTGAACGGCTTGTAGATATCGATGAAGGATTACAAGAATGGCGCTATCGTCACGTAAAGATGGTTGAACGAACTATTGGACACAAAATTGGAACTGGTGGATCAAGCGGAGTTGGTTATCTTGCCAGCACGCTTTTTAATCCAACATTTCCTGATTTATGGGAAATCCGCTCTAGCTTCTAATCAGGCAAGCCTGAAATAACGATCTCTGACAACTCTTTGCGTGTGCGTGGAGCAATTTCTCGATCATAAGCAGGGCCTTCAAGCTGTTCAGCTGGAGCTTGTTTTCCAATGGCCATAATGACTATGGGGGTGGCTCCATTGAACAATGGTGCAGCTTTTTCATGATCAAAACCGGCCATCTGATGCACAACGTATCCACGATGATGCGCCTCAATAGTTAATTGCGCGGCAGCTAAACCACAGTCATACATAAAGGTAGGAATTGCAGTGCCATCAGCCTGGGTTGGAGTTCCAGCGATTGCTACAAAGGCTGCTGCACGCTTTGACCAGCTTTGGTTGAAAGGAACTAAACAATCCAACAAGGTGGTGAAGTTCGAGTCACCACGTTTTCCAGCAATCAAGCGCCATGGCTGCAGATTATTAGCCGATGGAGCCCAACGAGCTGCTTCAAGAATTCCAAGTAAATCTGCTTTTGAAATTTCGGCAGATTCATCAAGAGAACGCGGGCTACGACGTTCTGCAATTAAGTCATGGATTTCTACTGCGGTTTTTGCTCTACTCATAGAAGTGAGCCTATCTTGAAATTAACGATAGTGATAAATGAGAATTGCAACGATAGAAATGACCGCACCACCTGCAATTAAGAAATATTTAACCCAAGGTTTCATCCCGGTTCGCTCTGCAGCTTTACTTGCCATTTCCTTGGTACGCATCATAATTCGTCCGGCCCATGCATACTCGGTTGCCAAAATTCCAAGACCTGCCAAGAGAACTAGAACACCAGGTCCTGGTGCAACTAATAGAACAGCTCCGAAAACAGTTATTCCGCCGCCAATTACTCCAATAAAAACACGCCAGAACAAACGGCCAGCAGGAGTCTTTCTGATCCAAGTACGAAAATTCATTTAGTCTTACTCACTTCTAGTTTCTTTCCGTATGCAGCATCCGCAATCTCTTCACGGCGCTTGCGGTAGGTCTCTGATGCACCGTCAATCATATGCTCAAATCTAACATCTCCCTTAATGAGTTGGTGCAGCTCCGCCGGCTTTGTTTGAGAGCCAAAAACGGGGGTTTCTACACGGACAATCTGGGTAACGATGTGCGGATGTAAAAAGCGATACACCAATGCCAAGCGCCGCAAGCCAAGGTTAATGACATGGCGCATCCCACGGTTTAACCGCTCCTGAACCATTAAGCGCTTAAAAGTTATTCCTGATGTCTTCTTCGATGAAACCTGAGTGGCTAATGAGTAAAGCATCGCCGCAATTTCTTGACCGCCGGTTGTATCTGGAAGTTCTGCGCATTTTGCCGACAATTTTTCTCGTACGGACGGGTCTTGCAGCATCTTTACTTTTTCAGTTATGTCAGCAAGATCAGCCTGATCAGCACGTAGTGCAAAGCCAAAGTCGTTACACCATCTCGCACGAGCTTCTTGATCATCTGTTCCACGGATATTTGAAACAAAGACTGTTGGAACCTGCGCAGGTAAAAGCTCGTGAACTCCGTTATACCCCGTTGCACAAATTCCAGCATCAAAAGCATGCAAGACCTTTGCTAACGGGAAATACCGAACGACTTTAAGATCTAAGCCTTCTGGTGCAAGCGATTTACCCTCTTTATCAATAGGTGCCTTAGTTAAAACAACTTGTAGATCTTTCCATCCAAGCAATCCTGATAGGGCAGCTGTCATTTTTTCATTAACGTCACTATCGCCAGTTCCTAGTTGCACCAGTGCGGTTGGTCGATTTAAATCAAGACCTAGGGCTTTTCGTGCTTCTTCACGATTCATCGCATCCTCTTTGCGGAAAAGTGATACTGGCGAGGTTAGGACAGAATCTTTACGTGTAGCAGTTGGTCCAAAATCATATGCGCGCGCGATATCACCGGGTTCGATAACTTTATCCATCATCGCTGATTGCAACCCTAAAACAAATCGTTGTGGTTTCTTTTGCCACAAGCCACGTCGTACCCAAACAAGCTTTAGCTCGGACTTTGCATTCTTAGCTGCGATTACGCCTGGATAAGGAACAACGCCATCAAATGATAAAACCCGAGCATTTGTCTCATCTATAAGTGCCAACAAACGATCACGCAAATAGATATCCCACTTTTCGCGAGTCATCCACATGCGATCTTTTCCAGGAATGTATTCGCAACGAATTCCCATGAAGGACGGAACTTCGGCAATTCCACCAGCCATCGAAACAATGATTGGGTTGGCTACCTCTTTTAATGCAAGGGCTACTGCACTTGCGCGAGCCAAGTGGCCCATTCCAACGCCATTGCTTGTCGCAAGGATGATTGTTGGTTTTTCCATGTTTATGAATTACTCCAAGAAGAATGTAGTGGACGACCCTCAGCGTATCCTGCTGAGGATTGAACGCCAACAGTTGCACGTTCAGCAAACTCTTCGATGTTCTTTGCACCGGCATAAGTAAAGGAAGAACGAACTCCGGCAATTATTTCATCCAGTAAATCTTCAACTCCTGGTCGTGCTGGGTTCAAAAACATTCGTGATGTCGAAATTCCTTCTTCAAACAATGCCTTGCGAGCGCGATCAAATGCGTCTTCCTTAGAAGTTCTTGCTGCTACCGCACGCGCAGATGCCATTCCAAAGGATTCTTTGTATAAACGTCCGTTTGCATCGCTCTGCAAATCACCAGGTGATTCATATGTACCTGCAAACCACGAACCGATCATCACTTGTGAGGCACCAGCAGCTAAAGCCAGCGCAACATCTCGTGGATGGCGGACTCCGCCATCGGCCCAAACATGCGCGCCGAGCTTTTTCGCTTCGGTTGCACATTCAAGAACCGCTGAAAATTGTGGGCGTCCGACACCTGTTTGCATGCGGGTAGTACACATTGCACCTGGTCCCACACCAACCTTAACAATGTTGGCACCGGCTTCTACTAAATCATGTGTTCCCTGTGCTGTTACAACATTGCCAGCAACGATTGGGACGGTTGGATTAATTGCCCTAATTGCCGCTAAAGCTTCCAGCATCTTCTTTTGATGACCATGTGCGGTATCTACAACCAAAACATCTGCGCCAGATTCAATAAGTGCTGCAGCCTTTGCCGCAACATCCCCATTGATACCAACTGCGGCAGCAACACGTAAACGACCTTGTGCATCTAGAGCTGGTGAATACAAAGTTCCACGTAGCGCACCGATGCGAGTCATGATTCCGACTAAATCACCATTGCTAGAAACTACTGGTGCCAATTTATGGCGATGTTGATTTAAGAAATCAAATGCCGCGCGAGCGTCAAGTGAATCTGGCATTGTTGTTAGATTCTTACTCATTACCTGGCCAAGTTGCGTAAATCGATCTACGCTCTTGCAATCCTCTTCAGTAATGATTCCAACAGGTTTGCCATCTTCAACTACAACAACTGCCCCATGTGCTCTTTTATGCAACAAGCTAATTGCATCAGCAACTGTTGACTGTGGTGACAGGGTGATTGGTGTATCAAAAAAGGGGTGACGTTGTTTAACCCACTTGATCACATCGTCAACAACACCATGCGGAATATCTTGCGGAATAACGGTTAATCCGCCGCGACGGGCCATTGTTTCTGCCATTCGTCGCCCTGCAATAGCTGTCATGTTTGCAACAACTAGCGGAATCGTTGTTCCAGTTCCATCTATAGCTGAAAGATCGACATCCATTCTGGATGAGAGTTCAGAGCGACTTGGCACCATGAAAACATCGTCATAGGTGAGGTCGTGGGTAGGTTCATTTATGAATCGCACGTGGGTTAACAATACTCAGGTAGAATAGAAAGATGTCTAATCCACTCATTTCTGTACGTGGTTTAACCAAGGTTTTCGGGGATTTCACCGCTGTAAACGGCATCGACTTCGATGTGGCTAAGGGTGAGTC
>Ga0207940_1000393_pt1 | contig 14812 bp, 7 predicted proteins | sample LakMenEpi06Jul12_FD_150676 | JGI IMG/M metagenome (GOLD analysis project Ga0207940, IMG submission 150676) | Freshwater microbial communities from Lake Mendota, WI - 06JUL2012 deep hole epilimnion (SPAdes) | ecosystem: Environmental > Aquatic > Freshwater > Lake > Epilimnion/Euphotic zone ... | reverse complement strand
GGTCGAGCTGTATCAAAAAAATCAAAATTCCAATTTTCCCATTTCCCCTGTATAAAACTTTTATTTTTTTCAAAAGATAGGTTGTTCAGCAAGCCTAATAAATCGATGGCCTCTTTTATGGATAAGCTATCTGAAGCGCTGGTGTATTTTGGAAAATAGTTATTCCAAATAGATAAAAATAATTTTCCTTCCACATGCATCATGGGATCAAAATAAGTTTGATTGGCCCATCCAACGGGAACCCCTCTTCCTCTTAACAAACCAATGGATCCTATTTTTTGCGCAGCTATAAAATGTGGGTGGTCATTAGGCACATCAATAAAGGGCATAATATAAACTCCTACGTCTAGTAAACTAGCTTGTACCTTTCTTACTGAAACTTCTTGTACGGCTTGTCCATTTCTTAGGCTAATGGCAGCTAAGGCACCAGCAGCTTGTCCAATTTGCAATACGCAAGGTTGCAAACGAGTTGTACCATTTACAATATTTGATACACTAATAGATTTTTCTGCTACAATAAAATTGGAATAATTAGCCGGGATTAATGCGCCTAATGGAATATTGAAACTAGGCACTGGGTAAAAATCTAAGTGCTGGGGTGCAGCAGCATTTTTTTTATGATGATGGTCTATAGGGTAGTCACCTACAGCAATTCCAGTTCTATATAATGCATCTTCAGTGGTATAAGGACTAGAGATATGTTTTACATTCATTCTTACTAAACCTTTCAGCCTTCTTGATTCCCTGTGGTAAGGATAAAATGCCAATAGATCTTTTGTAGGAAATTCATCATCAGCAAGTCCTAAATTGCGCATTTGAAGTTCTTTTTGAATAAAATATACAAATCGTAAGGTTTGTTGTTTTGCTGCCACTAGCATTTTTTCTCTTTCTTCTTTACTTTGCTCAACAATATTTAAATAAATATCATTTCCATAAATGGGCCAATTTAACATAAACTTATTATTTGGCATTCTACCATAATCCAACATTTTTTGTGCGTCTACGCTTGGTTTTTTTCGTAAAAAGTCTCTATAAAAATTAGTAGAGGAACCATCAAATTCAGTAGAGTCATAGTGGATAGGCCTTTCAATTAAAGGCTGTGGCTTTCCATAATCTTTTAAAATACCCACGTAAGTAATATCTTGTATAATATCATTGGAGTTAGCTACATGAACATCTTCTCCAGTCAATGCAGAAGATTCCATGCCCAAGTCATAAGGCAAACCTGCACTTGCGAGTCCATCCCCCAATTCTGTGGCATCAATTATTCTTTCAGCATAAATATTTAATCTGTGTTTTGTGACTGTATCAATAAAGTAAGCCCCTTTTATTTTATCTTTTGTTTTAATTAATTTTTCGAATGCATAAGAATACAAAACAGTTAATTTTTTTTCTTTGGAAGCCATTAGTTTAAAAATACTGTCGCCCACATGTGGTTCAAATAAGGTATTACTTACCCAACCAGTAGAAACTTTATCTGGCCCACCATAGGTACGATAAAGCTGTTCACGAAACTCGCCAAAAAAACCCGATGGTAATTGATGATTGCCGTCAAAAGCAGCTACTCCAGCCGATGTTAACATGCCACCTAGCCATGGGGTTGATTCTACAACCACTGTGTTTACTCCCATTCTAGCTGATTGAATTCCAGCACTAATTCCACTTGCAGTGCCCCCAATTACAAGCACCTGTGTATGTAAATCGGCAAGCTTTTTTTGCGCAATTGCTGCCAAACTGTAGATGCTACATAAAAGTATTAAAAATAAATTTAATATTTTTTTAAAATAAAATGAATGCTGCATATTTGATTATTAAGTATTTTTTTAATATATAAATATTTTATAAATCATAATATTAAGAAATAATTAGCGCTAGTTCAAGCAATAAACTAAAAAATTTCTTTTATAGATTTAATTCTATCGGTTTTTTTTTAAAATTATAAAAAAAATCATTTATTTTAATGTTTATAAAATTCAACTAATTTTTAATAAAATAAAAGCAAAATGAAACTACGCTTATCAATGTTTTTAGCTTTTGTGTGCATGATGCAAGCATCATTTGCACAGACAAGACAATTATCTGGTAAAGTTACTGGAGATAAAAATTCTCCATTGATTTCCGCCAACATTATTATAAAAGGATCATCATCAAAAGCTCTTTCCAATTCAGAAGGTGTTTTTAGTGTAATGGTTCCCTCTGGAAATGTTGTTTTGGAAGTATCCTCAGTAGGTTACGTTACAAAACAAGTTCAAGTGGCTGGAAACGTTACAAATGTTAACGTCTCTCTTGAAGAAACACAAGATAATAGTTTACAAGATGTTGTAGTAACTGCCTTAGGTATTACTAAACAAACAAGAAACTTATCTTATTCAGTGACTCAATTAAAAGGGGATCGTTTTACAGATTCTAGAACTCCGAATTTAGGAAATGCCTTGTCTGGTAAAGTAGCAGGGGTTTCTGTTACTCCACCTGCTTCAGGTATTGGTGGTTCTACAAGAGTTGTTATTCGTGGTGGATCTTCTTTGTTAGGAAATGATCAACCATTATATGTTATAAATGGAGTTCCTATGGAGTCAGGCAACCAGGGTACCGCTGGTCTTTGGGGAGGTAATGATGCTGGTGACGGTCTAACTGCAATTAACCCCGACGATATAGAGTCTTTATCTGTACTGAAAGGAAATACCGCAGCAGCACTATATGGAGCTCGTGCAGCGAATGGTGTTATATTAATAACAACTAAATCCGGCAAATCTAGAAAAGGAATGGGAGTTGCATTTAACTCCAACACAACTATGGACCAAGCAGTTGATTTTTATGATTTTCAAAAAGAATATGGACAGGGTTTAGATGGTAAAATTCCTGCTACAGCAGGACAATCTTTAGAAGCCGGATTAAATAACTGGGGAGGTAAATACGGTGGTAGTACTACACAATGGGACGGAGTTAATAGACCATATGCCGATTTAGGACAAGGTTTAAATGATTTTTTTAGAACGGCTCTCAATACTACCAATAGTTTAGCGTTTAGTGGCGGAAACCAAAACGGTAACTATCGTTTTTCAGTTGCTGATTTAAGAGCTGAGGACATTATGCCAAATGCAAGTTTTAAGCGTCAAACCTTCAATTGGAACATAAACAGCAAGTTTGATAATTTTACACTTGCTTTTTCAGGTCAATACATGAATCAAAAAGCTAAAAATCGTCCAAGACTATCTGATTCTCCCGGTAATGGAAATTTTACTACGGCTTTACATCCCGAAATTATTCCTTTTTCAGTAATAGCGGGTAACACAGGTAAGGGGGATATGAAAGATAAAACAGAGATGCGTTATCAGCCTAATACTTTTGCAACAAATCCTTATTGGGCTGCTTATAATTTTTTCCGTCAAGATGATATTGATAGATTCTTAGGTAATGTCTCTTTGAAATATGATTTTACTAAATGGTTGTATATGCAAGGTAGAATTGGTAGAGATTATAATGTTAGAGATGATGCAAGTTATACTGGCTATGGAACTGCTTTTAAGCCAAGGGGTGATTTTAATGAGTCATTTGCTACTACTAGAGAAGATAACTATGATTTAATTATCGGCGCTAATAAAGAAATTAACGATTTCGCTTTCGATGCGATAATTGGTGCAAATGCAATGTATAGAGTAGCCGAATCAAAAGGAGGCGGTGGCAATGATCTAGTTGTTCCTTTTTTACATACGGTAACGAATGTGGCAGCCCCTAGTTTTAGCTATGGCTTTAATGAACAGGCTATTAATTCTTATTTTGGTTCTGCAAATATCACTTATAAAAATTATTTAAATTTGAGTGTAACAGGACGTCAAGACGAGTTCTCTACATTGGCTAAGGGATCAAATACCTTATTTTATCCTTCCGCAGGTTTAAGTTTTGTATTAAGTGATGCTTTTAAATTACCAGAGGCAATTAGTTTTGGTAAGTTGAGAACTTCATGGGCACAAGTAGGTGGAGGCGCTCCAAGCCCTTATCTTTTAGGGTTAACCTATGGTTTAGTGGGCGCTGGACATTTGGGTGCTAACTTAGGGCAAGTTAATAATGGTTCCATTCCTAATGGTGCTTTACAGCCATATACTTCATCGGAGATCGAATTTGGCGCTGACTTTAGATTCTTCCAAAATAAATTTGGATTAGACATTACTTACTATGAAAGAAAAACTACAAATGATATTCTATCAACAGGAATCTCAGCTACTTCAGGCTTCGGTTCAACAGTTGTTAATATTGGTGAATTGCAAAACAGAGGTATAGAACTTTTATTAAATGCAGTTGTGGTTCAAAGTAAAGACTTCAAATGGGATGTATCCTTTAATTACTCAAACAATATTAGTGAGGTAATAAACTTAGGAAAAAACGCAAAAGGTGAGCCTATTAAAGCAATCAACCTTGAAGAATCTAGATTAAGGCTTGGGGAAAGAATTCAACATATTGTTGGAAAACCATTGGGTTATATTATAGGATTTAAGCATAAAACTACTGCCAGCGGTATGAAGATTTATGATAAAGATGGGTACCCTGTCAGATCTGCAGCAGCAGAAGCTATTGCTTTAGGACGTCATCCAATAGCAGGCGGCTTCAATAACACTTTCAAGTACAAGAATTGGAAGTTAGATATGTTAGTTGATTTTCGTCAAGGCGGATCAATTGTTTCATCAACGAACTACTTTGCCTATGCCTATGGTCGTGCGAAAGAAACCTTGGAGGGTAGGGATGGTTTAACCGTTTCAGGAGCGGATGAAACAGGGGCTAATAAAGTCTGGAATATTCCAGTTGCAAACGTGGACAACTATTATAGTCGTCTTGCGGCAATAACTGAAAATATTGTGTACGACGCTTCTTTTGGTAAATTAAGACAATTGGCATTAAGTTATGTAGTGCCTGCTAAATTTTTAGCAAAATCGAATTTTGAAAATCTAACCTTTTCTTTGGTAGGGCGTAATCTTGCATTATTGTGGTCTAATGTTCCCAATATTGACCCTGAGTCCGGTTATACTTCAGCTGGCAACGCACAAGGTTTAGAATATTTTGCCATGCCTCAAACAAGAAGTTTTGGGTTTAACTTATCAGTTAATTTCTAAATTCTTTTAATATTAATAATTTATAATATACTCGTTATGAAAAAAATAGTTCAAATCATATTCGCGATAACAAGCATGGTTTTAGTTTTTGTGTCGTGTGCAAAAGATATCACCGAGCTTAACGTTAATAAAAACGCAGCTACAGACATCGATATGGCTTACTTAGTTTCTACTGGAACGCTAAGAATTGCTGGTGAATATGAAAATACCCGTGCAAATATGTTGTATGCTGCAACCATGATTCAGCATACCGCTTCAACTGCTGGTTATTTCAGTGGGGATAAATACTTCTATAATGCACAATATAGTGGAGCTTATATGGAGCGACACTTCACTGACGTCATCAGATTATTTTCTCAAGCAATTGAAAAAACAAAGGGGGATGCAAATTTAGCCAATATCAATTCAACAGCAGTCATATTGAGAGCATTTGATCTTCATCGCATGACTGATTTATATGGTGATATTCCTTATACGCAGGCAGGTTATGGATTAGTAGAAGGGGATAAAAATTGGTTTCCTAAATATGAATCACAAAAAGACGTCTATGCATCTTTAGTAAAAGATATTAAAGCAGCAAGAGATAAAATGAGTTCTTCTGCTAAATCAATGGGAAATCAAGACTTTTTGTATGGTGGAGACATTACTAAATGGAAAAAATTTGCCAATTCATTATTAATGAGAATTGCAATGCGAATGAGTAATGTTGATGCATCTACAGCCGCTTCTGTTTATAAAGAAGCTCAAGCGTCTGGGGCATTTTCCTCAAATGCTGATAATGCGCATATTAAATTTGCTGCTGGCCCACAAGGCATTAATAGAAACGGGTTAAACGATGGTTATTGGAATACTTATAAATACTCTACCGATTGTAAGATTTCAAAAACTTTTATTGATTGGATGAAAGCAAATAATGACCCTCGCTTAATGATAATTTCTGGTGGTATTGGGTCTCCCAATTTAGAGGTTCCTACTACATGGAATACAAAAGTAGAGGATCAAGAGGGAATGCCTAACGGTTATACTCCATCAAATATTGCTGCGGCTTTATCTACTGATAAAGCGGATGCTTACAAAAAATTAACTTCTCAGGCAAATAGGATTTTTTCAATGTTAAATTTAAAATATTTAGACTGGGAAGATCCCTATATATTACTAACTTATGGTGAAGTTGAATTAATGAATGCAGAAGCTGCTTTAAAAGGTTGGTTAACAACAAGTGCAGAAACACATTTTAATAATGGAGTGCAAGCCGCAATTCAAAATTGGGCTGGCTTTGATGCTTCTTTTACTAGAACCAAAGCCGATATTGATACATATATAGCAGGTAGAGGTTTTGCTGCTGCTTCAAGTGCAAATAAGTTAAAATTAATTGGGGAAGAATATTGGGCTGCAACATATTTAAATGACATAGAATCATGGAGCAATTGGAGAAGAACAGGATTCCCTGCCTTAAAGCCTACAAATGATCCTAACAGATTTGAAGTTAATGAGATACCAAGAAGATTAATTTATTGGGAATCTGAGATTTCTTCTAATCCAGCAAATTATAAAATTGCCATTGATAGAATGGGTGGCGATAAGTTTATGACAAAGGTGTGGTGGGATGGTGGGAAATAATTTCTTGCAATCGTAAAACTAAAGGCGCTTAATTTAAGCGCCTTTAGTTTTTAATAAACTGCAGTAAATGCATTAAATTTAGGCAGTACTATACATAATGAAAAATATTTTTTGCTTACTTTTTGTTTGGGCTTTGCCCCTATGCATTCAAGCTCAAAAAAAGCCTGTTTTTATAAAACTTGCACCAGATAGTTCAGGTGTTTTATTCAGTAATAGATTAACTGAAACGCCCGACCTCAATATTATTACCTACGAATATTTTTATAATGGAGGGGGTGTAGCGGTAGCCGATTTTAACAATGATGGACTCACAGACTTGTTTTTTACAGGTAATTTAGTGCCCAATAAAATGTACCTCAACAAAGGGGGTCTTCAATTCCAAGATATTACACGTCAATCCAACACGGGTGGACGACGTGGGTGGAAAACTGGGGTAACTATAGCAGATGTGAATGGAGATGGGTTTGTGGATATATATGTGTGTTATTCTGGCGACTTAGATTCTTCTCTTAGAGCTAATCAATTACTTATTAATAACGGCAATTTAACCTTTACCGATAAAGCCAAAGAATATGGCCTTGATGATAAAAGCTATAGTTCTCATGCTGCTTTTTTTGACATGGATCAGGATGGCGATCTAGATATGTTCTTATTAAATCATAATATTAAAAATCTTAGGAATTTTGATGCCGCTTTTGTGAAAAAAATGGTTGATCCAGATGCAGGCGATAAATTGTATGAGAATATTGGAAATAAATTTATAGATATCTCTAGAAAAGCAGGTATTATTTCTAACCCATTGGGATATGGTCTTGGTTTGAATATAGCCGATATTAATAACGATGGCTGGCCTGATATTTACGTTTCTAACGACTATATTGAAGAAGATTATCTATATCTCAATAATAAAAATGGCAGCTTTACTGAAAGTTTACGAAGCGCTTTTGGTCACTTATCTAACTTTTCGATGGGGGTGGATATAGCAGATATTAATAATGATGGTCGTGCAGACATTTATACCTTAGATATGTTGCCGGAAGACAATCGAAGACAAAAACTATTATACGCGCCTGATAATTATGAGCTCTACAACAATATGCTTGAGAATGGGTTTTATCATCAGATTATGCGCAATATGCTTCAATTAAATAACGGAGATGGTACTTTTAGTGAAATTGGGCAATTAGCAAATATTTCAAATACAGACTGGAGCTGGTCGGCCTTGTTAGCCGATTTTAACAATGATGGATCCAAAGATTTATTTGTTACCAATGGTTATGGCAGAGACGTTACAAGTCGAGACTTTATGAAGTTTTATGCCGATGAGAGATTAAAGTTTAATCAAGGCAAAACAGATGATAAAATGTTTTCGATGCTTCAAGCCATTCAAGCAACACCTTTACATAATTATATTTTCGAAAACACAGATTCTCTAAGTTTTATTGATAGATCTAAAGATTGGGGAATTGATGAGCTTGGCTTTTCAAATGGGGCAGCCTATGCAGATCTTGATAATGATGGTGACTTAGATTTAATTGTCAATAATTTGAATCAAGCAGCTAGCATTTATAAAAACACTACAATAGAAAATAAAGGGCAAGGAAATTATTTAAAAATTCAACTTAAAGGCAAAGGTAAAAATGTACAAACGCTAGGAGCAAAACTATTTTTATATACAGGTAAAAAAATTTATACCCTAGAAAATTTTTATGTGCACGGATTTCAATCTGCTATGCAAGCCCCTTTATTGTTTCATTTTAAAGAAAGCTCCTTAGATTCCTTAAAAATAATTTGGCCCGATGGGCAGCGTACAACTTATAATGCAAATTTATTTTTAAATAAAGAAGTAATACTAGATGAAGTAGATGCTATTAAATCACCTTTACAGTTTATTCAAAAAAATACTGTTTTTACAAAATCTACGCAAAACATTCCCTTTATTCACCAAGAAGATTTAGTCAATGATTTTAAAATTCAGCCCCTTATTCCTAATATGCTTTCTTATTCGGGTCCCAAAATAACCAGTGCAGACATTAATAATGACCAAATTACTGACGTTTATATTACGGGAGCGAGAGGGCAAGAAGGCGGTATTTTTGTGCAAGTGGCCTCTGGTGATTTTTTCAAATATGCTAAATTTTCAGCTAAAGAAGATATAGAACATGAAGAAACAGATGCAGTATTTTTTGATGCCGATTCGGATGGCGATCAAGATTTATATATTGTAAGTGGAGGATATGCATTAGAAGGGGAAGAATTACTTTTACAAGATCGCTTGTATATAAATGAGGATGGAAATTTTATAAAAAGGCCGGACTTAATTCCCAAAGAAGCATTATCGGGTTCAGTTGTACTGCCTTTAGATTTTGATTCGGACGGCGACCTTGATTTATTTATTGGCACAAGAGTTTCTCCAGCAAAATATCCCTTATCTGATAAAAGTATTCTTTTAGTCAATGATGGTAAAGGAAAATTTTATCAAGATTCTATTATAAGCAATGGATTATTGAATGCGCTTGGTATGGTCACTGATGCCCTATGGGTTGACATCAATAAAGATGGGAACTGGGAATTATTAGTAGCGGCTGAATGGGCTAATTTAAGAGCATTTCAATTTTCAGCAAAGGGAATGAAAGAAACCACAGAACAGGTATTCAAAGACAGTTTATTTGGCTGGTGGAATAAGCTACAGTTGGTAGATATTGATAATGATGGAGACCAAGACCTTGTAGCAGGAAATTGGGGCTTAAATGCTCAAATTAAAGGAGATAAGGAAAAGCCTGTAAGTCTTTACTACAGTGATTTTGACAAAAATGGCTACCTAGATCCTATTTTAACCTATTTTATTCAAGATAAGGAATATCCTATGCCCTCAAGAGATGAGATTACTGACCAAATGACCTCTTTAAGACAGAAATTTCCTACCTATGACGCTTATGCTAATGCTGGCATGAAAGATATTTTTACAAAAGAACAATTAGATAATTCAAACGTGCTAAAGGCAAATTATATGGCAACCACTTGGTTTGAAAATAAAGCAGGGGTATTGCATACAAAAACACTCCCTATAGAAGCTAATTTTGCACCAATACATGCTATTATTTCTGATGACTTTAATAAAGATGGATTTATGGATCTATTTTTGGGAGGTAATATTGAACAGGTAAGAATTAAGATTGGTAAAATGGATGCTAATTATGGTACCCTATTATGGGGTGATGGTAAAGGTAATTTTACTACCGCAAGTCAAGACTATCTGGGCTGGTCTATTAAGGGCTGCATAAGAGACGTCATTAAGATTAAAAATAAAAATAAGCAGTCTACGCTGCTAATGGGTATCAATAATAGTAGTCCCTTATTATATAATTATTAAAATATGCATTTTTTAAAAATAATATTAATTAGTTTACTTTTTTTATCAAGTAATACAAAAATATCTGCAAATAATATAATTGGCTCAAAGGACTATGTTTTGGCTTTGCAAAAAGCCACTAACATTATGGTTAATGATGTCGCTTCACCTGTAGCTGCTAGTAGGTATTATGCGTATATTACTATTGCAGCTTATGAAATATACCACATAGTAAATCAAAAAGAGTATTCAAGTTACCGAACTGTTCTAAATGAATTTCCAACAATTATTATTGCCGATTCTTTAAGTAAAAAAGCGGATAAAAACTTAGCAAGTATTTTGATGGTATATCGTTGTTCTGAAACTTTATTACCTTCTGGGTATTTAATTAAAAAAGAAATAGATTCTATTAAAAATAATTTTATAAATAAAGGGGAGCAATTTACTTTTAATATAACTTTAGAGCTAGTCAATAATTATTTGAATAATTATATGCCTTATGTTCGAAAAGACGGCTTTGCTAAACTAAATAATTTACCTAGGTACACTCCCAAAAAAGGCCCAGGTTTTTGGCAACCTACAGCCCCTGCTTTTATGCAAGGACTTGAACCACATTGGAACAAATTACGCACTTTTGTAATTGACTCTGCACGATCGTTTAAAGTCATTCCTCCCGTCTTATATGATACTTCTAAGCAATCTTCTTTTTATCAACAAATGGAAGAAGTGTATGATGTAGTCAATAAAAAGAATAAAGAACAAATTGCCATTGCCTCCTTTTGGGATTGTAACCCCTTCCATGTTACCCAAATTGGACATGTTGAATTTGGCACCAAAAAAATAAGTCCTGGTGGGCATTGGATAGGTATTACTGGAATTGTAGCCCTTCAAAATAATTTATCACTAGCTAAAACCTTAGAAATTCATTCCTTAGTAGGAATTGCTTTGGCAGATGCTTTTATTGCATGTTGGGACGAGAAATACCGGTCTCAAAGAATTCGACCTGAGACTGCGATTCAAAAATTAATCAATCCAAGGTGGGCTCCTTTATTACAAACGCCTCCATTTCCTGAATATGTTTCTGGCCATAGTGTAGTCTCTTCAGCTGCCGCTTTAGTATTAACGCAATATTTTGGAGAAAATCAATCCTTTATTGATGATACAGAAACCCCTTTTGGACTTCCCATTCGAAAATTTCAATCCTTTCAGCAGGCTGCTAGGGAAGCTTCTTTATCTCGTCTATATGGAGGGATTCATTTCCGAGATGGTATTGAACAAGGAATTTGGTTGGGAGAGCAGGTAGGTAAAAAAGTAATTTCAAAACTGCAAGCTCATTTTTAAATACGGCTAGTTCAAATCCCGGTCTCGCTACATGAAAATCAAGGACTTACGTTAAATCGTGGGTCCTTTTCTGTTTCTGCGTGAGGTTTTGCGTGAGGTTTTTGAAAAAAAGAGACCCCTATTGCTAGAGGTCTCAGTGGCATTTTCAAACTTAAATTATACTAGTTATTTTTTTTGAGAAGCTGCTATTTCTTCTTTTAATGCAGTAGGATCAAAGGAAAAACTTGCCCTAACTATTTTATCATTTTTCCATTCAAATACAATATGACCAGGATTAGCAACTTTAATTTTTGTTGTCTTACCAATACCATTCCAAGTAAACCAAACTAACGTATATATATTCCCAGCTTTAACTATGTTGTTTTCATGTTTTTCATCCTTTATTATAGTGTTTGTTTTTATATACAAATCATTCTTTTCCCAATTGATACTGTCAAAATAAACATGATGTAATTGTGCCGATTCTTTCCATTGTGATTTACTTATAGGTGTAGTAGAATTGAAATAAACTTTAGCTGAATCCGATACTATTTCATCAAATTTGGCATAATCATTTCTTGTGTAATCTTCTAGGATATGTTTTTTAACCATTTGAGAATAGTTGTCGTCAATTCTCGCTACGGTTGATATTGATTCATCAACCGTGGATTCATTTTGTTTGTTATTACAAGCAAAAAAAGTAGAAATCATTAATGCAATGCATATTATTTTTTTCATATTGTTAATTTTTAAAAATTATTTTATTCTTTACTGAAATTACTTCTTGTTTTAAAATCTTTTAACTCAAAATCTTTAACATCAATTACTTCTCCTCTATTTTGAAGATACTTGGCAAATCCTGCACTTTTTTCTAATTTATCATATAGCTTTAAATGATCTTCTCCATCTTTACCACTTATCTCAATCCAATAATTTGCTCCATTTGGTCGGCCAATATCGTAAGTGCCAAATCCCACAAATCTTCCTGCAAATTCATTTTGTAATTCTTTTAAGCAAACATCGTGTGCTGCTTTAAATTTAACAGGATCTTTTACTTTGATATCCCAGATATGAGATAATTTATTTGTTGTATCACCAAACTGCCAATTAATTATTCTTCCAGAATAAGTAGGTCCCAATTCCTCAATATAGTTGTCCATTTTCGATAAAAACGCATCCCATTTATCAGCATTAATAGCACTCTTGCCCATTACTTCAACACCAAGCATATAAAAAAGTAAAAACCTGTGAGTCATTCCATTTTGAGATCCAGCTGTTATTTTTTGTATAGAAACTCCACCCATATTCATTTTAACATCTTTATAAACTTTATCAAATGCTTCAGAAATTTCGTTTTCTGTATGATGTTTGGCTTTAAACTCCTGTACCCAATAACCGCCGGTTTGAGCTGATAATAAAGTTGTTGCAAAAATTGCAACAAGTAGTAATAGTTTTTTCATACGTGTTGGTTTAGAAATAGGGTATAGCCCATTTCAATGATTAAATAAGATTCTAAGGAATGATAGTGATTACAAGAATTGTAAATAGAGCTGTTGCGTTATAATTGCAATAGAGTGTGTGATTTACTTTTAAAAGGTAAGTAATATATTTTTATATTTAATGTATTCTTTCTCTATAGTCCTTTATCTTATTGTTAAGATAACTTGAATTGCACTAAACACACTGCGTGAGGAAAACACCTCCTGAAATAGGTCCAAATCGGTTGATTTCGGTTTTGTCAAATCATAACTCACTACAAATCAACGCTTTCATTTTCTCAAAAAATCTTCATAACCCTGAGGCCCCGGGTTCAAATCCCGGTCTCGCTACTTGAAAATCAAGGACTTACGTTAAATCGTGGGTCCTTTGTTCTGTCATGAATGTATCTATCGAAATCAAGTCTAAATATTTATTTCATAATTAGTAGATCTTCCTACTCCCTTAATTACAAACACATTCATTTCCGCTAATTCCTGTAAGTCTCTTGTTGCTGTTGCTTTTGAAGTATCTGTTATACTTATATATTTTTTTACATTCATGCCACCCATAAAGCCATAAATGCCCTCTTCTAGCATTCTATTAACGACTTTTCTTTGACGTTCATTAAAACTTTTATCATGCTTGTTAAAGAATTTCACTTTTTTGATAGTAAACTGTATTGTTTTTTCAGCATCATCCTGTGCAAAAATTATAATAGAAGCAAACCATTCTATCCACTTTGTAATTTCTAATCTTTGTTGTGCATATTGTAATTCTTTATAATAGGCTGATTTGTTTTGCTCAATAGATTTTGAAATACTAAACATAATAGGATTATCAAAACCTTGTGAAAGCGCTTTTTCAGCTATGGCTCTTCCAATTCTTCCGTTTCCATCTTCAAAAGGATGAATGGATTCAAAATAAAGATGTGATACAGCTGCTTTAATTATTGGGGAGCTAATTTCATTTTTATTATACCATTCTATAAACCGCTTCATTTCTTTTGATAATGTTTTAGATGGGGGAGCTTCAAAATGAACCTTAGGGTTAGATGCAGATCCAGAAATTACTTGCATAGGTTCAGTACCTTTTCTCCATTGTCCTGCATTGATTCTTTTGTTATTCCCCATAAGCAGTTTATGCCATTCAAGAATCTTGCTTTCAGTTAGTGGTTGTTTATAAGTATTTCTTACATCAATTAATAATTGACTTAATCCAATTACATTTTTATCTTTCGGTTCTTGTGAAATATGTAATCCAAGATTTTTTCTAATAGATGATATTACATCTATTCTGTTTATTATCTCTCCTTCAATTTCAGATGTTTTGATAGCTTCAGATACCATTATCTCTATAATTGTTTCTGTACTGATGTCTTCTGGTAATGCAGAGATGATACCTTTTAGTTCTCCAGCTTTTAACATGAACTTCATCAATTCATTATCTATTGATGCGCTATCAAATTTAAATTCAGGCCAATTTTTGTGTTGCCAATTATACATAATGAGCCGATTTGGTTACTTTATCGGCTCAAATATACTAATAATTTGAGCCGAATAGCATTAATTTACGGCTCAAAATTGTATAAACATATATTTTAAACCATTGCGTGCCGAAAAAACCCCCTGAAATAGTTTAAAATAGGTTGTTTTTGGTTTTGTGAAATAATAACTAATTATAAATCAATGACTTACATTAAATCGTGGGTCCTTTTTTGTTTCTGCGTGATGTTTGCGTGAGGTTTTGCGTGAGGAAAAACTGTTTAACGGTTCAGCTTAAATCTGTTTAACAGTTCAGCCTTATGATATTTTTTATAATAATATAGATACATTGTAGCCTATGTATGGATATATTTTTTTCGCAATATTTATAGTGGCTATATTTTCAATATTTGAGAATATAAAAGGGTATCAAAAAATGTCATTTTTTAAAGTCC
>Ga0207940_1000390_pt1 | contig 14853 bp, 7 predicted proteins | sample LakMenEpi06Jul12_FD_150676 | JGI IMG/M metagenome (GOLD analysis project Ga0207940, IMG submission 150676) | Freshwater microbial communities from Lake Mendota, WI - 06JUL2012 deep hole epilimnion (SPAdes) | ecosystem: Environmental > Aquatic > Freshwater > Lake > Epilimnion/Euphotic zone ... | reverse complement strand
ACCCGCACCTGCACCTGCACCTGCACCTGCACCTGCACCTGCACCTGCACCTGCACCTGCACGTGCACCCACCGCCCGTGGGTGTGGGACGCGTGCGGGGGGCGAAGGACCGACGGAGAAAGGGCACGAGCAAGTGCAAGTGCGGTGTGAAGAGGCCGCGCCGTGCACGGACACGCCGGATGTGCCGGGCAGGCAGGGCAGGGCACGGAGAGGACATGTGGGGGATGGAGGGCAGGCGATGGTGGTGCACCGGCACTGGCTTGCGGCCCAAGGGATGCTTCATGAGGCGTGCGGGTTCTGGCGGCAGGCGTATGCGACCGGAGACTTGCGCACGGAGCGCGTAGAGTGGTTGTGGGCGCTGGCGACGCGTCTGCACGTGTCTGCGGACGCGACTGCCCTGGCCGTGCAGTATCTGGACCGGTACATGACGCAGGACGCGCGCGTCGTGCAGGGTGCCGTGCGTCATGTGGCTGGCGCGTGCTTGCTGGCAGCTGCCAAGGTGGCGGGTGGCGACTGTTTCATGCTGCAAGATCTCCACAGGGCGTCCGAGGGGGCGTGCGTGGAGGCGGACGTCGCCAAGTGGGAACTGCGCGTGCTGTGCGTGCTGCGTCACGAGCTGGCGTTGCCGACCGTCATCAAGTTTGCCCAGTACTACGCACACTGCGTGGCGCCCGACGTGGCCGCCGTGCGCGTCGCCAGCACAGCCGCATGCCATGCCGCGACTGTCGACGGCACCTGGGCGTCCGGTTTCCCGCACCACGCTGCATTTGGCGCCGTCGCGTGGGCCGTGGCGCACTGCGCGCGCTTTGCGACGTGCACGAAGCCGTGGGAACGCGTCACTGGACCGACGCGCCACAGATCAGGGGGTGCGCCACCCCTGACACCCGGCGTGCCTCTCACACCCACTGCACGAACGGCGGAGCCTGGGCCGCCTTTGGCAGAGCCTGGACCGCCTTTGGCAGAGCCTGGACCGCCTTTGGCAGAGCCTGGACCGCCTTTGGCAGAGCCTGGACCGCCTTTGGCAGAGCCTGGGGTGCCTGTGGTGCAAGCAAGTGCGCAGCGAGATCAAGGGTGTGGGGGCACGGCGACTGGTGCGACGGCTGGTGCGACGTTCGACGGGCATGGACGACTTGCGGCGTTGCAGCGTCTAGCCGGGTTGTCGGTCGACCATCCCTGCGTCGCGCGCGTCTTTGGAGCCGTACGCGACGCGCTTCAGTCCAAGCCCGCAACCCAGTCGCATGCGGTCAAGTCGCAGCAGGCCGGGTCGCGCGCAAGTTCTCAAGCAAGGAGCGGCGCAAATGTTTCCGCATCCGTGCTGCAATGCGTGTTTGCAGACAGGTTCTGCACGGTCGCTGGCGACGGCGCCGCATCCGTCGTCGTGGCGCAGACGGCCGCTCAGCTTGCCGCCGTACGTGAGTGCACGGCCGCAGCTCTGCGCAAGTAACGGCGCAAGTACTCACGCGAGTATCCGCGACTTTGTCGTCGTTATCAAGCGACTTATAGTCGTTCGCGTGCACACGCGATCCGTCGCCCCAAAAAAAAAATTAAATGACTGGCTCGAGTTTTAATTCAGTCGTCGTCGTCGTCGTTACTCTTTGGGCGTGTCGGGCGTTTCGGGTGTGAGCGGGGAGATATGGTGCGGACTGCTGCTGCTGCTGCTTGACGACGGCGAATCGGACAAGGACCTTCGGATGCGCAGCGGAGGAGGCCGAGGGGTGGTGAACGACGACGACGGAGACGACACGTCCATACGAGGTGAGGGCGTGTGCAGCAAAGGACTGTGCACTTGATGCACATGTCCAAGTGGCGCCAGAAACAGGTCGCCTGTCCATGTGTGGCTATTGGGTATTTTCGGCACCCAGCCAGCAAGTACGGTTCCCCCGTCGTCGGTTGGGGCAAACGCCCTCAAGTCGCCGACAGTTGATTGGCGGGCGCTGATCCAAAAGTCACAAGCGTGAACGCATTGATGCTCTTGCCGCTGTATTTGCCCAAACGCCAGCTCGCCGCCGCGCTCCACAACAATGTTGCTTTCCAGCACGAGCGTGCCGGCAATGTACAACAAAGCGCCGTCACCGACATGCAGCGGAGGCCCTGCCAACAACTTCACGTGAGATCGACCGTCGGCACCGCGCGTTTTCAAGAGCCTCGTCTCGAGCATCCCGCGGTCCAGCTTTTCAAAAACCACCACCCCCGACTCTTGGCGCGCCAACGTTTGATCCGTCTGCAGGCCTGCCAATTTAACCGGCTGCTGGCCTGCCGCCGCACAGGCGTCCGCCTTGGTAAAGGCGGGTATGTTTGAAGTTGCACTGGCGGGTGCAGTTGTATCTGCAGTTGCACCGGCGGGTGCAGTTGCACCGGCGGGTGCAGTTGCACCAGCGGGTGCAGTTGCACTGGCGGGTGCAGTTGCACTGGCGGGTGCAGTGGTCAAGGCTGCAGCAGCAGCAGCAGCAGCTGTAGTATTCTGTTGGAGGGGTGCGCCGGCTGGTGTCGCGGTGCGCGCGGCCGCCTGGCTGCGGCAAAACATCCAGCACGCTCCCATCACCCCCATTACCGCCACCCCTTTTGCCCAGCACCGGCCAGCACAATCGTCGCACATGACGTCCTCTTTTTTTTTCTCCAACACCTCACGTTTGTTTCGCAACATGCACCGCGCCCCTTTAAAACCAATGCCCCGCTCTCACAACGCAGCCGCGCACAGAGCGCAGACGTGCACGAAAACAAGCGCGGCGGTGAACGTGGCAGCAACCGCAGCCCGACAGGCACATCACGGTGCCCGGCAGGCACATCACGGTGCCTGTCGCGGCGATACGCGCCACATGCGTGCCGGCGGCTTGCGGGCGGCACGTTCGCGTGAAACCCTGCGCCAAGTGCGCGCCGGGACCATGCGTGTGGAAGCAACCTGCGTGTGAGGAGGGGGAGGTGACACATTTGACGACCTGGTCATCCTAACTGTGTCGAGCCCAGCTGCGCGCCGGATTCCCCCACGCAAACCACCAGAAACCGAGGACGAGGAGGACGAAGAGGACGAAGAGGACGAAGAGGACGAAGAGGACGAAGAGGACGAAGAGGACGAAGATGACGAAGAGGACGAAGAGGACGAAGAGGACGAAGAGGCCGATGCCGGGCGCAGCACAAACCGGCCTTCTGGCGTTTTCTCTGCGTTTTCGATCACAACGGTGGGCAAGAATTTCTTCTGATTGGGCTGCAGTTGCGGCATTTCCAATAGTGGCTGGCAGTAGAATTTACCGGTGACGAGTGCGCGCACCACGGTCTTTTTCGGCACTTCTGCGTCGTCGGGTATGTCTTTGTCGCTACTCGGTGGGACGTATTCGGTCAACTCTGTACGGTAGTAACCTCGTGCCGTAAGAACCTGCTGATATTGGAATACTTGGACGAAGTGTCCTCGACATGCTTTTTTGAGTGCATCCCCCAGCCATTGGACAACACCAAGGTACGTTTTTTTGGGCTCTGGGATAGGCCGTGCCGGCTCGCTCGCCGCTTGGAACGCCGAGTGGTACCCTTCCGTCGTGTACTTTTTCCAAAACGCTACGCACCGGTCCAACGACGAGAAAGTCGTGCTTTGTTCCACTCTTTCATCGACTGTATCAGCAGCGGCGGAGGTGGCGGCGGTGTCGTCGACGTCATCAATGGCAATGATGTTATCGCCCGTGCCCAGTGTCTGCATCGGCCGGTCAGGTATGGGTACGGTGCGCAAGTCCAAGCCCTCGACGACATGCTGGCTTTCTTGCGTGTGCAAGTGCCGGTAAATATCCAACGCATCGACGTCGAGACCGCACACCATGCCCATGATGCGGCGCTTCTTGGTGTCCAGCTGCACGATGCTGGCCGTCTCGTAGCTGCCCTTGCTGAACAGGTGGTACACATGCACGTCCTCGCGTTTTTTACTATCGTGAGTTGGCCGGAACGTGCGAGCGATTGCTTGCTCCGTGTTGGCCGGCGAAAAGTTTGGATCCAGCAAGATGACGGTGGTGGCAAACTGCAAGTTCAGCCCGACGCCGCCGATCTTGTACGTCATGAGCAGCGCCTTGTATTCAGGATCTTTTTCAAAAACACGCAGTGTTTGTGTCCGCTCCTGTTCGCCCATGCGGCTATCGTAGATTTTAGTGTTCACGGGCGGTACGCCGTTGCCCGTTGGAACAATGAGAAGCTCTTGGAGCATGTGCAGCGCGACGGCCACGCCTTCTGATGCAAACACCAGCACTTTTCCTTTGGCCTCACGCACGAGTTGTGCGGCCAGCTGCAACTTGGGTGCGCCGTGCATGTCGTCCCACTGAAAATGTGATAGCAATTCCTTGAACCGCCTTTTATGTTGGTCAACCCCGCCCGCCTCGGGAATGTACCGCGCCACGCTCACTTGTTTGAGCCGGAGCGCGAGGTTGTCGTCGCCATCAACCGAACTGCCAGCTTTTCGACCACCTCCCCCGCCTCCTCCTCCCCCACCTCCTCCTTTGCCCCAACCCAGGTTACTGCGCTTACCTTGGCCCCCACTGCTACTACTACTGCTACTGCTACTGCTACTGCTACTGCTGCTGCTACTGCTGCTGCTGCTACTGCGGCGCGCGCCCGCGGCTTGATCTTTGTTCTTCTTTTTGGCGCGCTCGCGCGCCAGCTGGCTGCGCAGTTGCTTGTACATTCCTGTGGCGCGTTCCGTCATGTCGACACGCACGTAGTGGTCGGTGCGGGCGGGCATTATAGTGAGGGCGTCCATGTCGGAGATGCCTGAGCACACAATGGCTTCAGTCAGGCCGTTGTCACGCAGCCAGTCGGCCGCCTTTTCGTGCGAAGTCATGCTGTCTTCAAATGCTTTTTTCAAGGCTGGATCCGAGTTCGACGGCGACCATCCAAGCAGGTGCAGCTGCGCCCAAAGATCCGACACGTAGTTGGTCACGGGCGTGCCCGTGAGAAGCAGTCTTTGGGCAGCCCGCAGTTCTTGCAGGCCGTTGAAAATATTCGACGTGGGATTGTTGGCCCTATGCGACTCGTCAATGACGAGCCACGCCCATTCGACTTGCCGCAGAACGGCATGCGCCGCACTTTGCCCCTTTGCACTTGCCCCTCCCCCACCTCCCCCCCTACCACTTGCGCTGCTGGCCCTGGCTTGCAAAGGCGCCACGACCGACATGGCCGTCACGACAATGTCGTAGTTGGTCATGTCATCGACGTCAACCTTGTCAAAGTTGTCGTTAAACTCGCGGTGGAAAAACAGCACACGCAGCCCGCATGGTGTTCGCGGCTTGTGCAAGTTGTAAAAGTTCGAGAAATGATTCGACCACTCTCTCATGACGGAGCGAGGACAAACGATGAGCGACGGCGCGTGCGGCGACTCGCGCGGCGTCGAGTTGATGACGCTGGTCGCAATGATAGTTTTACCAATACCCATTTCCCCGACAAGCAACGAGCCCCTGGGGTTCGCAGTGGGGTTCAAGGCACGCTGCAAGATTTTATGCACAAGGTCCGTCTGGTGAGACCGGAGTCGGATAGGAGGGTCTGCGGTCAAGCGGTCCGCACGAAACGGGTTCAGGATGAGGCCCTGTTGCGCGGCGTCGCTCACTATCGCGCGGTGCGCAGGCGAGCTGCCGAAAATTTGCAGCAAGGCCACAATGGCGCCCGCCAGCGTCTCGTCGGATGCAATCAGATCAGCAACGGAAATACCGCCGGCAGGGTCCGGCCCGTCATTGAGAAATGCGCGAATCTCTTTTTCGTCGAGGCTCGCAACTCGCGCAAATGCCGCAATGTAGGGTTCGAGACAAGTAAGCAAGTCCGCGGCAGAGACCGCCGCGCCCGCCTGTTTTTTCCCTGGTTGTTGTTTCGCGGCCGCGCCTGGAGCGGAGGCCACCGCACCTTTACCGGAGGCCGCCGCACCTTTACCGGAGGCCGCCGCACCTTTACCGGAGGCCGCCGAACCTTTACCGGAGGCCGCCGCACCTTTACCAGAGGCCGCCATCCTGGTCCTTTTGGGCGGAGATTGGTCCGCAGCCCACGCGCCTGACCCGTACGCAGACCCGTCTTCGAACTGCACTGAAGTAATCATTTGTCGTTCGGTGTCACTATCGGGACCATCGGACGCGGCACCGAAGTCGGAAGCAAGCAGGTTCGGCCAATCTTCGTCTGCAAGATCCACAACGCCGGTAAGTGGTTCAGGCTCACCATTGTTGATGAATGCATCCAAGTCGTTTTCTGACATTTCAGTCGCGGCTTGTTTGACCCACGGCGGTATTTTAGCGTGACGCGAGAAAAAAAAAATTACAATCTGGTCGCTTGGTCGCACGCACGCGCGCGCCATATTTTCAGCGCCACGTGCGTGACGAAGGCCGCACGACTCTTGGACGACGCGACGTGTCTTGTGGGGGGCGCACTTCAGCCGGTGCGGAAACGGGTACAGATGACGGAGCCGTCACGACAGAAGAAGGAATCACAGAAGGTCGGCGTCCTCGCGCTTGCGCCTGCGCTTGCACCTGCACCTGCGCCTGCACCTGCGCCTGCGCCTGCGCTTGCGCCTGAGCCTGCACCTGAGGCCGTGGCCGCACCTGCACTGTCGCGGGCACTCGCCTGCTGGCATGTGCGGCGGGCGGCGTTGGTGCTTGTACTGACACGGGGTCTGACTTTTGTGCTTGCCCGTCCGGCGGCGTTTGGGTTGCTTGGTGCGTCAGCGTGGACGGCGCAGGACGAAATGTCGTGGACGACAAAGTCGACGGGCGGACAGGGACGCGGAGAAAAGACGCGCTGATGCCGAGCGCGTTCAGCTGCCGGGCGCGGAGTTGTTCGGCCTGGCTTGCGCGAGTGGCCAAGTAGTCTGCGGCTGCCGTGCTGGACTGTGGCTGCGGCGGAGGCGCGGCACGGCGCACAAGTGGAGCGAAGCGCGTGACGGGCTGTGCGAACGCGGCAAAGTAGTCGTGCGCGCGCTGGACGCTCTCCGCCTTGCACTTGTTGTCGTAGAACGTGCCCATGGCTTTCTCGGCAGCCGTGGAACGCGTCGTCAGTGAGCGGTCTTCAAAGAGGCCTTGCACAGACGTGGCGGCGCCTGCAGAGCAGTGTGCAGTGGGCGCGTGGCGCGCGTCGCACCACTGGACGCAGTCGACGGCGCTGCAGGACGTGCACGGGCCGACGCAGTCCGGGCAGTCAAAGCTGGGGCACACGTCGGGGTGCGCGCGCGTCTCGTCGACGACGAACGGCGCCTGTTCCATGATGACTTTGCACGCGGCCTGGCACGCTTCCGAGTCGCCGCACGCGGAGCAGTGGGCGTCAAAGTACGTCCACGCGTCTTTTACTTCTCCGAATGCAGGCACGCATGCCCCCTGGCTGTCTTGGCCAAGCTGCCCGTCGGCACAGACGCGGCCGTCGCCCACTTTGTCACGCACGACGGCCGTCGTGCACGCGCTGCTCTTGGCGCATGCCGAAAAGCACTGCGACGTGCACGTCTCAAACGACGACCCCTTTTCGACCCCGCCGCACGGCGTCGCCTGGGACCGGTACATGGCGCGCGCGGCCTGAGCGGCGGTGGAAAAGCGGAGCGGAAGTCACGTGTTTCTTCCTCTGCGCACATTAAAAAGTTGCTTACACAACTCGCACGACGACCCTACACGACGGGCTTGAAAAACGCCGTGAGCTTGCTGCCCGCAGGTGCAAGTTTCGCCTTTTTCTTTGGAGCCGAGGGCCTTGCACCGGCAGCTGCACTGCCGCCTTTTGCACCGGCAGCTGTACTGCCGCCTTTTGCACTGGCGGCTGGACTGCCGCCTTTTGCACTGGCGGCTGGACTGCCGCCTTTTGCACTGGCGGCTGGACTGCCGCTTTTTGGCGCAAGAGCTGCTGCCTGCGGGGATGCGGCGGCAGCCTGACCATGGCCTTGCCCTTGCACCTGGCCTTGCCCTTGCCCTTGCCCTTGCCCTGGCCCTGGCTCTTGTACCTGGCCCTGGCCCTGGCCCTGGCCCTGGCCGTGGCCCTGGCCGTGGCCCTGGGCTGCTGGCCGGACTAAAGGCCTCGGCGCCGCGCGTGCCAAGGCTTGCCCGATAGTGCCCGTGTTGGCCGTCTTGGGCTTGGCCGCGGCGGTGCGCTTGCGAGACGCGGCCAGACCCGTCGGCATTTTCGCACAAGCGCCCGTGAGATGCTTGGTGATGCTCCCGCTGCCGGTCAGCTGCTGCACGACGCGCGTCCGCGCAAATGCAAACATGGCGTCCACGCTGGGCAAGTGGTTCGGCAGCAGCCGGACGACGGCCGTCTCGCACAGTGCCAAGTAGTACACGCGGTCGACGATCATCGTGTCGGCCTTTTTGCGGCCGGCCACGGCGTTCCACGTCTGCACCCACTCGGGCTCCTCCATGCGCGGCGAGACGTCGCCTTGCCCCCACTGCACGACCTGCCCGCGGTTCTTGCCCGCGAGCACGACGTACGGCACGCGCTTGCCCGCGTCCCACATGACGCCGCGCTGGTCGCCCGAATCCACGCGCGCATTGTGCCGGTCCATGACGAGCATGTGGCCGGGGCGTGCCCCCTTGTATATGATCTTGGCTGTCTTGGTCGCCTCGTAGTACTCGAGGCCCAGCTCGTCATTGACCAGCTTGCCCAGCCACTCGGCCACGACGGCCGACACGGCAGGCGCGGTCGCTTCCGGCCGCGCGTCCGCCCCTAACCCTGCCGGCATGATGACGTCGACTATAGCCGCCAGCATCTCCTTGACGAACCGCGTCTTGTCGCGGCGCTTCATCTCAATGCCTTTGTAGTCGAGCACCACGTCGTCTGGCTTGGCCGGGTTCGTGGAAATCTGCGCCAAGTAGTTCTTCTTCTTGAGCAGAAGAAAGTACCGCGCAATCTTCTCGGCCACGATGACGAGCGACTCAAACTCGCCCAGCACGTCGTCCGAGATGAAAGACGCCAGCCGCGTCCCTTCCGCCCAAGCCTCGGCCATGGTCATGCCTGTGAGCACCACCATCACCGAGTCCGTGTCGCCGTAAATCACCTTGTACCCTTTCTCCTCGATGCGGCGCTTGGTCTCGCCCGTGATGAGCTGCCGCCCCCAACACGTCACCGTCGCCGCGATCGATGTCAGCGGAAAGTACCCCTCCTTGACTCCGAAAAAGCCGTACCTGTGCCACAGGCCGCAGGCCGCAACAAAAAACCGACTCGCAGACGACACGACTTGAGCACGGCCCCCTTTCACGCCACCTACCAACTGCTCCTGCCCTGCCCTGCCCCTGCCCCTGCCCTGCCCCTGCCCTGCTCCTGCCCTCCTCCTGCTCGTATACGCATGCTCATGGGTGCACGCGCACGGGCAGCCGACAGGCGTCGGTCAAAGTAATGGGGGGAAATAGGGTCACGCACACGGAGTTGCAGCAGACCTTGATGGCCAGCTGCAGGGCGTTGAGGAGCAAGTACTCGAACCCATGCGCCGTCTTCATGAGTTTCTGGACAGCCCGCCGAGCCGCCAGCAGGCGCTTGAGCATCAACGGAATGACGCCGAATGCGGAAGACCCTTTGCGGTTCTGCACGAAAGACGCCTCCTGCCCCGTCGCCTCGTCCGACACCCACGTCTTGACAAGGACGCCGTCGGGCGGCTTGGGTCGCTTCTTGTCGCGACGTTTCTGGAGCATGGTGCTCGGGCAGATGTTGCCCGCAATCATGATGCTCGGATACAGCGACTGGTAGTCCATAGTGAGCACGGGGTCCGTGTAGAAGCCGGTAATGGGCTCAATGACCACGGCGCCCTCGTAGCTAAAGACGTCTTTCAAGAACCTGTTGATGATGTAGTCGCGCTCGAGCTCCGCGTACATCATGTTGAGCAGCAGGCGCTGCATGCCGCAGTCGGCCTGCGTCTCGATGCACGTGCGGAGCAGCGCGCCGCTCTGGCGCATGTTGACTTCCGTGCACAGCTTGTCGTGCAGGAACATGACCGCGTCGGCGTCTCGGCAGCAGTACTTGGCAACTTCCCACAGCCCGCGCGGGTCCCGGCTCTCCATGAACCCGTGCATCGTGTCGTAGTCCAAGTCGAGCTTGTGGCTGTCGGCGTTGCCGCGGAAAAAGTGCAGCATCACCCCGCGCAGCGTGTAGTCAGAGAGCCGGTGCTGCGACTTTTTGAGCATGGACCACGCGCACAGCACGGTGTAGTTCATGCCGGTCCACTGCTTCATCATGAACTGGCCCGCCGCGCTCGTGTCGTACATGTGCTCGCGGTACGACACCATGCGCGTCGGGATCTTGCCGTGGTAGAACCACGACAGCACCGGCACCCCGCCGCGAAAGTAGTCGTACGCCGCGTAGTCAAAGTGCTCGACCTGGCTCATGATGATGTACACCAGCGGCGCGTCTTTCGTCAGCTCGTACGCCGACGAGTGCAGCGCAAAGAGGTCGGCGATCTCCTCGCGCACTTCCTTGGTGAGCTTCGGGTTGGCTGCCCGGATCGCGGCGTACGCTTCCATCTTCTCCTTGGCGACGTCAAATAGGCCCGCAATCTCCCGGTACTCGGTCGTCTGGCAAAGGTAGTACATGTACAGCCGGGCAAACACCGCCGCCTCGTCGTAGTTGATGATGTTGTAGCCAGTGAGCAGGTCGCACTGCTCGTCCACCAGCAGCTGCCCAAACGCCACCAGCAACTTGTCCTCGCTCTCGTACACGTGCACTTCCGTCTGCGTGCCGGGCACGACGCACCGCTCGCCCGGCCTGACCAGAATCACATCGGCGTCCTCTGCCCCAGTCCCCGCCTCTGCATCCTCCGCGTCCCGCGCTTGACCCGCGTCCCGCGCTTGACCCGCGTCCCGCGCTTGACCCGCGCCCCGCGCTTGAGCCTCGACCGCGTTCGGTCCGGCCGCCACGGCGTCGACTGCGGCCCCTCCACCTGTGGCGACTACCGCTGCATTACCGGATGCGGCGGCATCAGCCGCTTTCCCTGCGGCATCGGCCGGTTTCCCGGCGGCATTGGCCGCTGTCCCGGCGGCATTGGCCGCTGTCCCGGCGGCATTGGCCGCTTTGGGAACTGCCGTGGTGCCCACGCACAGCGCGACGGTGCGCAGCGGGCCTGTGCCGTGCTTGATGGAGCAGCTGATGTTGCGGATCTCGTCGGTGACCCGCCAGAAGTGTGGGAACGGCCGCGTGCCCGTGCGCGGGTTCAGCACCGAGTATTGCTCAATGTCGAACGACACCTTGGTCATGGGCGCGGCCACGAGCGTTTTGGCGACGCGCGCAATGTCGTCCACCTTGACTGTGGCGTTCAAAGAGGACCGCGCGAAAAACACCTTGGGGGACTCCCACTGCACGCGCGGACCCATGGTCAGCCATGACTCGAAACTCGCGTGGTTTTCCTTGTTGGGCGACAGCTGGAACTTGCGGTCGACTTCGGCGAAAAAGTCGCGGACGGGGTCGGACAAGTCGTGCACGGAAAACATGTGCCAGTCGCGCCAGTCGGACGGCACGGGCAAGTCGGCGGCGGTCAGCAACTCGCACCACTCGGCATTGTTGCTCTGGTAGCCCTTGCGGAAGCCGTCGTCGGCCGAATACTTCCAGTACGCGTTCTGCGCCGCCGAGTGGCGCCGGAAAAACAGCCGCGCAAACTGCAGCTTCTGCGGCGCGCCGCGGTCCCTGTTGGTGTGCAAGTGCGGCGTGTAGTACACGAACCGCGTGCGCCTCTCCACGCGGTACTTGTGCGCCTTGAGTGTGTTTGCCAGCTTCTTGACGTGCTCGCCCGTCCACTGCTCTGGTATCTGCACGACAAAGTTGGTCGGCATCTCCATCTGAATGTGCACCGTGAGCCCCTCCAGCGTGCGCCCGTACACGAGCACGCCAGTGTTGCCATTCGCAAGCGTGGCTTCCGCCAGCTGCTCCGCCGTGCTCGCGCGCGACACCACGGGCAGCAGCCCGTCAATCAGCGGCGTGACATTGAAGATCTGAAACTCCACCACCTGCTCTGCACCCGACGCGCCGGAATCCGACGAAGGCGCAGAGGACGAGGACGAGGACGAGGACGAGGAAGGTAAAGAGGGAGGTAAAGAAGACATGGTGAGCGATCACATGTGCGCCGCTCCTAGAAAAATATATGAAACAATGTTCAGCACCTGCAGAGTGGCCTATGTGTGCGTGCGTCGTGGTGCTGGTGCGATATTGCCTTTCGCGCACTGACTGATCCTCGTACGGTGCCGTTTCGCCTGTAACACGGTTGTCCGTACTATATAATTTTTATTTTTGCGCGTCGAAAAGGCTGCTGTCATTTCACCATACAAAAAAAAGGGTCAGCTATTGCGCCTGCGCCTACGCCTGCGCCGATGCCTGCGCCTGCGCCATTGCCTGCACCAATGCCTGCGCCAGTGCCTGCTGGGCGCGGCGTCGCACTCACACGTCGATTGGGGGCGGGGCGCGGTGTCTGTTGGCCACTTCCTGCAGCACCGTTTGGTTGTCGACGAATATGTTGAGCAGTGCCGCCTGGTACTCTGTGTCGTCTTTGAGGAACTGTACGTTGAGGTCGTACTGCGCGGGCAGGTGTTTCGTGAGCGTGCGGAACGAGATGTGGTCGGCCATGGTGCGCATGAGGTCGGCGTACATTTTGAACTCGCGGGCAAAGAACGTCGACCGAAGAAGCTGCATCTGCTCTGGCGACCCAATGAACTTGATCTGCAGCTGCGAGTCTGAGAGCGCCAGCACGACCATTTGCGAGCGCGCGTACACCGTGGACATGTCGTCTGCTTTCTTGGCCCACCCACGGAACGTGGCAATGGTCGTGAGCAGGCCCATGGCTGTGGACAGGCCGAAAATGGCCAAGTCAAACGCCAGCACTTCGGCCGGGAGCAAAGCCGACAAGTCAAACCCGGCAAGCGCGGCAGTGGTGGCGTTGTCTGCGCCGGCAACCAGGCCGGCGTGCTGCGAGTCTTCTTGGAACGCCGCGTACATGACCCGGAACCCCGTGATGAGCGCAATGAGCGCCGACCCGATAAAGACGAGGATCTGCACGTTGCGGAACCGAGCCTTGTAAATGGACAGCTTGGACTGCAGCACGTCGGTGCGGAGCTTGAGGAGCGAGATGAGGTTGTCGATGAAGGCCCCAAAGTCGGCTTTCTGCGTCTGCACCTCTTGCGAGATGGTCTGCGCAGTGTACGCCTCCTGCGCGTACATCTGGCGGCCAATCTCGGCGTCGGCGGCAGTGGCGAATTCCGGCAGATAAGAGCCCGACGCCAAGTCGTGGAGCGGAATGTCCGTAACGTGCGGCCGCCCGGCGGACGCGTCCGTGGACGACGGGTCCGTGGCGGCGCTCCTGGTGCTTCCACCCATCGCCGCCTGCGCCGCGTCCGAGTCGGACTGTGAATCCCGCTCGCGCACACGTCCTCTTCGTGCCGTTCGAAACGGCGCGCCGTAGACGTCTACTTCGTCCTCGTCCTCTTCCTCTTCGTCCTCTTCCTCCCCGTCTCGCTCGTCGTCAAAGCCGTCGTCGTCAAAGCCGTCGTCCGAGCCGTCGTCATCGTCGTCGTCCAAACCGTCGTCTCCACCCATATCTGCGTTCTCATCATCATCCTCATCATCATCATACTCGTCATCGTAGGAGTTGCGTACCTCATCATGCGCAGAAAAATGCCGGCCGCGCGCTTGCGCCGCACCGCCATCCAGTGTGCCGCGCCGGTACCTGCGGGCACTGTTGGGCGCACTGCCTTTGCCTTTGCCATTGACAGGGCCATTGCCATTGCCAGGGCCAGGGCCAGGGCCGTTGCGCGCGAGCCTGTGGTTGTGCGTCGCCCCATGACCGGGATTCGCGGCGAGCCCCTCCCGGCCGCGGCGCAGCTGCTTTGCGAGCGCTGCAGGGAACGCGTGCACGTGCGCGCCTGCAAACGGGCTGTCGGTCGCAGCTGTGGGAGGCACCCTGCGGTCAGAACTGCGCGGACTGTTGGCAGCGCTGAGGACTGCAGGCGTGAGTCCTTGGTCGTACAAGCGCAGACGCCCGAGCCCGCCAAGTCCGGCACCAGCAAGTGTCCCATGCGCGACGCCCAGCGCGGCACCGACGTTGCCCACGGGCGGCTCGGCCGTGCCGGCGTGCACGGCGCGCTGTCTTGCCAGCTGCGCCTTTTCAATCATCAGCTGCTGGGCCAGCTGTCGCTCCAGCTCTGAAGTCGACGAAGGCAGCGCGGCATGTCCAGAGACGGCGTCTGTGGTAGTTGTAGTACCAGTAGCAGCAGTAGGACGGAGGAGCGCGCGACTGTCACGGTCGTCGGCGGACTGCACCCAACGCGCAATGCCGCTGCTCCACAACGAAGGTGCCGAGGCAACCACGGGCGACCGTTCGGTCTTCACCCGCGTACCCCCACGTTTGTAGCCGAGACCCGGTCCAAGACCTGGCCCTGCACTAGAGCCAGAGCCAGGGCCAGGGCCAGAGCCAGGGCCAGGGCCGGGGCCAGGGCCAGAGCCAGGGCCAGGGCCAGGGCCAGGGCCAGGGCCAGGGCCACGCCCCGTCGTTTCCAGGCTCGGACGATGCGCGTGTGGGTGCAGGCGCGCGTCTGGCCGCGGTCTGGTTACGCCCATTCGCCCCACTCCTCCGAATCCATCTGCGCGCGTCGCCTGCCCATAGTCTGGAGCCTGTGCCCCTTCACCACCTCTTCCACTTGCTCCTCCTCCTGACCCTCCTCCTCTTCCTGCTCTTCCTCCTGTCCCTCCTCCTCCTCCTCCTCCTCCTCCTCGTCCTGTGCCTCCTCCGCCTCCTCTTGATCCTCCTCTAGCTCCTGCGTTTCCCCCCCGCCCGCCCGCCGCTGCTGGTGCTGGTGCTGGTGCTGGTGCTGGCGCTGGTGCTGGCGCTGGTGCTGGCGCTGGTGCTGGCGCTGGTGCTGGTGCTGGTGCTGCGCCACCCACTCCCGCGCTTCCTTTTCTTGCCGC
>Ga0207940_1000389_pt1 | contig 14859 bp, 7 predicted proteins | sample LakMenEpi06Jul12_FD_150676 | JGI IMG/M metagenome (GOLD analysis project Ga0207940, IMG submission 150676) | Freshwater microbial communities from Lake Mendota, WI - 06JUL2012 deep hole epilimnion (SPAdes) | ecosystem: Environmental > Aquatic > Freshwater > Lake > Epilimnion/Euphotic zone ... | reverse complement strand
AGCGAAGATCTATTTATCGGCATTGTCGTAAGTTCTAGCGAACCTACAGGCAGAGAAGTATAAGCAGTAATTAGTGTCTGCCCTAATTGTGCGGTTACTTTTGCAAGTTCCTCTGCAGCCACGGGAGGTTTAGATCCAAGTTTTTTGTATGCGCCTTCAATGATTTCTCCAGTAGTCATTGAGTTTGGGGTGGATTCAAACAAGCATAACAACGCTGCTTTGATTAGTGGTTCAGTGGTACCTATGGCGGTTCCATCTTGAGCGGTGAACTGAATCTGATTAGTTGAATGCAAATCGATATTTTGTTCTACGGGTGTCAGGTTTGAAGTTACATTAAAATTTACAATAGCTGATGAGTTTAAGTTGTAAATTGGGTTTTTGTTATCATGCACGATCAGAGAAGTACGGAACATGCGATTGCGTAAAAAATCCATGTATTGCTCCGTCTCGATCATGCTAGGCGTTTTGGTTAGTAATTGCTGGGCTTCAGGAGTCAGGTCGCGTGTAGACATAGTTCGAACATCAGAGTCGCCAAGGTATTTCAACCCATGGCGGTTGGCTGCAGAACTAAACTCATGGAAATAAACTGGGAAGTTATTCTCCTCTAAAAATTCGTGGAAGAAGTAACCATCGTTTTGTTTCTTAAGTAATTCCAGTTCGGATTGTAGGAATATGCCATAGGGGTTTTTATCACCTTGGACGGATTTCGATAGGAATTCTAAAAGGGCCTTGGCCTGTATGATTTTTGAGTTATTGTCAGGGAATTTCCCGGAGTGATAAAGCATCATATCGCGGATCATTCCTCGCATATGCCATCCAGGAAGCACATTATAACTGATGTAAGCTACGCCATCGGGTGAAAGATTCTTCTTGGAAATCGCAAGTATCTTTTCTTGTACTGGTGCGGGCACCCACGAATAAATTCCATGTATAATGATGAAATCAAATTTTGTCTCTTCGTTAAAATCAAGAACATCTTGGCAACGTAGCTCTATATTGGGAAGCGCAAGAACTTTTAGAAGCTTGTTGCCTTCATCAATTTGGTTTGCAGATAAATCGATGCCCAGAAAATTAGCCTTGGGTAGGTATTCCGCCATCGGTAGTAGATTGTTACCTGAAGCACAGCCAATTTCTAAAACCTTGCAGGTTTCAATATTAGGGGATTGTAATCCAAAAAGCTTGGCGATCGTTGCCAACCTATTTGGATGCGTTTGTTGAAACGGAAAACTTTCGTAAGGAATATCATTGTAAGAAGTGGATTTCGATGTCTGGGTCAAGGCAATCTCCCGATAAAAACAACTGGGCATTCAAGGGCAATTTTCCCTTATCCCTACTATCGGTATATCTTTATAAAACCTTTGAAGGATTCTTAAGAATGGATTAAAGTTTGGAAGTTGGGTAAAAGGGCGATCTTGGGTAGGTACCTTTCTTGTATATACTTATTGCAAGCTGTTTATTTCGGGCCTATAATTAACTTCCTGCTTGTTTTGGCATGTAAACAGTACTTCAAACTTGATTAAGATAATCATTCACTCCATTACCCCGAGAAGATCTTTGAAATACGCCATGGTTATTACTTTCCTTGCGAGCTTTCTAACCTCAGGGGTTAATGCGCAGGAGGATCATGCGCTTTTTTTTAAGTCTTATTGCTTGCGTTGTCATGATGCAAATAAACAGAAGGGCGAATTCCGCCTCGATTCTCTTTCCACAGACTTTTCTGATATTTCGGTAGCGCAGCGTTGGGGCGAAGTTTTGTTCCGCATGAATTCAGGAGAGATGCCTCCTAAAAAGGAACCACAACCCAAGGCCGATGAACTTGGCAAAGCAGTGGATTGGCTATCTGCCAAAATCAAGCAGGGCGAGGCGACCCGAATGGCAAAGCGTGGGCCGGTATCTCATTACCGATTAAGCCGTGATGAATATGGCTATTCGATTTATGATTTGCTTGGCGTTTATTATGATGTGAATCTTCCCGGAGCCTTTAACGAAGATCCCCGCTGGCATGGTTTCAACCGCATAGGTTCCATGCTTTCGCTTTCTCCTTCCCATGTTGATCGATATTTTAAAGCTGCTGAAACTGTGCTTGAAAGGGGTTTTCCTCTTAAAGAAGCAGTTTCTACCAAAGGTCGTAGTGAGCCCACTGCTGGCAATCGCTGGTTGCTTTTTCCCGGGATTCATCGTGGTAGTATCCGTGCAACTACCCCAGGCCTTTATCGCATCCGTGTTCAAGTCAGCGCCCTGCCTTCTTTTAAAGGAAGACTTCCTCATCTTTCGCTTTGGCATCAGGGTTTAAAAAAATCCATAGTTGGTCAGGATGTAATCGCAGCAGAGAATAAACCAACCATTGTTGAGATAGAATCTTTTCTTCCTGAAGGTGGTTTTGATCTTACAAATGAAGTTCCGGGAATGTTGTCCGATGGGCATACTCTTAGCCTTACCGATGTGCCTTTTGTAAGCACTAAGGAAATGCAATCCACTCGGCCCCAGAGTTACAAGCTGTTTGATGAACAGGGGCGGTCGATATTTCCATTATTGATTGTGGACTGGGTCGAATGGGAAGGCCCGATTTTATTGGATGCGGATCGTAAAAAACGCGAAGGAATGATCCCTGCAAAAGAAGGCGACTTGGCGGAAGCTCAAAAGTGTTTGAATTATTTCGCATCCAAAGCTTGGAGGCGACCTGCTAAAGAAGATGAAATCAAGCGCCTGATGAAAGTTATCGCAGATGAAATGGCTGCAGGTGAAAAGTTTCGCTCCGCTTACATGGCTGCCATGGTGGGCGTGCTTACTTCCAAAAACTTTTACTATCTCGAAGAAGGTTCCCCCTTAAAGAAACTTCCAAAAGTTAACGATTGGGAACTAGCTTCCCGTCTTTCGTATTTCCTTTGGGGCTCAATCCCCGATGACCATTTGCTTGATGCCGCCCGGTCAGGAAAACTACAACAGCCTGAAGTTTTGAAAACGCAGGTTGCCCGCATGTTGTTGGATCCAAAAATCAAACGCTTCACCGATGCCTTCCCGCAACAATGGTTGCAATTGCATAAAGTGGGTATGTTCCCCCCCGATTCAGAGCTTTATCCCGATTACGACAAATGGCTTGAAAAAAGCTTGGTGATGGAATCAGTTGGGTACTTTAACGAGGTGTTTGATAAAAACCTTTCCCTGCGTGAATTCATTCACTCCGATTGGACCATGATGAATTCCAGGCTTGCACTTCATTACCAAATGCCACCGTTAAAAAATCCAGAGATGCAGCGAATTGCTCTAAAGCCAGAAGATCATCGTGGTGGATTGCTCACCCAGGCTGGTATTCTCATGCTTACGTCTGATGGCACCAGGCACCGACCAGTACATCGTGGCGTCTGGGTTTCAGAAGCTATTTTTGCTAAAACTCCACCGCCCCCACCGCCAAATGTTGAACCGCTGGAACCAACCCCTCTTAATAAACCCAAAGCCACCGTGCGCATGCAATTGCAAGCTCATACTACTCATGCAATATGCGCTTCCTGCCATCAACGGATTGATCCACTTGGATTTGCCTTCGATAATTTCGATGCTATAGGCCGCTGGCGAACCGAAGAAGTTATGAAGTCTGGGCAGGGAACAAATCCCCCTGTGAATGCAAGTGGCACCATGATGGATGGACGCACTTACAATAATTCCCTCGAATTCAAGCAAATTCTCCTGCAGGATATGGATCGCTTTGCCTTGGCCTTTGTCGAACAACTTGCAACCTTTGCACTTCGCAGAGCCATGACCGTTGACGACATCGATCAGATCAAATCAATTGCGTTAGCTTCAAAGAAGGATGATTACAAACTTAAATCAGTGATCGAGAATCTTGTATATTCAGACCTTTTTCAGAAGAGATGATATACCAACAAACCTAGGAAATCTTTTATGAACATTCTTTCACAAAACTGGCTGCTTAGTCGTCGCCATATGCTTCGTGGCTTAGGCGTCACCCTTGCTTTGCCGCTTCTAGATTGCATGGTTCCACTTCGTGCTGCTGATGCCCCCATGAAGGCAAAGCGCAGTGTCTTTATTTATCTTCCAAACGGTGTCAACACTGTTGATTACCAAATACGCGAATCTGGGCCAGATTATAAATTATCGATGCCTTTGCAATCGCTTGAGAAACATCGCTCCAATATCACTCCCTTCAGTGGTATTCATCATCCAAACGGGCTTGGCCATCATCATAATTGCAAATCCATTTGGTTGACAGGTGCCAAGATTGGACCTTCAGAACGCAACACCATTTCAGTGGACCAACTGATGGCTTCGGTAACCGGACCGAAAACGCGCTTCTCATCACTCGAACTCAGTAATCAGGGTGGAAGCCTTTCGATGAATGCTGATGGTATCCAGTTGCCTTCGCAATCCAGCCCCGCAGTCGTGTTCCGAGAACTTTTTGAAGATCCAAAGGGTGGTATTGCTAGTCAACGCAGGGGTTATAAAAGGCGCGGTAGTATTCTTGATGCAATTCTTGATGATGCTAAAAGCTTGGATAATCAATTGGGAAATGAAGACAGGGGCCGTTTGCAGCAGTACCTAGCTTCTGTTCGCGAAGTGGAAATTCGGACCGAGCGCTCTGATAAATGGCTCGACACCGCACGACCTAAGATCGAGCCAGCAACCCAATCTCGCCTTAACCGCGAAATCTCGATGCAGATGCTGGGTGATTATCTCCGCACTATTTATGATCTTATCGTTCTTGCATTTCAAACCGATATGACCAGAGTTGTTACCTTCAACACGGGCGAAGAAGGTCAGGGATTTGCTGTTCCCGAAATAGGTATTAAACAAGATCGCCATTCTCTTTCCCACCATAACGGGAATCCTGATTTGATGAAACAACTTGCGGAAAACGATGCCTTCAACATCAAACAGTTCAGCTATTTTCTTGATCGACTAAGCGAAGTCAAAGATGCCGATGGCCCCTTGCTGGATACCACCATGGCACTTTATGGCAGTGGCATGGCATATGGTCATAGCCATGGTAATGCCAGTCTTCCCCTTGTTCTTGCAGGTGGTTCCAAGCTTGGCCTTAAGCATGGCAGGCATATTGATTTTAATGCATCTGCGCAATTCCAAGGCTATGATAAACACCCCGCCATCTACCATAAACCTGTCAACGAGAAAGCGAGGCTTTCCAATCTGCTTCTCACCATGGCACAAAAGATGGATGTTAAAACAGAAAAATTTGCAGACAGCCTTGCGCCCATCTCGGAGATACAGGCATGATGCTTCGTCTTTTATCGATTCTTGTTTTACTTGCTTCCAGCTTAATCTTAGCCTTGCCTGCATTAGTTTATGCTCAAGAAAAAAAAGTCCCCGTGCTGAAAGCAGGTGAGTTCCCACCATCTGATTCAGGTACTTATATCGCAGGCGAACTTGTTTTTATCGATCCAATAAATCGAAGAGGTGGAATTAGGTTGGATGGAAATCCACCAGGCGACCGTTATCAATCTGGCCCTCTTCATTACTTTGCCATGCTTCCCTTTGGCATGATCTGGTATAACGGCGCTCCCGCAGAGCTTCGTGATATCCCCCTTGGCACCCATATTCATGGATATTTTTTATTGCCACCAGAGGGAGAGGAAAAAACTATTCCCGCAATCCCAAACATGGAAAAGTATCATGTGAAACATAATCATGCCGTTTCCCTAGAGGATGATTTTAGTTTCTATCAAAAGCGCGGCCAAAACTGGAAAGTCGTTTCGGTTGATGAGATCAAAGGCAAAATCAATCTGACCCCCGAGGGAAAATCTGCCAAGGATGGTATCAATAAACCCTACACCTTTGACATTGATCAGGTTTCGAAAATTTGGAAATCGCGCAAGCTGGTTGATCTGAAGGAAATCTCTCCTGGCACCATGGTTAACTTTAATCTAGGATGGGCCCAAGGTTGGCGCGATAACGAATACTCGGTTTCTGAACTTTGGCTTGATGAAGAGAGCAGGGCTTTTGCTACTGAACTTCAACGCAAAAAACATGTCCGTTATCAAAAGCAGCGCTGGCTCCCCGCTTGGATTGATCATGTCGAAAATTTTGACTATGGTGGTGGCGTAGTCACCCTTACCCTTTTTGGCGGTATGGATAAATCTCTTTATGATGAACTCAAGGCTACTCAGGAAAAAGGATTTGGGGTTGGTGCATCGGATAAAACGCTTCGCACTTGGTTTCATAGGGCTGATAAAAAAATTGGGCAAGTTCTCGATTGGAAAGAAACAGCAAACCCACCACCCCTAGGCAGCAGTGGTATTCAGGTGCGCTTAAAGTTTACCGAACTTCTGGATGGGTATCGCCCTGGCAGGATTGTTCGAGTGAAATGCCATGACTGGATTTTTGTAACCATGCCACCCGAAGAACGATTTAAATCTTTGGAAGAACTCAAACGCTCCGCCATCATGGGCCTGCCTTAAGAAGTAGAAAACTAGGCTGAGCCAAGTTTTGGAGACGCTAAGATAAGTCCATAGCCAGTCTTCTGCTTAACTTCTGTGTAAATCCGTGTTCATTCGTGGCAAATCTTGTTTTTTCTTGTCTAACAGTTCTAAAGCCAGTCTTCCGCTTCTCTTCTTGTACCTGCGCATCCCTGGTTTAATCCAAAAAGGCAATAGATTTGAATTTTATAGTCTCATTCATTATCCTTGCAAATTTAACCAAAAGGCAAGTTTTAGTCCCATTAGAGGGTTTCTAAGTAAGTGGGTGAAATCACGCTGGATTCCAAAATTTCGGGGCTATTCCTGTAAACAATAACCCAATTCTAAGTTTGCTATAAGAAGCGAATTGAGGAATTTTTGCAGCCCAATAGTAAGGTTATTCCCTCATAATACTTATTAATTTATTTTATTAAAGACACTATAAATCTTTTTATAATTGTTTTGTTTTCGTTTGTAAATCAATCGGAAATAGTGATTCTTTTGAGGGAAACACAAAAAATAACGAGGTTTTCATTCAAAATGTTATTTTGCCCTCAGTTTTCCTATCAATTTGCATTAAATCTGATTATTCCGATGTAATAATTATAAATTAGCAAGTTTGATTGTTTAATAAAGCCTTTTTAGCTTATAACAGTGTACTATGTAATAGAAGCATTTATTTATCAAAGGAACTTTCTCATGTTCAAAAATAAAAACTTATTAGCTCTAAGTTTAAAATTCCTGATTCCGGTTGGATTGTTTATTTCTCCTGATGCTCTCTTTGCACAACGATATAGGATGATTTTGCCTCCTGCTCCACCACCGCCAGGCCCTTTAAATAATACAGTTCAAGCACAGATTGCTAACCAAAATCTTAATTTTAATACTGGAAGCAGTTCTAGTGGCGGCCAGACAGGTATAGGCGGAGGTGGTGCTTTCCAACAAAGTACCGGGGGAATTCAGGGCACATCCCAATACACACAAAATAATAGTCCGGGCATGCAAATCTCGCAACTTTATCAAATCCCACTTTCTACAGGTGGTGGGGCTATGGGTGGCGGCGGTGGGTTCGGTCAGGGCGGTGGCGGCGGTGGGTTCGGCCAAGGCGGCGGCGGCGGTGGGTTCGGCCAAGGCGGTGGCGGCGGTGGCTTCGGCCAAGGTGGCGGCGGCTTCGGTCAAGGCGGCGGCGGTGGGTTCGGCCAAGGTGGTGGTGGATTTGGCCAGGGCGGCGGCGGCTTCGGCCAAGGTGGTGGTGGCATGGGTATGGGTGGCATGGGTGGTGGTGGCATGGGTATGGGTGGCATGGGTGGTGGCGGCATGGGTATGGGTGGCCAAGCAATCGGTATGGACAATCCTTTTTATGCTATGGCTATGCAAGGTATTATGTCTGGTGTTGGTGGCTCAGCATTTCAAAGCGGTGGCGGCGGCAATATGGGCGGCCAAGGCATGGGTATGGGTGGTCAGGGTATGGGTGGCATGGGTATGGGCGGCATGGGCGGCATGGGCATGGGTGGCATGGGCGGCGGCGGTTTTGGTCAGGGTGGTGGCGGATTTGGTCAGGGTGGCGGCGGATTTGGTGGCAAAGGTGGATTCGGTAATAGCGACAATGGCTTGTAATTAATTTTATTTTCACGTTAAACCCACTCGCAGTTTCATTCTGCTAGTGGGTTTATTTTTTAACTAACCTTTATTGATTTTGATTCAAGTAACATTATTTAATCCCGATCTTAGCACCAATTTAATTGCGCCTCAAAAGCCTTACAGTGAAATCATTGCAGCCCAATAGCAATATTGTTCCCTTATCGTTCCCTGTAATGCAATTCACCTCAGACCCTAGTTGGCTAAAAATGTCTGTTTTGCTTTTCGTATTTAAATCGAACAGAAAAGGCGAACCTTTCCTGGGAAAAACAAAAAGATCGCTTGCACCTTTAGGAGAAAATAAAGCTACAACTGCGCTTTCAGTCTCCATCAAAAATTCTCGTTTTGTTGTGAGTAAATCCCAACGCATGATTTTTAAATCAATTGGCTCCCGGAGTGAATAAGATGTTCCGCCAAAAGCTGTAATCGCAAACGTAGCGTCTCTGTTGATTGACAACGAGTTATAAAATTGTTCTGGCCCGTTCAAGGTCTGTATTCTTTTTCCGGAATCTACATCGTGCACGCAAATTCTGCCATCTCGCAAACAGCAAACCATCGTCTTACCATCTTCAGAAACATCCATGTGCCAAACTTGTCTGGGCGAACCATATTGCATGTTTCTTGGGTCGTAGGTTGCCATCTCTTCAAAGAAATGAATTTGTGTTCCGGTTTCCAGATCCCATAATCTTGCGGTGCAATCTAAACTGCACGATATCGCTCTTTTTCCATCTGGTAAAAACCTCACATCCTTTACGCCATGCACATGCCCGATCATCTCACGCACTTTTTCACCCTTGGCTAAATCCCAAAGGATTACTCGATTATCAAGAAGGGCCCCACCTGATAAAGCTTTTTGCCCATCTTGAGAGAGTGCAACCGATAAAATACTTTTTGTGTGATCATTGAATATAAATTTGGCTTTTTGATTCTCAAGATCCCATGCAATTATTTTTTTATCTTTACCGCCACTGATTCCAGTTTTCCCATCTTCTGAAATGCTTAAACAACCGACCTCGCCCCGATGGCCTTCAAGGATAAATTCTTTAAATGTTGGGGATTGGTTTCGTCCTAAAAATGCTCGGGCAAAAAGGGCTATTCCCACTAAACCAAATCCTAGAACGATTGCTGTGAAAAGAGTTCTTCGATCTAAAGTTGGTACGGGTGGTATTGGATTAGAATTCGACTGCCTAATTTGCCTGATAAATTCAGAGCAACTTCCCCAGCGTTTCAGGGGATTCTTTTCAAGCGCTTTTCCCACCACCCATCTCTGATGAAGTGGAATCATAGAAAGTTCGGGCAGGCGATTGCAATGTCCTGCCATGATTTCGGCAGCATTGCCGATAAAGGGCATTGTTCCGCCCCGGATTTTGCAGTAGGTGATCGCAAGGGAATATTGATCAGAGCTTGCGCTCATTTTTTCCTGAAAGAACTCCGGTGGCGAATAACTAGGGGTCATGCAGCCGCTGTGCTGGTTTTTTTCTTCATCAAGAATGCGTGCGAGGCCGAAGTCCCCAATTTTTAATGCACCACCCACGATCAACATGTTTTGTGGTTTGATATCTCGGTGAAGAATCGCAACGATTTCGCCACCATCAGAGAAGTGCTGTTTCTGGTTTAGAAAATCAAGGGCTTCGGCAGCTTCAGTAAACATGGAATGAATTGCATTTTCCGAAGGATTTACTTTGTTCATATACTCAAGGAAATTCATTTCCGCAAGTTCCATTGCAATCCAAAGATGTTCCTCAATTATCCAGAACCCAAAAATAGATAATAAATGCGGATGCCTGATCGATTTAAAAAGCTTCAAAGATCGAATTTCAATAAGGTCTAGCCCATTGCTCATAGGGATGATTTTCATTGCTAGGGAAAGATCACCAGGCCCCTGGGCTTCCCATACTTCACCAAAGCTACCCCTACCTATTTTTTTAATCAATTGATACCCAGGTATGGGTGAATCGCCTTTGGTAATCGTACTGGGAATGACGGTTTCTTTATCTGGGAAGGTGTCGCCTATGGGTTCAGAATCTGGGTAGAGCAACCAATCCATTTCCTGAAGTTCTTCAATCGCTCTTGGCAAATTTTTATTTAATGCGGGGTAAGATAGTAAAAGAGTTTCTAAAGGAATTTCTTTTTGAAATAGGCGTTGTTCTTCCCAACTGAATAAAGCCTCTTCAAGTTCTTGATTCATTTTGGATTGGGCGAAATCCATTTTTAATTGTCCCCATGTTCCGGCGTTTGATTGTTTATCAATGTTCGGATTAAGATTCTTGTGGTCATCCATCTCCTTGCGAGGGTTCGCAGAGGAATATCGAGAAATTTAGCAGCTTCATCCTGGCTTAAGCCTTGGAACCAGAGAAGATCAAAAAGCTGTTTGTTTTCTTCTGGGAGGAGGTCAATTTTTTCATAAAACTCAGTCCATTCTGCATAGCTTGAAGGCCCACCATCGCGGTCTTTGGTATTGAGCAATTCATTTCTTTTGACGGAGGTGCTCATATCGCCTGAGTTTTTAATTTGGTTCCTTGCAATGCTGGATCGGGCAAGGTCTTGAAGCACCCAGCGAAGGTTTTGCGATGCGAGTTTGAAATAGGAGGCAGTATCTTCGGGAACCAAGCCATCGAGCATTTTGTGAAGTCGGATGACTAGTTTTTGGGTAATGTCATCGGTTTCTTCGAGGGTGCAGAGGTTGGGGTGTTTTCGGAACATTTTTCGGGATAGGCGTTGAAGCCGCTCTAAAGAGTGTGCGATTAACTCTTCGCGTGCTTTAGGTTCCTTGGCTTTAAGCTTAGCCAATAGAGCGTTGATTCGGGTTGAGTGCTCAAATTCGTTCATTAAGGATATTATGCAAAATTATAACCAAATTTAAAATGAATATTGAGTAATAAATAATCTTTTTAAAATACTTAGAGAAATCTTGGCATAGTTTGTGACGGGCCTGCGATAGATATAAAGTAGGGTTATTTTTGATTCAGTCAAATTGATAAATATTTCAGAACTTAAAATTTTAAAATACGGTTTGGAGAAGGTAATGGCAAAACGAAGAGCTTCAAATGGAATGATAGGTTTTTTTTACCGTTCCTTTTTGTTTTTCTTAATATTGTTCGCGGGTTTGGCTTGGTTTGTTAAAGGTGGTGATTTATTGCAAGGCAGTGAAGGGGTTTATGATAGGAAATTGCGTGAGTTGCTTGCCAAAATTGAAAAAAGTAACCCTGAGGCTGCAAAAAGAATAAAAGAAGCGGGAAAAAAGGATCCTTATGCAGTAGCTGTAACAGTAGCTACTCTTAAAAATCAAAAAGATTATGAAAAACGATTGACTCAGTTTTCCGAAAGCTTGAAAGATGATGAGCCTAATGCGTTTATTGAGGCAATTGAGCTAAGTGTAGACAAGAGTTTAGTTTCGAATAACGAAGACCGAAAAAAAGTAATTTATGCTCATGGATCATTTCTTTATCTAAAAGAATCTGAACTGATTAAGAAAGCGCTTGTTACAAAAAACCTTGAAGAACAAGGAAATTATAAGGCTGAGATTCAAAAACTTGTTAACGAACATTTTGATCGACTGAAAAAGTTTTCGAAAGAACCTGGAACTTGGGAAATTGTGAAATATGATCCGGTTGCAGTCATGGTCTTTACCGAAGTGGAGGATTCAAAACTCAGACAATTTTATGTGGAAAATCATGATTGGGTGCAAGATATGTTTTCCCAGTTTCAGAATCTGCCTCAAGAAAATGAAAAAGAAGGGGCATCAGTAAGTATTAAATCGGTGCTTGAAACAGCATCGCTCTATTACCCAGAAACTAAGGAAGCAGTGATCGGTAAAATCGAAATCAAGGCAGTGGAGTTGTATAAACCCGAACCCATGGAAGGAGCGCCCAGTGAATACGAAAAAACCAAGAAAATGGTCATTGGTAATCCCGAAAAAACCAAGGAAGTAATGGTTTATCAAAAGCAAAAGGGTTGTGGATTTGGCCCAATGGGGTTCCAATTATTTTTTAAGTATGGTGAGTTAATAAAAACTTGTGTCGATAAAGAAAAAGTTTTACCTTTATGCGAAACTCTAGAAATCTTCTTTTCTCAACAAGATTACCTTAATTCTTTTATTGAAAAACACACTAACGAATCAGCGCCAATTCTATTAGCGCGAAATCTAGGAGAAATAAAAACAACAAGTCCGAATTTATGGCGGGCAGCAAAGGCATCTCCCGGTGCTTTAGATTTGTATGATGATGCTAAAGAATTTGCCAATGATGTATTTAAAAAATGTGATGGTATTAATGTTCAAGATTTACTTTACACAGATTATTTTACGCCAGACCGGGTATTGCTAAAAAATGCAGCTCACGCTTTAGCCAAGTGGGGCCAATTGGCCTTTTATACTCTGAATCTATATTCAGATCGCGCTGATAAAAAATCAAATGAGTTTCAAGATAATAATTTTAAGAAAGCATTGGCTAAAGATTTTCGCACAGTATTATATGTAGCAAGAAATGGTCAAACTGGAATTTCCGATATTTTAGCCAATGAAAAGTATCTTGATAAAGATCTTGATATAAAAGGAGATCCTTTAAAACCTTCCTTTTGGAAGAATGTACCAGTAGTTGGAGGCCCGCTCGTTGTTTTCAGTAATTGGACTCAAGGTATACCAAACACTTATGGTGAACTTGGGTGGGCGGCCTTGGATGTAGCCGATGGTGCATTGTTAGTTATGACCCTTGGTACTTCAGCGGAAGCGTCCGTAGCTAAACAAGCTGCAAAAACAGCAGCTAAAGAATTAGCCAGAGAAACAGCAAGGACTGCTTTAAAAAATCGAGTTAAAACCGTTTTTGCTAAATTTGCTGAATCAGCATTATCAAAATTTATAAGAGTTCTAAGTGTAACGGATAAATTATTTTCAAGCATTCCATCAGGATTGCTAAGATTTGCTGGAAAAACAATCAATGTGGCGCTTTATTTGGCAAGAGCAGCAGTTAAAGCTTGGTCAGGTTTACCTTCCGGTTTTAAAAGTTTTGTTTACAAATCCTTCCTTGCGATAACCATGTCAGTTTCTATTGTTTTTCGAACTATTCCTTTTCTCTGGAATGCCTTTCTAGAGCAAATCAAAAAAATACCCGAAATATTAAAAGAGGTATTTGTTAATGCACCAAAAGATTTAGCAAATGCCTTAATTAAAGGTCTTGATGATTTATTTGGTATGGCCGGAATGGGCACAAAAACAGTTTATTGGGGAATATTGGCTTCATTTTTTATCATGGCTTTTCTATGTCTTCCTAAATCAAGGTTAAAATATGCCTGATCATCGTTTTAAAGTTGTAATTCTTGGTTCCACTGCTGCAGGTAAATCTTGTTTTATCGGTGGATTGGGTATCTTGGGTGGCGCAGACCGCGACTCTGGAATTCAAGTTCACGCCAAAGAAAATAAAGATTCCAAAGGATTGGAGTATCTTAAAAGATTAAAATCATTCCTGAATAATCAGGAATGGCCGCCCCCTAGTCACACGACAGAAATTATTGACTTATCTGTATTTTATCATGATAAAATTATTGACATAACTTTTGTAGATTACCCTGGTAAAGATTTTTTAGAAGAATTATCTAAGCTTGATCCCGAGAAAAATCTTGCGTTATTTAATGCTTACAACAATGCCGATTTTCTATTGGTTTTGTTAGATCCAAAAATTGATTTGAATATTGAAAATGGAGATTCTGTTGCTCTTAAGAATCAAGCTTTGGAACGCCAAGAAGCGGTTCTTCAGGTAATTAGGGAAAAAATGTTTCCTAAAAACATTGGAAATTCATTCAAAGCGGGATGGAATACGCTTAAAGACAAATTACAAGAACGAATTCCACCCAATATTGGAATTGTGATTACTAAAAAAGATCAAATGCCAAAGATTAAATCATCAAAGGATGCTGAAAATTTATTAGTAACTGAAGCTCCCCAGTTTTATAAAAACTTACAATCTATTGGTTCTACATTAAAAGTTTTTGCAGTTTCAGCGGTAGGTAATACCGAGGTTGTTCAAGTTGATGGAAAATCGGTTTTAAAACCTGGAAAGGTGCTTAATCCAGAAGGTTATGAAGAAATTTTTGATTGGATCATCAATATTCGTTGGTGGGTTAAAGTATTAAAATATAGTGTATGTGCAGGTCTAGTTGCTGCGCTTTTGGCATTTATCTTTACAATTCAAACTGGCCAGTCCGAAATTGCAAACCAAATTGCTACTGATAAAAATATTTCGCCAAATGAGAAACTAAATCAAATTGCTAAACTATGGTTTGTTTGGCCTTGGGGTTCACGGGGATTTACTGACCCCATTCTTGATAAAATTGCATCCGATATGGCTGAACGGGTAGATAGTTTGCCTGGGGATAGTGAAGCATTGCCCCCCCTAATAATTGAAGCTGGAAATGTAGGCAGACATAATCCCAGAGTATCATCAACAACGGATGATATAATCGGAAAGGTTCGTGAAAAAAGAGAAGACGCATTATTTGAAAAATTAAAAATAAACTATTCTGAAAAAGATTCTGATTTTATTAAAAAAGCAAATGATTTCTTGAAAGAGTTTGGCAGCACGGGCAAGCATTCTGCCGAAGTTGAAAAGTTAAAAATCACAATCATTGATGAAGAATTTCAAAAAGATAAAGTCTATGTTCAAAATTTTCAAATCACGAATGCATATTCACTCATTGAAAAATCTATTAAATTAAAAGAAATTACTAGCAAATGGAAAAATAAAATATCCCCAGAACAAGCAGTTCAAATAAGTAGAGCTTCCTTGGTTGCAGAAGGCATATC
>Ga0207940_1000385_pt1 | contig 14911 bp, 15 predicted proteins | sample LakMenEpi06Jul12_FD_150676 | JGI IMG/M metagenome (GOLD analysis project Ga0207940, IMG submission 150676) | Freshwater microbial communities from Lake Mendota, WI - 06JUL2012 deep hole epilimnion (SPAdes) | ecosystem: Environmental > Aquatic > Freshwater > Lake > Epilimnion/Euphotic zone ... | reverse complement strand
AGCCGTGCTCCGCCGCACGGTGCAGCGCAGTTGCGGCAACGTCGTTGCGCGCGGCAAAATCGGCGCCCGCACACAGGAGCGTCCGCACGACCGACGCCCGGTTCTGCTTCACGGCCTGCAACAGCGGCGTGTTGTCGTTCAAGCCGGCAGTGTTCACATTGGCGCCGGCCTCAAGCATCAAGCGCACTATGGGCGTGTACCCGCCCCGTGCGGCTACACACAGCGGCAGGTCGACGCGCGGGCATATGCGGCTGTCCACGCAGGCCTTGCAGCCCAACAACATCCGGACAACTGCGACGTGCCCCTGGAAGGCCGCGCAGTGCAGAGGCGTTTCGCCGAAATCACTGTACGCGGCGACATTGGCGCCCGCTCGGAGGAGTGCCCGCACTATAGGCACCCGCCCCGCGGTCGCGGCCTCCAACAGAGGCGTGAGGCCGCCTCGCCCGGCGGCGTCTACACTGGCGCCGGCGCGAAGGAGCAAATGCACCATGGCTGTGTTTTCTTCCACGACGGCCACGACGAGCGGTACCCTGCAATTCTCACTTGCGCGGCCGTCCACACAGGCCTTGGCGTCCAACAGCATCTGGGCAACATCGACGTGCCCCGTAGCGACACTCACCTGAAGAGGTGGCTCGTCTGCAGCGGCCGCGTCCACATCTGCGCGGGTGTCCAAAAGCAGCCGCACAAGCAACGTGTGCCCGTTCACAACCGCGCGGTGGAGGGGGGTCCAACCGTGCAAGTCCACTGCGTCCACCCGCGCCTTGGCACCAAGAAGCACAGCCGCTACGTGCACGTGGCCCTTGTCGGCTGCGAACGCCAGGGGTGTGCGGAGGTCACCCCGTGACGCTTCCAATGCCGCACCGTGGTCCACAAGTACGCTGGCGGCATTGAAGCTGCCAGTGAACGCGGCATGTCCGAGACAGTTGCAGTCATGCACACTGCCGTCGAGGATTTTGCAGAGGTACGCGCCCCACCCCCACTTTTCCGCGGCAACCAGTAGTGCACGCACGCTGTCATGGTGGTCGTTGGTCACGGCCACGTGCAACGACGACTGGAACCAGCTCTGTGCTACGGGCGCGGGCGGCACGTCCAGCACCCGCCCCTTTTGCGCCGCACACCACAGGTCTTGGCCACGCTGCCGCGCACGTTCCAACTCCAGACAAAGCTCCTCAGCATCCTCGCGGCGGCCAAGCTTCGTGCGACCTACCTTGCCGCGGCCAAGCTTCGTGCGACCAAGCTTCGTGCGACCAAGCTTCGTGCGACCAAGCTTCGTGCGACCAAGCTCAGAGCGACCAAGCTCGGGCATTTTGTTTCTGAGTTCCGGGTGGGGGTGTACGGGGACCGCGCCTCGCGGGTTCACCTTTGCGAAAAACACAGGCAAGGTCCGGCGTGGACACGCTGTATCCAGTTTCACCAGTGGGTGCCAGTCCCGTGTACTTGCGCGATGTGCGCGCATGTGTATGCGCTAGGTGTGCGCCCGTGTATGCGCGACCTCGGCACGTTCGTACAGTTTATGTGCACGAGACACTCCAGAGCTGCCATTTTACCGGTTGTTCGTGACCGCGAATGAAAAAACAACTACGCGTCCGTTGCATATACAGCCGTTACACATACACCAAGATTCGCGTAACACAACAGCAGCGGCTTGCGCGACGCGGCTCAGCAACGTGGGCTGACGCGGTTTCATCGCTCGGATGTATTTTTTTTTGTCGTGGCTCTTGCCTTGCCGAGCGTGCCTGCTGCTGCAATGGCGTCGTTGGAACCGGCGAATGCGCACTCAGAGGGAGACCGACAGATCGCTGACATTCTTGCCCGCTTAATGGCAGCACGGGCAGAGGTTATGGTCAACTCCAACATGGCGCGTGTTGTTCACGAGGGTCATCGTGCCGCCGTTGCGCACGCCATGAAGTGGACGATGCTGCAATCGTTCGGTAGTTGCCAGTTTGTGACGGACAACGAACAGCACGCCGGTGCACTTGCGGCCGACGACGGGGCCAACGACGAGAGCGACGACAGGGGCCCTGACCTCGTCGACGACGAGAGCGTAGAGGACAACGACGAGGTTGTCGAGGCGCACAACGAGGTTGTCGAGGGCAACGACCTCTTGGCGGTCATCAAAGACCTCGGCGCTGCCCTCAACGACCTCGCCGTTGGCCTCAAGAGTCTCGTTGAGACCCAAGACGATGTCGTGGAGGTCCAAGACGTGGTCGTTGCGGACAACGACGAGGTCGAAACGGCTGCATGGTACAAGTGGGTACGTGAGAAACGGCTCGCTGAAACAAGGGCGGCACAAGAACAAGTCTCGGCATGTGCAGTCACCGACTCGGGCAAAGAGACTGAGCACGACCACGGACATGCTGCAGAAACGATGGCCGTCGTCGTGTAGCTGCACGCTTGGGCCGTGGGCCTCGTTCTCTTGAACCTTGGGCCGCGTTCCCTTGAACCTTGGGCTGCGTTCCCTTGAACCTTGGGCCCTTTGCAACTCTGGCGCCGGTATAAGCGGCTTACGCAGGCGCGCACATATTGCGTAACTCAATTGATCCAGCGTAATTTATAGTGCAGCACGTGCCGTTGTGGAGGCTTCCCGCGCGCGCGGCACGGTTTCGCCCCCACCTCGACGCCACAGTGCGTGCAGTCCAGCCTGCATCGTATGTGTTGCCAACATCCACCTTGGCAGCAAGTAATACGTGCAAGATATCGTTGCGGGCACGGCGCCGTGCTGTCGCATTGTGACGGGGCACGCGAAAAAATAACCAATGTACTATTGGTATGGTCGGGCTCGTTTGGCCCAGCCGTACTTGCAGCAACGGCCCAGCCGTACTTCAAGAAACGGCCGTACTGTTTCCGTAGCCGTAACCGTTCGTGACAAGCCTTGGCGGTTGCAGAGAGGGAACGGTGTGTGTGTGTGTGTGTGTGTGTTGTCGTCTGTGCGCGCATGTATGTGATCTCGTACTTGTCGCACTGGCGCTTTTTTTATGTGTGGGTGTGCGTGTGCTTTTTCGTGGTCGCGCGAAACTTTCCGGCGGCATTTCCGGCGCTTGCTCGGACGCAGGTGGGCTGATATGGAAGACGTGAGTAGCGCTGAACCGGCGCGTGAGGGGCCGGAAGTGGGGCCCGAAGTGGGGCTGGTGGCTGATATTGTGGCCGCGGGGTCCGCGGTTCGCGCGCTCAAAAGCCAAGGCCAGGATATTCGCTTGGCGCTGGAGAAGTTGAACGACGCCAAAGCGGCTTTCAAAGCTGCCACCGGAGCCGAGTGCGTGGCGGGTATGCGGCGTTTTGTGCAACCCCACCTTGGTGTTGATCACCGCGGTACTGTGACTCGGCATTTGCAGGTACAGTGGCACTTCAGGCAGCGGCGACAAGTCCAAAGCGAGAGGTGCCAGCAAAGGCGGAGGTGCCAGCAAAGGCGGAGGTGCCGCCAAAGGCGGAGGTGCCGGCAGCGACAACGGTGCCAAGTTTGAGCCGCGGTACGTCGCGTCCGACGCTGCGCACCTGGAGCCCGACACGCGGCCCAGTCCGCGGCAGCCGCCCAAGGTCTGCGTGGATGAGCGTTTTTACATTACAACGGCAATCAACTACACCAACGGCCACCCGCACATTGGCCACGCCTACGAGGTGCGTGCCGCTGCAGCCCGCCACGACACGGGTGATTGGTGGCGCAAGTGCGCAAACGGCGGCGCGAGAGCGCGAAGGGCGGCGCAAGTGCGCATTCATATTGTGTGTGCCGACGTGGACGTGCAGGCAGTGACGGCGGACGTTGTTGCGCGGTACCACCGCGTCGCCGGGCGCGAGGTGTTTTTCTTGACGGGGTCGGATGAGCACGGCAAAAAGGTGCAGCAGTCGGCCGAGCAGGCTGGTTTGCAGCCCATTGACGTCGCCAATCGGTACAGTGCCGGGTTTCAGGCACTCAACGCCAAGGTATGTGGGATCTAGGCAACGCGGAAGGCGCCAAAAACAACTGATGCTGCCGCTGCTGCTGCTGCCGCTGATACTACTGCTGATGCTCACCCATTGTATCTGTGTGTGCATGTGCACGTGCTGCACGACGCGGACACGGGCGCCAGCTGAACATTTCCCATGATCGGTGCGTGTAGTCTTTTGTGTTTGGGTGCAAGCGTTCACAGGCGGCACAGAACTTTGAAACAAGCGAGGCGGACGTGTGCAGGTATATCCGCACCACCGAGCCGGAACACGCACTCACAGCGCAGATGATTTTTCAAAAGGCCGACGACAACGGCGACGTGTACTTGCGCAACTACCAAGGCTGGTGCGTTTTGTCCCCCTGCACGTCAGCGGCACATTATGCCGAGCGCGTGAGAGGAGTCGTGCGCATGTGCAGGTACGATGTGCGCGAAGAGCGGTTCGTGCCGGACGCCGAGGCCGAGCTGGCCCACTTTGTCGACGCTTTCGGGTGCGTTTGCTTACGTTTGCACTTGTGTTTCCGAGGAGTGCTGGCCTTGATTGAAGCGGGCCTCGTCCCAACAAGGTGTGGCAAACACGGTGCATGGCTACCTTGTATTGTGCGTGGCAACCTTGTATTTTGCGCGGCAACATTGCGTTGTGCGCGGGCCAGGCGGCCGTACGAGCGTCACAACGAGGCGTCGTACCATTTCAAGATGAGCCGGTACCAGCAGCAGCTGGTGGACCATATCAAAACACACCCCGAATTCATCCAACCGGAAAGCCAGCGCAATTTGATCTTGAGCCGCCTGGAGGAACCGCTCCTCGATCTGTGCGCTTCCAGACCGGTCACGTCGCTGCAGGTCCGCGAAATAGATGCCGGATGTCTGCAAATGCTTGTACGCACATGTCTCACGTCTGCACCAAAGGTTGACGCACACCTGCTCACATGCCGTTTCGTATTGTCATGCAGTGGGGCATCCCGCTGCCCAAGGACGACACGCACGTGATGTACGTCTGGTTCGACGCGCTCACCAACTACCTCACGGGCATCAACTACCGCCAAGCAGATGCCGAGTTGCCGGCCAAGTTCTGGTGCGTTGGCATTTACGCACGCGCAGGACCTGCACAGTACTTGCGCAGGACCTGCGCAGCCCGGTCCTCTTATGTTGCGGATACCTGCCTTCACGCGTCCTGGTATTTGTATGTATGTGCGTGTGCAGGCCTTGCAGCGTCCACATTGTCGGGCGCGACATCATGTGGTTCCACTGCGTGGTTTGGCCGTGCATGCTGTTGTCGGCCGGCATTCCGTTGCCGGTGACGGTGTTTGGGCACGGCTGGGTGCTGGCTGGCGACAACGAGAAAATGAGCAAGAGCGTGGGCAACGTCGTGGACCCCGTCGCGATCCTCGACCGGTTCCCTTCCGACACGTTGCGTTCCTACCTTGTCGAGGAAACGACGTGCGTTTTTGTTTGTCGTTCCGCATCCGTCGATTGCAATGCACCTGGGGTGGGGTGCAAGGCACCCGGGGTGCAATGCACCTGGGGTGCAAGGCACCCGGGGTGCAAGGCACCTGGGGTGCAAGGCACCTGGGGCAAGGCGTGTTTGCATGTTGTGTGTGCGTGTGTGTGCCGTCAAAAGGTACGGCGAGAATATGACGTTCCAGCTCGAGAACTTGATTCAGCGGTGCGTGTAGTTTGTTTTAGGGGGTGGGGTCTTTTGCCTGAACGCTCCCGCGTTTTGACTGCGTTTCGTGGTTGCTTTCTCGGACGGGCGCGCACGCGCAGGCACAATGCGCAGCTAGCCGACACGCTCGGCAACATCGTGCACCGCGTGTGCTGTCTGCTGGTGTCGTTGCACGGCGGCACGGTTCCAGATGTCCCAGCAGCAGAGCCGCGGCCTTTCGACTTGGCCGAGCTGGCAGCTGCGTGCGACGCGCACGTGAAGAAATTCGAACTGCGCGAATTTGCTCAAAAAGTGTGGGACGCCACTCGGGCTGTCAACGTGCGTGTGCTTGCGTGTGCCTGCGTGGTGCGAGGGCAGTGCGTATACGGTGCGAGTGCAGTGCTGAGGGCAGTGATGAGTAGTGCGATGATTACGACGCTTGCATGCGTATCCAGGGTTGGCTGTACAAGATGGAGCCGTGGAAGATCAAGGGGGAGGACCGTGCCGCCAAGACGGGTCCGATCTTGCGCACGGCCGCAGAGGCACTGTGCGTCCTTCAGCACCGTGGTTTTTTTTCCTCGGCACTAGGGGCCCGCTCATACGTTGCCTGTTTCGTCGCCCCTTTTGCAAGTCATACGTTTCGGCTTGCCGGCGGCCAGGTACATTCTTGCGCACTTTTTCGAGCCCCTGATTCCCGATGCAGTCGCAGCCATTGAAGTCAAGCTCGGCACCAAGATCGGCACTATACCGGGTCTGCGCGCAGACTGGGACAATCTCGTTCCAGGCACCCTTGTCGAGCCGCGCAGCATCCTGTTTGCAAAGATCCGCTGCGAGCCGCCCGCTGCGGTAAGGCGGCACACCGTCACGCATAGTGGCACGCACTGCCACGCTCACTGCCACGCTCACTGCCACACACACACACTGCCAAGCGCCGAAATGCGGTAAACCTGTGCGCTTGTGGTTTGCACCCTTTCGGGTATTCCGTGCCTGGTTGACGCAGGTGACGGCACAGACGGCGGCGGCGACGAGCCGGACTGCAAGCTCGGCGACGACTACGACGTCGGCGGCGTCGGCCATGTGAGCGGTTCAGCGTCTCGGCTGTGCAGGAGGCCGCCAAAGGCACTTTGCTTTTTGGCCCCGCATGTGGCCAAAGTGTGCGGCCCCGCATGTGGCCAAAGTGTGCGGCCTTGCATGTGGCCAAAGTGTGCGGCCTTGCATATGGCCAAAGTGTGTGGCCTTGCATGTGGCCAAAGTGTGTAGCCAAAGTGTGTGGCCAAAGTTACGCGGGCAACCGTTCGGCCGAGTGTGCGACCAAAGATTTGAACGTCTATACGCACTGTGTGCTCAGCCGCAAAGTTTCAACGCCACCGCCACAACCCCACAGGTCGCTTTGTCACCTGCCTTGGTACTTTTCTTTGGCTCTCACGGCGGCTGCTTGGTCGCTCCTTTTTTGCGCATACCTTTCATCTGTGCACGTCGGTTTTTATTCCGTCTGACAATGGAGAGTGAGGAAGCTTCCGTCGCAAGTGCTGTCACAAGTGCTGTTGCGGGTGCTGTCCCAAGTGCTGTTGCGGGTGCTGTTGCGGGTGCTGTTGCGGGTGCTGTTGCGGGTAATGTCGCAAGTGATGTCGCAAGTGACGTCGGAGGCGTTGCGGCGGGTGAGGAGGCAGATGCAGCCGATGCGGCGGCTGCAACGGCGGCATTCGTCGACGACCTATCTGGGAAAGTGGTGCGCGCGATTGCTCGCCGGCAGCCGCACGTCGAGGTGAAGCGTGGGCCGCTTCTCGCATTGCTGCGGGTCAGCCGCGTGCCAAGGCGATCCCGATTCGCCGTGGGCCCTGACGCGTGCAACGACATTCTCGACTTGGACATTGTCCAGATCACCGTTGCGCGCAAGGTCAACCGCCGCAAAGGCCTCGCGACCCAGTTTTTCCACGCAGTGCGACGCGTCGCTGCGCGGTTTCAGCGCGGCGTGTACCTTGAGAACTGCGTGACGGACGACAGCCGTGCGTGGGCCGCGTCTCTTGTCGCCAAGGGCCTGCTTGTGCAAACACCGGGCCACGCTTACTCGGCCGACGTCCAAGACGACTGTCCCTGCTTCCTCTGCCCTCTGACGGACCAAGCCAGCAAATAGCCAGGACGGATGAACGCACCGCCCACGGACTCGTTGGGTCCAGGGGTGGCGGTGGGCGATTGTTAATGTTTTTATTTGCGGCATGCGGCGTTCGCGCACCGTCTCACACAAAGACGCGGTTGTACTTGAGCAAGTGCGCCGCTTCCATCAGACCGGGCAGCTCCCCGAAATTTCCGTGGTAGCACAGACCGGGCATCGTGAGGCGCGCGTCAATGCCCCACGGCTGGCTGCACAGCCGCACCAAGAGTTTCTCCACGTCCACAGACGACACGCCGTTGGCTTTGGCAAGCGACAACAGCGTCTCGGCTGCGTCCACCGTGAGATAGCCGCGCAGGCCACAAGCAACCTGCATCAGCAGATCGTAAGTGTCTCGGCTGCTTTTGCGCTTGTCCAACACGCGCTGCAACGTCGTCGCCAGGCGAGGATGTTGCGGAAGCAGCGCCGCCAGATCGGCCGGCTGCGCGGGGTTGTTGCAGCGCAAGTTACCCATAATGAACCTGACAGGGGCGCGGCACACGTGGCACCGAGTACCTTTGCCGTCGGCGGCCGCCCACCACGCGCCAAACACGCACGACAGGCAGCACACGTGCCTGCACCCTAGCATGGCATTGGCCGTCCGGCACGAGCACATGGGGCACGGAACGTCTTCCACTTGGACCTGTACCGCGGCGGCAGGAGCAACTCCCTGCACTCCTGCCCTGTGGCCTGGACCTACGGCCCCCTCGCCTGGACCTACGGCCCCCTCGCCTGGACCTACGGTCCCCTCGCTTGGACCTACGGTCCCCTCGCTTGGACCAACAATCATCTGGTCCGGACCTGCGGCACCGTTGCCTGGACCTGCTGCACGAGGTCTGGCTTCGGCCTCGAGCCGGCCCTCTTCACTTTCGGCTTGTGTCTGCCGCGCAGCCATGGAACGCGCGGCCATAGAACCCAAGGTGATCAACCAACTACCAGATGGTACTACGGCACACGCCGCCGGCCGGCACGTGAAACTTGTGCAAGAATGCGCAACGGACGAGCCGGCGGCAAAAGCTTGTGGCGAAAGCTTGCGGCAAAAGCTTGCGGCCCAGTCGATCGGTAGGCACGAGTAGCGGGCTTTCGGCAACAAAGATGCCCGGCGTGCGTACGATGCGCGCGTACAGGACGCCGCGCGCCGGCACACGGGACAGGCCAAAGTCGCAATGAGATTGATGCGTGACGGTGCATTTTTTTTTTCGAGGCAGCGTGGTGCATTTCGGTCAGACACTCGCATGTCTCGACACGCGAAGCGCGTGGCTTTGAACCCGAGCGCCTCGCGCGTATGGGCATGCGCGCAGCAGGGCTTGACGGCGAGTCTTCACGAAGAGCTACGGACGTTTCTCAAGACCCGCCCGCGTGTTTTAGAGAAGGCGCTCGTCCTCCGATCGGCCGCCTGTATTGCAGCGCTCAACGGGTTCCCGGATGCGGTGGCGGTGATGGTAAAGGCTGGTGCAGACGTGACGGACCCGTTCCTGAAGCAATCGGCATGGCTCTCGGCGTGTCACGCCGGCAACGTAGAATGCGTGCGCGTCTTGCTGCGTCACGGCGGTGGTGTGATTCCCGGTCTGCCTGTCTTGAACCACGCGCTGGCGCACCCAGGCCTTGTGGCGGAGCTGCTTCGAGCCAAGGCCGCTGCAGACGGCGCCTACGCTCGGGCAAACCCGTGGCCGCTGTATGACGCGCACCCGCCGTTGTACGACGCGGCCGCCATTGGGAACTTGGCCAACGTGGCGCTGTTGCTGCAGGCCCGCGCAGACGTGAACGGGCCAAGCCAATGGTACACAAAGTCTCTGCACCAAGCGGCCAGGACCGGTTCCATACCCTTGGTGCGCATGCTTCTCGATGCGAAAGCGGTCGTCAACACTGAATCCGGCTACGAGTCGGCGCTGCACTTTGCGCGGCACGCGCCCATGGTCGCCGCGCTGCTGGAAGCCAAGGCGGACGTGCACGCACGCGACCGCAGCGGGAGAACGCCGCTTTGCGGCCTGATGGAATGCCGACGGGCGCCCGCGTGCGCTGCACTGCTGCTGGAGGCAAAGGCCGACACGGAAGCGGCCGACTGGTTTGACGGACGCGTCGCGTTGCACGAAGCGGCGATTCACGGGCATGCAGACGCGGTGCGCCTGCTTGCGGCGGCCAAAGCGCGGTTGAATGTTCGCGACTCTACGGGTCCTCAATTCACACCTCTTCAGTGTGCGGTCGACTGCGGATACGCGCGCGTCGTAGCCGAACTGCTGACGGCCAAGGCGGACTTGAACGTGTGTCGGCACGAGCGAGTCTCGCTGCTGCACACCGCAGTCGCGCATCCGAGTGACGACTCGCGCCGTTGTTTTCGATGGCGCACGGCGAGCGTAGAAGGACACCCGAGGTACCAAGTGGTGCGCACGCTGCTGCGCTTCAAAGCAGACGTGCACGCGCGCGGACCTCAAGGCAACTTGCCGCTGCACTGGGCATCCACGCGAGGACATTTCACCATAGACCAGTCGATCGTACGACTGCTTGTGCAGGCGCAGGCGGACGTGAACGCGGCTGGAGCCGGCGGCATCACGCCGCTGGAAAGCGCTGTCCGCGCTCGCAAGCACGGCGCCGTGGCCGCTCTGGTAGCGTGCAAGGCCACGTTCAGCACGTCTGGCAGCGTGCACATGACATCCCGGGCCGCAGCAGACGGCAGGCACGATGTGGTCCAGCAGCTCGTGGCGGCCAAGGTGGCGCTCTCCAGAACCGTCGCTGCTGCGCACCAGCGGTACTTGGCCGGAGACGAGTGACTTGCAGCAGCGCGAGCACGCACGTCTACGGAACCGCTCTTGTCGTGTGTGGACTGTTACGGCCTGTTGTGCAGAACGGTTGGGACAAGTGGCCAAGGCTTCAGCCGAGGCTGGGGCCAAGGGCTTCAGCCAAGGCTGGGGCCAAGGGCTTCACGAAGCGCAACAGCATTTCTTGAAATATTTCTTTCTTGTGCGCAGCCATGGCCGAACTGCGTGCGCGCGAGCCGCTGTCGTTTTTGCAAGTGTGCGAGCTCGTCGCTGCGGGCAAGACAGACTGCATGTTCCGCACACCGGAAACGGACACGCGGTACGCTACATTCCGGCAGACGTGCACGGGCAAGTGGACTTCGCACGCGGCGTTTCTGCTGCACACCATTTTCGGACTCCATGGCGCTCCGTATTCGAGTGAGACGCTGCCGTCGGCCGCCGGAGACGGCCCGGCACGCGCCGTACAAAACCATGACGATCTAGGCCACGGCGAGCCAGGCCACGGCGATCCAGGACATGGTCCAAGTGATGGCCATGGCGACGGCGCAGACGCAGGTCCAAGTGATGGCCATGGCGACGGCTCTGACGCACGTCCAAGTGATGGCCGTGGCGACGGCTCAGACACACGTCCAAGTGATGGCTATTGCGACGGCGCAGACACAGGTCCAAGTGATGGCTATTGCGACGGCGCAGCCACAGGTCCAAGCGATGGCCGGAACACGGCGACGGCGCCGTGCGCCCGCAGGACGCAGGGGGACGTGCATGTGGCCGTCACGCGCAACGACTTTCCCTACAGCTTTGCACCCGACGTGCACCATTTCGTGCTGTGGAAGTTTCAAGTCGGCACCCCGGCATGTCAAGTGAGTGACGAGGAGCTCCAGTGGGCTCTGGACTGCTTGCGCGACACGCACCAGCTCCGTGAGCATGTGGAGTGGGTGACGCCGCCCGCCCTGCGGTCCGTGCCGGGCATTGCGCACGTGCACATTGCGTTCCGCAGCGCGTCGTAAACGTGTACGTGTGTGTGTGTGTGTGCGACGAAGTTTGCGCCTCTACTTTAAATGCTCGTGTTCTCGCGCGCCAACGTGGCGCTGTGGGGTCAGGCGCACGAGGGCAATGCCCGCATCTGTGATACGGCGCTGTGCGGCGTCGACGTCAATCACTGGTGGGCACTGAAGCCGTTGTTTGAGCAGAAGCAGCCGTGGACGTACGTCCGCGACCGGCAAGGTCCAGGTGTCCTAATTGCGCGCACATCGCACCACAGCACGTACGACGTCGAGTTTTTCTGGGACGCGGACCCGGCGCAGGAAGCACACATTGCTGCCCACGTCGCCCGCTACACGCTGCTGCAAGCGCCGTGACATGTCGAGCCGCACGAACGTGCAAGGCTTGCAATCTCATCCTCTTTCCATGCCGACACGACCTGCGGGCGTTCGCCAGGCCGAGTCTGCGCCATACGCGTACCATGGTACGCGTAGACGTACCGGTTTTAAGCCCGCCCCCGAAACGCACAGTGAACAGTACGCAAGCGTTGCACACGCTTGGTGTGGGCCCACGGACCTGACCGCACTCTGCGGCTGTGGCCGCACTCTGCGGCTGTGGCCGCACTCTGTGTTCACATAATTCTCTGCTTACCGGTCCACGCAATGTCTGCTACCAGCAGCATGCCTCGGTCCCAGCCAGTCCGCTTTGTCGACGCGCTCTATGCAAGCAGCGCCAGATGGCCGGTCGGTGTGTCTTGGAATCACGGGCGTCACCTGTCTGCGTGTCGGGCAGCCGTGGTTCGAACACGTGGATTTCGAGCACGTGGCGCGCGTGCTCGGAAAAGAAGGCGCCGCAGTGTACGCGCCCACGCAGATGCGTCTTGACGCGGCGCAAGTGGCGGGCCTGGTTCCACTTCTTGGCCGGGCAACGGAGGTCCATATAATATGGAGGCGCGTTGCGGATACATTACATTCTGGGGTTGCGGCTCGAAATGTCCACACCTAGATGGGAGGGTCCATATTATATGGACCCCCACCCGTTGCCAAACCGTTCTGCAGCAATTTGCCGATACTGGGCGAGTGCAACTGCCCGAGAAGACTAGTTGGGGGTACGGCTACGTACAGTTGACCGGTGCGGACGGCGCACCCTGGTCACTGCAAGAGTCGTCATCCGCGATTCCTCATGTGTGGCTGGGACCCAAAGTCAAGAGTCTCCGAGTCGGAGACGCCGACGTCCTGCTCCACACCGTGCACGAATTGCTGGTGCGGGACATGGACGCGCGCGACGCGCTCCTTGGCTCCGTGCCTCCGCCGCATCCTGCGGCCATTTGCCAAGAGCGCGGCAGTCTATGCGTGTTGGACCGCATGCACCTGTCGCGTCAAGGTATTGCGGCGCTGCTCCTCCATCTGCGCGCCTTTTTGGGCACGGGGTCCTTGGACCAAGAGGACCGACAAGGCGGAGAGCAACAAGAGGACGAAGAGGGCCAAGAGAACAGCGTGTGACGGCGACGGCGACGACGATGACGACGACGTGGCGGGCTTTGCGAGCTGCCGATGCCGGAATACTGTGCACCTGCATAACGGATCTTACCGCGGCATGCGTACGTACGTGGTATTGCGTGATACGCAACGGTTACACGGGAATCACGAACGTCGCCCGGCGCACGGTGCCACATGCTCACGTGCTTACGTGCTCACGTGCTTACATGCTCACGTGCTTACGTGCTCACGTGCTTACGTGCTCACGTGCTTACGTGCTCACGTGTGCGACGTGCTCACGTGTGCGACGTGCCGCTATTTCAGGCATCCGTCCTATCTGAATGACAAGGGCAAGCACGTGCACGCAGACGACAGGCTGCAACAAAAACCACAACAACAACAACAAGAAACGAAAAACGCCGCTCCTACTGAATCGGCGGCGAAATGGCAGATAGTGCAGCTGCAGTTGCAGATGCAGGTGCAGCTGCAGGCGCTGGTGCAGGTGCAGCTGCTGGTGCTGGTGCTGGTGCTGGTGCTGGTGCCCGTGCAGTTGCCGGTGCTGGTGCAGGTGCCGGTGCTGGTGCAGTTGCTGGTGCTGGTGCAGTTGCTGGTGCAGTCCGGCAGGTGCGGTTTGTCGACTCGCTGCAGTGGGAATGCATGATGCAAGTGGCGGCAAACAGCCAATCTGTGCATCTTGGGATGGTGAACGCACCCATGCGTATGGGCAAGCGGCAAGTAGAAGATTTGTTGCCGATTCTGGAGGCCTTTGTCGAGAGCGGGGAAGTGCACCTACCGGAAACTACGAGTCGCGGCTTGGCCTGCCTGGCGTTTCTCGACGCAGACGGCATCCTCTGTTCCATTGAGGAATCTTGCGAATCTGTCTCTGGCGTTCCGCACATATGGCTCGGCGCGCGAGACGGCCGCGGCGGCATGCATCTCACGCGCAAAGGCGTCGCGACGCTGCTCCTCCATTTGCGTGCCTTTTTGGACACGGGGTCTTTGGCCGACCAACAACAGGACGAAGAGGACAGAGAGGACGAAGAGGACAGAGAGGACGAGGCAATACACGAAGACGAACTCGATGAGGAACACGAGGGCGGCGCACCCTGGCGAGTGTGGTTCAAAGACTCGTACTGGAGGGAGTGCACGTTTCAAGTGGCAGCAGACGGTCAGTCTGTGCATCTTGGGCGGACAGGCGCATCCATGCGTCTTGACAAGCGGCGAGTTGAAGTTTTCCTACCGACACTGCACCACTTTGCTGATACTGGGCACCTGCACCTGCCGGAAACTACGCCTCGCGGCTTCGGCTACCTGGAGTTTGCCGACGCAGACGGCCTCCGTTGTTCCCTCCAAGAATCGTCCGTGGTTCCGCGCATATGGTTCGGCATGGTCGAGCAGCAACACAGCCGCATGCATCTCACGCGCAAGGGCGTCACGGCGCTACTGGTACATCTGCGTGCCTTTGCAGAGTCTTTGGGCGAGCACGGAGACCAGAGTGACCACGGAGACCAGGGTGACCATGGCGACTAGAACATGGACGTGCCGTTGACGCCGGCATACTGCGCGTGCCATTGACGCGCACATACGGTGGATTTGCGGGAGCATATGGTTCTCTGTGGCATTTTAATTTAAGTCCTTCTCTACAAACCAACTTGGAACCTATGCCTCTGCAAAAAGACACAGTGTACGTGTACGGCGCGTATTGGTGCCCGCACTGCGTCAGAGCCAAGAAAATGCTGGAAGGGCCGCACGGGCGGCAAACCGAGTACATTGAGATTGGAGACGGTGACCTGGCGCATGCGGACAAGTTTCCAGAACACCGGGACAAGCTCCAGACTATAAGTACAGTGCCGGCCGTCTTTGTGGGCACAGAGTACCTGGGCGGCAGCGATGCCTTGCAACTGCACCTGCATCCACCTGCTGCTGCCAGTCTGCGCGGCGGCGGCGCACAAACGCGCGAGTCTGCACCCACGCGCACGCCT
>Ga0207940_1000382_pt1 | contig 14928 bp, 8 predicted proteins | sample LakMenEpi06Jul12_FD_150676 | JGI IMG/M metagenome (GOLD analysis project Ga0207940, IMG submission 150676) | Freshwater microbial communities from Lake Mendota, WI - 06JUL2012 deep hole epilimnion (SPAdes) | ecosystem: Environmental > Aquatic > Freshwater > Lake > Epilimnion/Euphotic zone ... | reverse complement strand
GGGTACCAGCGTCCTGGCTTTGCCCGAAGCCAGCCGGCTTTTGCTCATGCGCACGGTCCTGGACGTGCGCGAGCCCTCGGCCAAGCGCACAGTCGACACCATGCTGCGTCCCGCGCTGCGTTCCGCCGTGGCGGACGGCAAGTTCCTCGACGCGCCGCTTGCAGTGTGCTACGTGTACGTGCGCGAATCCATGGTGCGCGAGGGCCTGCACGGCCTCAGCACTGGCACCAGTGCCAGCACCAGCACCGGTGCGAGCGCAAGTGACGCTGCAGGCCAAGATGGGAGCGGCGCGGCGGCGCTTGTGAGTGCCGAAACGGTCGGGCGCGTCTCGGCTCTGGCAGCCAAGTTCCAAGCAGGCGACGCAGTGCTTTTGCGCCGGTCTGCTGCGCCGTTCACGGCACTTCTCGGCAAACCGCTCCGTGCTTTGCTAGACGCCGTTGCAACAGGTCGCGCGCTCTACGACTGGCTCGCCGCAGTGCTCCACCATTTTCCCGACGTTGCCGGCGTCGCCGAGACGGATGCCGCCGCCCACAGCACCAGCATCAGCAGCAGCAGCGGCAGCATCAGCAGCACTGGCAACAGCGCAGCCAGCGCAGCCAGCGCAGCCGGCATCACGACTGGTTGCAATGCGCGCACGCACGCCGCGCTGCGCAGGGTGTTGGCGGTGCTGAGTGCCAGCCTCGTGACGGGCCACGCCGAAAGTGCGACTTCAGGTACAGGTGCCGGCACGCCACCCTGCCTTCTCGAGTCTCTGCAGCTGTTTCTGCTCAAGGGCATTGAGCGCCGCGGCGGCATGTCGGCGCTGCGCAGCCTGCTCAACCGGCCTGGCGTGGGGGCGGCGGCGTGGTGCATGCACGGCCTGAAACGCTCGCGCGTGGCGCACCCGCACTTTGTGGCATGGACCGGCGGCTCCAACTTGCCGCTGTCCAACCCGCTGCGCGCCTTTCCTTGCTTTGCGGCGGTGGCTGCCGTGTTGGCGCACTTTGTGCGCACGGCGGTCAAAGTCCAGAGCGGCTACAGCGTGGTGACGGAAGTTGCCGCTCTGGCGCGCGACGAGGCTGTTGCCCCCGCGGTTCCTGGGGCACTCCTGCTCGTGTGTCTCCACGAGTGCTACTTTCTCCGCGCGCAGGAGCGCCACCTCGTGCCGGAGCAGACGCTCCAGCGCATCGCGCTGCTGCACGAGACGCTGCGGTCGTCGCAATCTGCCAGCAGGCTCGGCCTGTCGCCCGTTATGCACCGCATGGTGCTGCTCTTTACGGACTTGGACGCGCCGCGCCGCGCCAGCGGTGCCGCCGATACTGCGTTCCTTGCCGCCTTGCCGCCGTTCCTGGACCTGAAGCCGACTTCGCCCACGTCTGACGTGCTCAAGCTGCGCGTACTGGCGCACGCCGTCGCGGTGGCTTCGCTCGGGCAGCATTTGTCCGCGCGCACCCGCAACCCGCCGCTGGAGTTTTTGACGACGTTGCTTACGCGTCCGGCGGACTTGGCCGGCAGGTTCTTGCCCCAGATGCCCATGGACGACTTGTACGAACTCATGGCGGCCACGCGCTTCCCGAACGGCCGTCGCGGCCGGTGGTTCTACTGCCGCAACGGCCACGCGTACTGCGTCGACGCGTGCGGCCGCCCGACCGTCGTGCAGCGTTGCTCCGAGTGCGGCGTCCTCATTGGCGGGCTCGGCCATGCCCAGCTCGAGTACGTCGGCGCGTTCAACTTGGGTGTCCGCGGCGAGTACCGCGACCCGGGCGAACCCCCGCCCGGTACCGTGGAACGTGACCGTGACGTCGACCCGCAGCTTCAAGGCAATGCGACGTATTTCAAAGAGTCCGTCCCGCAAGACTGCTCTGCGCCGGAGTACTGTCTCCGCCGTGGCCAGGAAGGAACCGCGGTGCTCAGCTCTGTCGTCGAGGACTTGCGCGGCACGCCCGCTCGGTCGTGCCGCGCGCAGCGGCTGCTCCTGCACGCCCTTTTGGCCGCAGGCGTCGTCTTTGGCGACGCCGCGTGGACTGCGGGTGTGCGCACATTCACCGGGCCCGTTGCTACAAACGGACCTGGCACCGGACCTGGTGCTGGTGGGGCCGAGCAGGGCGTGCACGCGCTCTTTCTCGAGAGGTTTGAGCTGGACTGGCAGCGGCTCAAGGTCGTGCTGGGGGTGCAGGGCGATGACGACGTGGAGCTGCTGGTGCACGCCGCACTCACGGCCATGGGAACGTTAGGCGGAGCGCGCGACGGCGCACGCGCGCAGGAAGCGCGCTACGGGACATGCGCGCAGGAGGCGCGCCACGGGACATGCGCGCAGGAGGCGCGCGAGGACGTGATGCTCCCGGAGCAGCAGGCAGACAGCTGCAGCGCCTTGCGCACGCGCGAGCACCGCACCCAGTGGGAGCGCCAAGTCGACGTCCAGTTTTTCGCGCCCGTGTTTGCCGCGCCCGTCATGCGGGACGTGCTGGCCGCGCAGAAGCAGTACTTTGACGACGAGAACGAGCACAACGTGCGACGCATGCTGCAGGAGCGCCCGCTCCGGGACTACGTGCACGACGCCGCCGGCCGCTGTGCCGGTGCGCCGGCGCTGTTTCGGTACCGCCAGTTCTTGGTGCCGCGCGAGCTGGAGTTTCACATTTTCGCCGAGCGCGAGCGGTTCCCGCTGCTCTACGCGTTTGTCGTGGACGCCGACACGGTCCGGGCTGCAGGCAAGCTCTACGACGTGCTGCAGTGGCTGCGTCTCGTCACGGCGCGGTGCAGCCGCCGCGTGTCCCAAGCCGCGGCCCGCGGCACGCTCACCGTGGGCAGCGTCTTGGAAGAGCACGCCGGCGTCGCGCAGTGGCAACGCGCGTGGCGCGGGTTCCAGAGTGCGTGGGCACTTGGCAAGCATCTCGGCGTCGTCATTGAGTGCGGCACCGTCACGCCCGTCGGTATCACCATGACGCCGGCCCAGGCCCTGGCGTTCTGTCTCCCTGCCAACGAGGACGAAGGTCTGCTCGCCAAAGCTTTGGCCGTCGTCTTGACTGCGGCGCACAACAACTTGCGCGACCTCGCGCAGGCGCACTTGGAACGCCGCGCCGGCGTGCACGCCGACGCCGTGCCGGCACCCGTCGAGGTTTCTTCGCGCGACTTTGGCCGCACCGACAGTGCCTGCCGGGCGTACGCTTCTTACGACGCGGCCCTGGAGGCGCTCTTTGCGTTTGTGCGCCGCCAGGCTCTCGTGTACTCGCCTGAAACGGGCAAGGTGCGCTACGACCTCGAGGCGGCCGAGCGGTTTGTTGCCGACGAGTTCTTTGTGTCGTGCCCGAAAGTGCGCCTCGATCTGGATACTGTGCGGTACCTTGGCGACTCGGCCGTCTCGGACGCGCTCGTCACGCTGCGCACTTCTGTGCCGCAGCACCCCCTGTCGGCCGCCCAAGTCGCCGACTTGCAGCGCCGCGTCGGTGACCGCATGGACCGTCTGGCCGCCGCGCTTGAAGCTTTGGAGCTCGCACTCGTCATCATGGTCGACTCGATTGTCAAGGCCGCCGTCGACGGCGACTCGGCCCTCTGGTCTGTCTTTATGCTCAAGGACGACCTCTTTGGCGGCGACGTGCATCTCAAGCACGTTGCGGCGCTCTACGACTTTTTCAAGGCGCGGCTCAGCGGCAAAGGCGACGCTGACCCGTTCCCTTCCGTCCACTTGCAGTACAAGACCAAGCTCGACGCGTCGTGCGTTTGCGCCACACTGGTCGTTTGCCCTTGCTCCGTGTCCGTACCCCCTTGTTCATCTGTTGGCGGTTGCTGCTGTTGGCCAGGTGCAGTTGGCCAGGTGCAGTTGGCCAGGTGCACTTGCCCAGGTGCACTTGGCCAGGCGCAGCCGGCAGTAAACAGTGTCTCTGACCTCGGCACCTTGGCGCCTTTGACCTCGGTGCCTTTGACTTTGGTGTGCGCGTTGTGTGGCAGGTACGTGTACGACTACGTCGAGTACCCGTGCGCGTCTCCCGACGCTGTGGCGGCACTCAAGCTGGCCGCCGAGGCCGCGGACCGTCACGCTCTCAAACTCCTGCTCACCGACATGACGTACCTTGTCGACGTCCAGCTCCGCGGCACCCATGTGGTAAGCGTTTGTGTATCCGTCCGCCTTGCATCTTTGTGCCTTGCATCTGTGTGCCTTTCATTTGTGCGCCTCGCTCTGTACGCGCGTTTCTGCCGTGTCGACCGCACTCCCTGGTCTTTGTTTGTCACGCAGCAACCGGTGCTCAGCATTCGCAACGCCATCCTCTCGCTCAACGGCGACGAGGATGAGGAGGAGGAGGAGGAGGAGGAGGAGGAGGAGGACGCGCGGTTGCCTCAAAGCACCCGCGCAGTGACGGTGGGTCACGTTGTTCAAGACTCTGCGCAGCCTGAAGCGGCCAGCGTGTTGGACGCACTGTTTCCACAGAGTGCCCGGCCCCTCACCATGGGTCACTTTGCCCAAGTCATGGACATTGTGCAGACCATTGCAGCGCGGCGCACGGCCGAGGCCATTTTGTCGTGACGAGTGAGGGTGTGATGTTTGTTCATGTGCACAGCGACTGCGTACTGGGACGCGTGACAGTCCTGGCACACGTGTCCGAACCTGCAAGTTCAACAAGTTGGCGGGCCTTGTTTTTTTTTAAACAATTCAATGAACCAGCTAGTGAAACAACGATGGAGGCCGTGACAATCGTGGGTCCCAAGCTGATGCACGCCGCGCAGGTTGGCGACGCGCGGGCAGCAGCGGACCTTTGCAGCCTTTATACCAGAGTGCTGCACACGCGCTGCGGAGCGGGCATTGTCCACGCGGCAATTAAGCTTGCCACTGTCAACGACCACGCAGACACGGTGTGTGCGATAGCGTGCACCCAATGGCCCTTCCTGTACTTGCGCAAGATCAGCATGCGCTTTGCAATGATGGACGCGGCGCGCGCCGGATCAGACTGCACCATCTGCGCCCTGCTTTGCGCCAAAGCCGAAGTTGACGGCGCTGCTTCCGTGCATGGATTCTGCGGTCCAAGCCCGCTGTCCGCCGCCACACACCGCGGCCATCTGTCCACAGTCAAGTTGCTCCTTCTCGCGCGTGCAGACCCGCACGCCCGCACTGCCGACGGCGCGACGGCTCTTGACGTGGCCGTGCGTCTTGGCCACGTCGAAATCGCAGACGAAATCACAAACCGAGCCGCCGGAGCGGACCCCGCTCCTCCGGCAGACGTTCACCTTGTGCAAGACGAGCGCGCACAGTAAATGAAAATTTCTAAAGGCAATTTACGCAGTAGGGCCGTGTATCCCGCGCACGCACGCGCACGTACGCGCACGTACGCGTGTACGTTTCTCACGCACCTGCTTGTACGCATGCTGCTTGTACGCATGCTGCTTGGACGCATGCTACTGTGGCGTACGTCCACGGTGCGTGCTGTGGTGCATGTTGTGGCGCACATGGCGCATCCTGCGCACACTTACTTGACGATGCGGGCACTGGCGTCCATCAGCAGCTGAAGCACGGCGGCACACGGCGGTTTTTTCCGGAGGGCTGTGGCCAGCGGCGTGGCGCCTTGAACATCGACGCGGTTGACGTCCGCCTTGGCGTTGACAAGAAACGCGGCGACTGCACCGTGCTGGCTCTCGCGCGCGGCGATGTGGAGGGCTGTGCGTCCTGCATTGTCCACTGCTTCCACATCCACCTTGGCCTTGACAAGGAACGAAGCGACGGCGGCGTACTTGCCAACACAAGCGGCCGCGTGAAGAGGCGTGCGTCCGTGAATGTCGGTGGCCTGCACGTCCACCTTGGCCCTCACAAGCAGCGCGGCCGCGCGCACTTGGCCGCCGCAGGCAGCATTCTGCAAAAGTGAACGGCCTTCGACGTCCACAGCCCGGACGTTGGCCTTTGCAGCCATGAGGACCTGCGCGACGGACGCATAGCCTGCGCCGTGATGCAGGACCGACGCGCCAGACGACGAGGTCGCGTTCACGTCTGCATTGGCATGTATGAGCCGCGAAACTATGGACGCGTCTCCCCATCTTGCTGCGGCGTGCAGTGGCGTGTCGCCGTGCATGTCTGCACGGTTCACATCTGCCTTGGCAGCAATCAGCAGAGCCGCGACCGAGTCGCCGCCACTTTTGACAAAGTGAATCGGAGTTTCGCCTTCCGGGCCAGACTGTTCAATATCTGCCTTTGCATTGATGAGGAGCGCGACAGTAGACGCGTGCCCGCCACGAACCGCCCAGAAGAAAACGGGGTACCCGTTGTTGCCGTGCACGTCCGCCTTGGCTTCCAACAGCGCCGCCGTGGCGTCGACGCTGCCTTGCAACGCCGCCAGCGCAAGAATCCACGCCTCCGCTCGAGGATAGTTTTGCCACAGCGCCACCACGTTCGGGCCGCAGTTGTTCCATGCAGCCACGTACGCCAGCTGCACCTGCATGTGCTCTGAAGCATGCTGTGCAAGACATGACGAGGAAATCGGCAGGCCTTGTGCCGCCGCCTGCCAAAGCCGCGCGAGTGCCGACTCCCGTTCGGATTCTTTGCGTTCAAGGTCAACTTTCCAAGCCCGTCGGCGGTTCAGCCTGTGCGTCCGTCCACTCACCGTCTGCTCGGCCATGGCTGGTCGCTCGTCTAAGCGGGACCCGCCTAATCACCCACTCGCGCTCGCACAAGTCGCGACTTCACGGCCACCACACCAACAAAAAGTTTTTACGCTGCCCACTATTTACGATGCGCGCATACATAACTACACGCACGTACGTACACGCGCACGCGCTTGTCTGGTGGTGTCGCTCACTCTGTGCGCCTTGAACGTACTTTTCGGGCCACAATCGGCTGCGCCGCAGACGTCTCGGTGAAAAAATAAAGAAGCGCCCCGAGGACGCCAGTTTGGTACACGGCGCACACCGCGCGGTGCTAACGCGAGCTGATAATAAAGCGATGCAGGATTACGCGTTTCCGCTGCAATGCAGGCTTGTACGCCGAAGCGGACTCACACGCCGAAGCGGACTTGCACGCCGGAGCGGGCTCACACGCTGGAGCGGACTTGCACACCGGAGCGGGCTCACATGCTGGAGCGGGCTCACATGCTGGAGCGGGCTCACACGCTGGAGCGGGCTTGCACGCCGAAGCGTGTGTATATGTACCTGTCGACGCGGCCGAACGCGTGGACCGGGGCCGACTTTTCGACGCGGGCTTTGGCGTCCACCAGCAGCTGGACCATGGCGTCCGTCGCGTTTTTGTGGAGAGCAGTAAGAAGCGGCGTTGCCCCTGCACGATTGGCGCGGTTGACATCTGACTTGGCCGCGACCAGAAACGCAGCGACTCCGACGTGTTTCCCGACGAAAGCGGCCATATGGATCGCCGTGTCTCCTGCGGCGTCGACTGCATGCACATCTGCCTTGGCTCTCACGAGCTTCGCGACGGCGCGAACCTCTCCGCCGAGAGCGGCATGCCACAACACCCCGCGACCACGTGCATCGACGGCATGTACGTCTGCCTTTGCCGCAAGAAGTACCTGCACGACCGCGGCTTCGCGTGCGCCGCGATGCAAGACCGTCTCGCCGCGGCTGGCGGTTGCGTTCACACTTGCTTTCGCACAGAGGAGCCGCACAATTATCGCGACGTCGTCTGCCCACATCGCGTGGTGAAGGGGTGTTTCGCCATACACGATTGCACGATTCACGTCTGCTTTGGCCGCAATGAGCATGTCCACAACCGCGTCGCCACCTTTGGCCGCATGGTTGATCGGCGTTTCTCCTGCCCAGCCCACGAAATCAATGTCTGCCTTTGCATTGATGAGAAGCGCGACGGCGGACACGTGGCCTCCACGAACAGCCCAACCGAGAGCATTTCCATTGATCCGGTCCACCTCTGCGTTCATGTCGACTCCGGCTTCCAACAGCGCCGTCGCGGCGTCGACGCTGCCACGCGACAGCGCATATGCGAGAACAAACGCCGGTTCCAGTCGCTGGAACAACGGTTCCAGTCGGTGGCCAGGCACAGAGAGTGCGACCGCCGTCGGGCCGTGATTGTTCCACGCCGCCACGCACTGCAGCTTGCGCGCAAATTCTTCCGAAGGCAAGTGTACAAAGCACTCTGACGGGATCGGCAGTCCTTGCGCGGCCGCCTGCCACAGCCGCGTAAGCGCCTCGTCCCTTGCAAGCCCAAGGTCCGGTGCATGTTTGGCCATGACGCGGGTACTTCCCGGCAACTACGCCCTCACACGCACGTACGTACACGCACACACACGCACGCACGTACACGCTCACCCGCTTGTCTGGTGTCGCTCACTCTGTGCGCCTTGAACATACTTTTCGGGCCACGATCGGCTGCGCCGCAGACGTCTCGGCGAAGAAAACAAGAAGCGCCGCAAGGACGCCAGTCAGACACACGGCACACACCGCGCGTTGGTAACGCGAGCTGATTAAAAAGCGATGCAGGATTACGAGTTTCCGCTGCAATGCAGGCTTGTACGTCGAAGCGGCCTTGTACGTCGAAGCGGACTTGCATGCCGGAGCGGGCTTGCACGCCGGAGCGGGCTCACCACATGCTGGAGCGGGCTTAGACGCCGAAACGTGTGTACGTGTACCTCTCTACGCGGCCGAACGCGTGGACCATGGCCGACTTTTCGACGCGGGCTTTGGCGTCCACCAGCAGCTGAACAATGTCATCCGCCGCGTTGTTTTGAACAGCGGTCAACAGCGGTGTTTGCCCTGCATGATCGACGTGGTTGACGTCTGATTTGGCCGCAACAAGGAACGCAGCCACTGCGACGTGTTTGCCGGCAGCGACGGCCAAATGGAGAGCGGTGCGGCCGCTGCCATCCTGGACTGCATGCATGGCCGCCTTGGCTTTGATGAGCCGTGCCACGGCACGAACTTGGCCGCCAAGGGCGGCATCGTGCACCGCTTGACGGCCCCAGTAATTGACAGCCTCTACATCCACCTTGGCCGCAAGAAGCACGCGCACGACTGAAGCGCACCCTGCGCCCCAATGCAAGGCAGTATTACCCGAGTGGTCAGTTGCCTTCACGTTTGCTTTTGCGTGCAGTAGTTGCAAAACAATCGCGGCGTCGCCTGTCTTTGCTGCCCAGTGAATGGGTGTTGCACCGTCCCTGTCTGCACGGTTCACATCCACCTTGGCAGAAAGAAGCGTCTGCACAACCGCGTCGCCACCCTTGGCTAAACGGTGTATCGGCGAGTCGCGTATCCAACCGGGAAATTCAATGTCCGCCTTGGCATTGATGAGGAACGCGACAGCAGAGACGTGGCCGCCACGAACCGCCCAATGAAGAGCCTTTCCGCCACCCAAGTCCACCTCCGCGTGTACATTGATGCCAGCCGCAATGAGCGCTGCGGCAGCGTCGACGCTGCCATGAAACGCCGCCTGTGCAAGAATCCACGCCTTCACTTGCTCGTCGTCGTCGTCAGGTGTTTGTTCACAGAGTGCGACCGCTGTCGGGCCGTGATTGTTCCAAGCCGCCACGTGCTGAAGCTTGTGAACGAATTTGCTCGAAGGCGAGTGTGCGAAACACTCTGTTGGGATCGGCAGTCCTTGCGCGGCTGCCCGCCACAGCCGCGCAAGTGTCTCGTCCCGCGCAAGCCCGAGGTCCAGCGTGTGTTCCGCCATGCCTCTGGTATTCGCGCGCACCACCACCACCCTCACATGCACACACAGACTTGTCTGGCGTCGACCGACCCGACTGCAAGCCGCCGTCCACTTTCGTGCTTAAAGGACGCGGGGGTAACAACAAAAAGATGACGCGCGACACACCACCGCGCGGACTTCTGCAAACTTCCGCGGACTTCCGCGGACTTCCACGGACTTACGCGGGCTTCCGCTGCACAAAAGTCTTACGCGATGTCAGATGCTTACGCGTCAACGCGCGCTTTAGCTGCCACCAACACCTGAATGATGGGGCCCGCCGCGTCGTCTTGCAGGGCGGCGGACAGCGGCGTTTGCCCATGGCGATCGCCGCGGTGGGCGTCTGACTTGGCCGCAATAAGGTAAGCAACGAGTCCGACTTTTTTTCCGATGGAAACGGCCAAATGAAGCGGTGTACGTCCGCCCTGCCCGAGTGCATGCACGTCAGCCCTGGCCCTGACGAGCCGCGCCGCGGCAAGAACTTGTGTGCCGAGGGCGGCATAATGCAACGCCTGGTAGTCATAGTTATTGACAGCCTCTACATTCGCCTTGGCTGCAAGAAGCAACCGCACGATCGCAGCGTCGCGTGCACCCCAGTGCAAGGCCGTATCCCCCGCGTCGTCGGTTGCATTGACGTTTGCTTTCACCTGCAAGAGCCGCGAAACTATCGCAGTGTCGCCTGATGCTGCTGCTGAGTGGATGGCTGTGTCGCCCCACTCGTCCACACGGTGCACATCCGCCTTGGCAGAAAGAAGCATTTCTACAACCTCATGTCCACCCTTGGCCAAACGGTGTATCGGTGAGACGCGTTCCCCACCGGGAAATACAACGTGTGCCTTGGCATTGATGAGGAACGCGACAGCAGAGACGTGGCCGCCACGCACCGCCCAGTGCAGAGCCTTTCCGCCACCCAAGTCCACCTCCGTGTGTACATTGATGCCAGCCGCGATTAGCGCTGCAGCAGCGTCGACGCTGCCATGCAACACCGCCCCTGCAAGAACCCACGCCTTCCCTTGCTCGTCGTCGTCAGGTGTTTGTTCAGAGAGTGCGACCGCTGTCGGGCCGTGATTGTTCCAAGCCGCCACGTACTGAAGCTTGTGAACGAATTCGCTCGAAGGCGAGTGTGCAAAACACTCTGTTGGGATCGGCAGTCCTTGCGCGGCCGCCCGCCACAGCCGCGCAAGTGCCTCGTCACGTGCAAGCCCGAGGTCCGGCGTCTGTTCCGCCATGCCTCTGGTATTCGCGCGCACCACCACCCTCACATGCACACACAAACTTGTCTGGCGTCAACCGACCCGACTGCAAGCCGTACTCGGCACACTTTTTTTTTGCTTCGAATACGCTGACTCGTGAAAACGGGTATGAAAATGACGCGCGACACACCACCGCATGCGCGGGCAAATGTGGGCTTTCGCAGCGCCACAACCTTACGCAACGCGTCAGGTTTACGCAATACGTAACGTTTACGCTGTAACGCAAGTTTACGCGTCGACGCGGGCTTTTGCGTCCAGCAGCAGCTGTACAATGGGCCCCTCAGCGTTTCGTGCGAGGGCGACGCACAGCGGAGTCGTGCCTGCACGATTGGCGCGGTTCACATCTAACTTGGCCGCAATAAGGAAAGCGGCGACTGCGACGTGCTTCCCGACGCTGGCGGCAATATGAAGCGCAGTGTTTCCAGAAAGATCAACAGCATGTACGTCCGCCTTGGCTCTTATGAGCCTCGCCATGGACCCGGCTTGTTCGCTGCACGCGGCAAACCACACCGCTCGACGGCCAATGTGATCGGCGGCGTGGACATTCGCCTTGGCCGCAAGCAATACTCGCACAACCGGAGCATGACGTGCGCCTTGATGCAGGGCCGTCTCGCATACGTTGTCAGTTGCATTGACGTTTGCTTTCGCTTGCAGCAGCCGCAAAACTATCGCGGCGTCACCTGCGCTCGCCGCGTCGTGCATGGGGGTTGTACCCCTTGAGTCTGCACGATTCACATCCACCTTGGCGACAAGAAGCATCTCGACAACCGCGTCGCCACCTTTGGTCACACTGTGGATGGCCGTGTCAAGTGCGAAACCGACATATCCGACGTTTGCCTTGGCATTGATGAGAAACGCGACAGCAGAAGGGTGGCCGCCGTGAACTGCACAATGCAGAGCACTTCCGCCACCCAGGTCCACCACCGTGTGCATGTCGGCTCTGGCCGCAATGAGTGCTGCAGCGGCATCGACGCTGCCATGGAACAATGCCTTTGCGAGAATCTGCGCTTTCGTCAGATCGTTGTCGTCGGGTGTCTGTGCACACAGTGCGACCGCCGTCGAGCCGTGATTGTTCCACGCCGCTACAAGCTGCAGCTTACGAACCAAATCACTCGAAGGCGAGTGTGCAAAGCACTCTGACGGGATCGGCAGTCCTTGCGCGGCCGCCCGCCACAGCCGCGCGAGCGCTTCGTCGCGTGCAAGCCCGAGATCCGGCGTCTGTTCCGCCATGCCACTGGTATCTCCCGCACAGTGCTTTGGCCGGGCAGGAAACGCGCCAATGCCAAACAGGCTCACTGAAACCAAAGTGAACGGCACACACACACACACACACACACACATGCACGCACACACTGCATATGCCGGGTTGTGCGCGCGGCGACCAGTGACGAGCCCGGACCGAGTACCAAAAAAAAAACAACAACATGCAACACTGCATGCGAGCCGGCAAGCAGGCAGCAGCAGCAGGCACCAGCAGGCAGCAGGCACCAGCAGGGCAACAGAAGGCCATGCCAGCAGCAGGACGCGGTACTTTTTCTTTTCCCACACCGGCTAGTCAGGACTGCCCAGACTTGTAGCCAAGTGAGACCGGGCATGCGCGTGTGCAGTGTCTGGGCCGGGTCCCGCGGTCTCCAAGAGCTGCTTCTCACAGTGCACGGGCCGCACTGTACGGGCCGCAGCGTGCGGGCCGCACTGCATTGGCTGCACTTTGAAGTGCACGAGCTGGAGTGTGGGGCGCACGCACCAGACGCTGGACACTGGCGCGTGTGCGGCCAAAAAAAAACCTCGTTTCTTTTCTTTTTCCCGTCATTGTCTTTACCCGCCAACAACAGCAAGATGCAGGCACCGCAAGTGCCGCTGGACCAGCTGACGTGCGGGCAGCTGCAGTACATGCTGCGGGCCAAGACGGGCGAAGTGTGGATGCGTGCAAGGAAGGCGGTTGCAGACAACGAAGTGTGCGGCGCGCACCTTGCGGCGTACGTGGAGAGCGCTGCAAGCCTTGGTGGGTTTTTCGCGCAGAAACTCGGCTGCACCTTGACGGTGTTTGTGGCCGAAGAGCTGCTCATGCTCGTGAAGACGGCACGGCCACCAGTGGGTACGCCGACCTTTTCAGCTGCCGCGCCTGCCGGCTCGCCGCCACTGTCGCCGTCACTGTCACCGTCACCGTCACCTCCAGCGTCGGCGTCCGCGCGCTCTGGCGGATCGTCTGCAGTCCACGACATGCTCGAGCGTGCGGCGCGCGATGCGCTGCGAGACCTGGCCCGGGGTGGGGCACGCAACGCCGGTTCTGCAAGAGGCCATAACAGGGGTCGCAGTAGAAGTGGAAGTGGTACGGACGACGACGACGACGATGACGACGGCGACGGAGACGCGGGCAGTGGCCGCGTGCTGTTCCGGTGCACCGACGCGACGACTGGGGAAACGCACATGCAGTCGTACGCCTGCCCGCCCAGCGCGCAAGCAGACGCGCAGCACATGGCGCGCTTGCAGGCCAGGGTGCGTGACACGTGTGCCGCGCGGTTCGCCGGGCACGAAGTGGAGGTGGCGCAGGTGCGTGCAGGCATGCCCAAACTCGACTGGCAGTGCGTGGCCACGAATGCGCGCACGGGCATGCTCAAAGAATTCGTCATGTCGTCCAAAGACGACAATGCGCTCTCGGACGACCCGGCAGTCCGTCAGCGGTTCGTGCGCAGCATCGAGTTTGACATTGCCCGCGAATCGCACTGGGCGATCGCAGACACGAACGTGCAAGTCGTGAAGCTCATGGGGCTGGACACGCCCAAGAAGTACACGTTTCTCGCCGTGAACCGCGCTACCGGCGCAACGACGAGCTTTTCCTTGAAGACGTGCGACGCCGACTACGAGTTCAAAGGCACCGAGGCGAGGCAAGCCGCAATGGTCCGTCTGCAGACGCAGTACGCAAACCAGCACAACTGGGCCGTACAAGACACTTGCATCTACTCGGGCAAGGCCGAACGCCTCGTGTGCAAAGTCACCAACACTGCCACGGGCGAGATTGCGCGGCTACGCCACACGACGATCGCGCCAGACAACGTGACGGCCGACGAGGCCGCCGCGCTGCGTGAAGGCACCCGCCGGTCGATCGAGGCCGAAGTCGCCAACACCAAACACTGGCCGCTCAACGTGACGCGCGCAGAATTCGTCGACGAGCCGGCGGCACGCAGGAGGCGCACGTTCCCTTACGTCGCGCACAACCAAGCGACGGGCCAAAAGCTCCACCTGTCCGTCGTCACGTACGACGCCCGCCCCGACAAGGGAACGCCCGAGCAAAAGAGCGAGTTCTGGCGCCAGATCGCCGACGAGACAGCAGTCGACCACGGCTGGCCCAAGGCCGCGACGACGGCTACGCCCATGGCAGAGGACGGCTGCTGCATCAGCTAGACCCGCGCGCCCCGGGTCGAGCACCGCACCCCCACCTTGCTTACATCGTGCGAAACTGTGACGCTTCCTGCAGCTGCGTGTTGTGCACTGTGTTTCCAGCCGTGACGTGTCGCAACGCCTGCTGGTAAATTTTTACAAACATGCAGAGCGTGCAGAGCGCGCAGCAATTCTCTTGCAGCGCGCTACGCGGCCACGTATCCTTCCTGCACAACAACACGTAGAGCATGCGGACAGAGACGAGCGGCGGCCTCACACAGGCCGACTCTGGCCGCACAGAGGCCTACACTGGCCTCACAGAGGCCTACACTGGCCGCACACAGGCCGACTCTGGCCCACGCACGGGCGTGTGCGTGCGTGTGTGCGTCGCAGAACCCGCACACGCGCATTGCGCACACGCTTTGCGCACGCGTGAGGCGCGCACACCGAGCTGACCCGTGTCTCAAATGTTTCGCGTGTTGTATGCGAGCGTACGCAACAAGTGCGCGGCGGTGCGCGTGTGCGAGTTCAACGGTAAAAAATCTTAAAAAAATTCAAATTATTTACCGTTTTTATGGCCATCCCAGTTTTTTTGGACCATCCCAAAAAATTTTCAAGCTCTAAATTGAAATTCGATTTGCAAAATCGATTTTTGACTTTGGGTTGGTCACGATTTGAAATCCGAGTCTCGTT
>Ga0207940_1000379_pt1 | contig 14977 bp, 13 predicted proteins | sample LakMenEpi06Jul12_FD_150676 | JGI IMG/M metagenome (GOLD analysis project Ga0207940, IMG submission 150676) | Freshwater microbial communities from Lake Mendota, WI - 06JUL2012 deep hole epilimnion (SPAdes) | ecosystem: Environmental > Aquatic > Freshwater > Lake > Epilimnion/Euphotic zone ... | reverse complement strand
ATGATCAAATATAAACCCGCTGTTGTTTTTGGTGCCAACAGGGCCTTTAGTTATTCCAATACCAATTTCGCCCTCCTTGCCCTTATTATAGAAAAATTATCTGGGAAAGACTACCCTACTTATTTAAAAGAAAACATATTTGCCCCACTAGGTATGGAGCATAGTTATGTTTTTGCGCAAAAGGACGTAGCTCGTTATCAACCGTCATATTATCCCAACAACCGTCCATATTTACTTGAAAAATTTGACTGTATATATGGCGATAAAAATATATATAGTACCGTTCGTGACCTTTTATTGTGGGATAAAGCCCTCTATCAAGGCAGTTACATCAGTCAAACTACCTTGCAATTGGCCTTTTTACCAGGTAGCAATGATCGGCCTTCGATACATAATTATGGTTTGGGATGGCGAATGCTGAACCAGCCAGATCAAAAAATCATTTACCATAATGGTTGGTGGCATGGTAATAATTCGGTTTTTAGCCGTTTTATTAAGGATACGGCCACTATTATCGTATTAGGAAATAGATTTAATCGTAATATATACAAAGCCAAGAACATAGCTGCTTCCTTTTTGGCTGGTTCCGATACAACCTCAGTGGCCGAATAGTTAAGCATTTGAACCAAAAACTTATACAAACAGAGGCCAATTTGGGTGATTTTTAGCCAATTACCCTTATTTTTGCAGACTTTTAAAATCTAATTTTTTACTAGATCCAATCGATTATGAACAACATGTTGTTTTATGCCGTTCCGGCGATGGGACTTATAGGTCTCCTTTACACACTCGTTAAATTTTTATGGGTATCTAAGCAAGATGCGGGTAACCCAAGAATGAAAGAAATTAGTGACTACATTGCTGAAGGTGCTATGGCATTCTTAAAAGCAGAGTGGAAGATTCTAGCTTATTTTGTTGTGATAGTAGCCTTATTATTAGGTTTCATGGCAAATTCTAATGAAAGTAGCCATTGGAGTATTGCTATCTCTTTTATAATTGGTGCAGTGTTTAGTGCAACTGCTGGTTACATTGGTATGAAGGTTGCCACTAAAGCAAACGTTCGTACTGCAGAAGCTGCTAAAACAAGTTTATCACGTGCTCTTAAAGTTTCTTTTACAGGTGGATCTGTAATGGGAATGGGTGTATCTGGTTTAGCTGTTTTAGGTTTAGGCGGACTATTTTTAATTTTAAAACATTACTTCTCACCTGATGGTGATGCAGAAGGTATGTTACGTACCATAGAAATTTTAACTGGATTTTCTTTAGGTGCTGAATCTATTGCTTTATTTGCGCGTGTTGGTGGTGGTATTTATACCAAAGCTGCAGACGTTGGAGCAGATTTAGTAGGTAAAGTTGAAGCTGGTATTCCTGAAGATGATCCTCGTAACCCTGCAACTATTGCAGATAACGTTGGTGACAACGTTGGTGACGTTGCAGGTATGGGTGCCGATTTATTTGGTTCTTATGTTGCAACTGTATTGGCAACAATGGTATTAGGTCAAGAAGTTACAGGTGCTAACAAAGCCCAATTAGTGGATGCTTTTGGTGGCTTATCTCCTATTTTATTACCTATGTTAATTGCTGGTATTGGTATTATTTTATCAATCATTGGAACTCTATTTGTAAGAATCAGTGATAAAGCGGGTTTGAATACAGCTACGGTGCAAAATGCACTGAACATGGGTAACTATGGTTCTATGATTTTAACAGCTGTAGTTTGTTATTTCTTAGTAGGAAATGTATTACCTGAAACCATGTACTTACGTGGCTTAGAATTCACTAGAAACGGTGTAATTGGTGCGATTGGTGTAGGTCTTGTAGTAGGTGTGTTAATGAGTATCATTACTGAATATTACACTGCAATGGGTAAGCGTCCAGTATTAAGTATCATTAAACAATCAAGCACAGGTCATGCAACTAATATTATTGGTGGTTTAGCAATTGGTATGGAGTCTACTTTCTTACCAATTCTAGTTTTAGCTGCTGGTATCTTTGGTTCTTTCTATTGTGCTGGTTTATATGGTGTGGCTATTGCTGCTGCAGGTATGATGGCAACAACTGGTATGCAACTTGCAATTGATGCATTTGGCCCTATCGCAGATAATGCAGGTGGTATTGCTGAAATGAGTGAGTTACCTGCTGAGGTTCGTGAAAAAACAGATATTTTAGATGCGGTTGGTAATACAACAGCTGCAAGTGGTAAAGGTTTTGCCATTGCTTCTGCTGCATTAACTTCACTTGCATTATTTGCTGCGTTTGTGGGAGTTGCTATGCCTGACAATCAGCACATCGATATTTATAAAGCGGATGTATTAGCTGCCTTATTTGTAGGTGGAATGATTCCTTTTATATTCTCTTCATTAGCGATTAGAGCGGTGGGTGAAGCAGCTATGAGTATGGTGGAAGAAGTGCGTCGTCAGTTCCGTACCATTCCTGGTATTATGGAAGGTACAGGTAAGCCAGAATACGATAAGTGTGTGGCAATCTCTACTGAGGCATCTCTTAAAAAAATGATGTTACCTGGTGCTATCACTATTGTATCTCCTTTATTAGTTGGATTCTTATTAGGCCCAGAAGCCCTTGGTGGTTTCTTAGCTGGTGCTACAGTAAGTGGCGTATTAATGGGAATTTTCCAAAACAACGCAGGTGGTGCTTGGGACAATGCTAAAAAATCTTTTGAGAAAGGTGTTGAAATTAATGGTGAGATGTTTTACAAAAAATCTGAACCACACAAAGCATCTGTAACGGGTGATACAGTGGGTGATCCATTTAAGGATACATCAGGTCCATCCATGAATATCTTAATTAAACTCATGTCAATTGTATCTTTAGTAATTGCGCCAACGCTTGCTAAAATGCACCCAACATCTAGTGCAACTGTAACAAAAACACAAACAGTAGAAATGTCAATTATTAGCACAGATACTTCTGCTAATGCTATTGATACTGCAAATACAGTTACCATGAGTGCCGATTCAAAAACACTCGTTCAAGCTTTACAAGAAGATGGTTTAGCGCCAAAAGACAATGTAAAGATTGAAGTTAAAGATGGTAACATTTCTGTAAATGGTAAAGCACTTACACCAGAACAAAATGAAAAATACAAAAGTTATTTGCACATTAAAATGGCAATTAAACAATAACTTTTAAAGTATATGATTTCAAATCCCTCCTATTTTGGAGGGATTTTTTTTGTACTATTGTACTACAAATTTTGGTATGGGAAAATATATAAAGCCTACAGAAAAAGAGTTTGAGATATTATCTGTACTATGGCAGGAAGGTTCGGCATCTGTAAAAAAAGTACATGAAATATTGGCTTCAAAAACAGGTTACACCACTACTTTAAAGCTCATGCAAATTATGTTTGAAAAAGGTATTGTAAAAAGAGATACAACTACCAAACAACATATTTATAAAGCAAATTATACCAAGGATCAGGCAAAAGAATATAAAGTAAAGCAAATGCTGCTAGAATTATTTGATAATGATAAAGCTTTACTGATTGCTTATTTATCGGAAACTCCTACCACAAATTCTTAGGACACCAATCACCGTATTTATTACCCAACTGAAATCCAATCAGAATTTCATGCGTACCTCTACTCACTGTATTTAGTGTAGAAGTAAGAAAGTCGTAAGAATAGCCAATATTAATATTGTTGTTTACATTAAAACCAACCATGCCAGCATAGCCTTCTTTAAAACGGTAGGATCCACCAAACCAAATTAAATCTTGATACATGAGTTTTGCATTGATGTCCATACCTACTGGCAATGGACTTATGTATCTGATAAGTGCAGATGGTAATAAACTTAGGTCATCAGAAACTTGTAATCTATATCCTGCACTTAAAAAAATATGAGGAACTAATTTACCTTGTGTTAGGTATACTTTATTATCTGAGAAGGCTACGTTTTGTGGTACAATTTGTTGTGCCGATAATCCAACAAAATAATTGTTGGAATACAACCATAAACCCGCACTGATATCTGGTTTAATGGTATTAATGAGTCCACTCGTTCCTACTGCAGGATCAACAACAGTATTACCAAAGTTTAATTTACTAGTATTTAACGTTAAATTGGTCATCCCTGCAGATACACCAAATGATAAAGTAGTTTGCGCTGCTATACCTCTATGATATGCGTAAGTTCCATAAGCAGCAAAACGATTGAGTGGTCCTGTTTGATCGTTTAATACCGTAAAGCCAACACCATGATGTGGTTCTGGCGCCTGATAATTTTGCCAGTAGGCTCTACCTCTCGGATTTTCGCCTGGCGCAGACATGCTCGTAGGATTTGATGAAGCATATCCTTGTTTTTTAAGCGGTCCATGAAAAGTTAAATAGGTCGTTACTGGAGCATCTTGCACACCCTGCCACTGAATGCGGTGTGAGGTTTTTACGTCCCAATAATTTTCTATTCCCGCAAGTGCTGGATTAATTAAAAAGTTGTTTAAAATATACTGTGTATAGTATGGACGTTGTTGCGCCATACTCATCATTGGCAGTATAAAAACAAAGCATATAACGATCAACTTTTTCATGTTCACTATTTTATAATGGTCACCGACCCAGTTATTGTTTTTCTTCCATTTTTAGGATTGATAATATAGTAGTAAGTACCAATAGGTAAAGGGCTTCCGTTGTAAAGTCCATTCCAAGGGTTATCATACCCCACCGATTTATACACGGGTTGTCCGTATCTATTGTACACATCAATAGTAGCGCCTGGGTAGCTTTCTAAATATTTGATCACCCAGTTGTCGTTGATGCCATCTCCATTTGGAGAAAATGCATTGGGTACTTCTGGTGCGAGTAATAGTTTAATAAATATATCATCCGTTACCATACAACCACCTTGTCCGGTAAGTTCTAGTATGTATGTAACATCGCCAAGTGGCGTGGTTCGTGGCACAGCAGCTGTATCACTGTTTAAATAAAGTGGTGGCTTCCATAAATACGTAAGTTTGTTACCAAACACAAATGCGGGTTTAATAAGTGAGGTACCACCTTCTAGTATTTTAAAATCGGGTCCTAGATTTAGGTGTGGATACGGGAAGGAAGTAACCGTTTTACTCATGGTATCACTCACGCAGTTTTGTCCATTAAAACCATATAGTTTAATGGTAAAAATACCAGAGTCTCTAAAACGCTTATTCGGGTTTTGAACACTTGATGCATCTGATTGTCCGAGGTCCCATACCCATTTATTAATAGGGCTAGATTTACCATCGGACTGGTCTGTAAAGTTTACCACATCACCCATACAAATACTATCGGGCCTAATGGTAAAAGCAGCTTTAGGTTGCGGATAAATAGTATTTAAGACCTGCGTTAAAGAGTCTATACAGTTGTTATTTGTGGTAACAATAAGTTTTACGTTTACGGGGCCTACTGCGCTGTATTTATGGGTTGGATCCTTGCTTGTAGAACCAGCACTATTATTAGGATCACCAAAGTTCCATGCGTATTTAAAACTAGCTTCGGAACCATCTACAATGCTTGAGCTATTGGTAAAAGTTCCATTACCATCCGGTAAACAAATGCTTGGTAAACTAAAAGCAGGTTTTGGTAATGGATTTACTTTTACAAGCTGTGTATTTAGTACCGATACACAACCACTATCGGTGGTTACTTTGAGTGATACGGTATATGTTTTAGTGGTATCAAATATTTTATTAAACACAGCCCCCGATGTTTTAGAAGATGTAGTTCCGTCTCCAAAATCCCAGGCCCAAGTAATGATGTTGCTAAAATTAGCTACCGAGCTATCTGTAAATACAAGATTGTTTTTTTCGCAACTAGGAAGCCCTGCACCCCATTTTGCAGAGGGTGAAGGCCACACGGTAATATTACGAGAGGCAGAGTCTTTACAGCCTATTACACTGGATGTGTACACATATTTAATAGTATAAGTGCCAACACCTGCTGTTACTGGATTAAACAACCCACTCGCAGTCACTGCAGTACCTGAATAGGTAAAACTACCCGGCACGTTCGTATCAAAACTAGCTTGTGTAATCTGACGCGCAGTAGCTTCGTTACAAATACCCGGCATGGTGGTAAAGGTTACTTTAGGACTCTGATTAACTGTCGCTGTTTTTGAAATAGACTTACTACAACTTGCTGCGTTACCAGAAAAAGCTTTTAGGGTAATGGTATAATTTTTAGTAGCCGGCGATTGAAAATCGGGATAAAGAAAAGCATATTCTTTACCTAGGTAGGGCGATTCATCAACTGTTTTTTTAGTGAGGTCATTAGCATCCCAATAAATCTCGAGTCTTGTAACATCTCCAAAATCTACCACCGATAAATTTTTAATCCGCACCGAATCATTACTACAAAGTGTAGTGGGTGCCAAAATATCAAATAGCGGTGTTGGATTAGCACCATTAACCGTAAAGATACTGGTTAATGAATCGACACAACCAAAAGAAGTGACTTGTAAAGACACACTATATACCGCCGACTTATTGTATTTTAAGGAAGGATTTTTTGCTGTTAACTGCGCAGGTGTATAAGTAGGCCCAGGTGTAATAGCTGGTGCTCCTGCATTAAAATTCCATTGATACGAAAAGTTAGTAGCACCATCCGCAGAGCTTGTACTATCTGTAAAAACAGCATTTGCATCATTTAAGCACACTTCAGGAATGATAAATCCTGGCTTAGGTAATGTATGAATAAAAACAGGATTAGCTAATCTAAATGTATCACTCTTACACCCAGTACTAGATTCTACTAACAAACGAACATCTTTAGTGCCAAAACTTGTATAGTTTACAAGTTGATCTGCGTTTGTTGTATTGGTATAAGCACCTGATCCGTTGTCTGTATTCCAAATCCATTTTGCAACAGTACCCACTCCTATTGTAGATGCATCCGTATATTTTATGGCTGAATTGATACAAGTAATTGATGGTGCGGTGAAATTTGCAACTGGTTTATCTGAAATATTAACGGTTGCAGTTGCATCATCTGATGCACATCCAATATCTGAAACCACCCTTAATTTTATCGTATAATTATTAGCAACTGGATATCTAATTGGGGTAATCGTATTTGAAAAATTAACGAGGTTGGTTCCATTACCTAAATCCCATAACCACTTTACAGCATTTGTTGGTGGAGCTGTAATGAAAACAGAATCTTGTAAGCAGCCAGCATGCGTTAATGTAAAATTGGAAGCTGGCTTTTCATTTACTTTTACAGGAATATTTACAACCTGCTCTGTACTACCGCAACCATCTGGCGTTGTGGATGTAGTGTACATTTTTATAGTATCTCTTAATGCATTTGTATTAGCTGCAGTAAATGAAAATGATTGTCCTGGGCTATAATATTTTATATTTTGTCCATTCACAAAAATGGTACTATCGGGTGTAGGATTCGATGTAGGACCTATTACTGCAGAAGGTGTAATATTTTTTGCAGCGCTAAAATCCCACTTAACACTGCTGGGTGTGAAATTAAGTGGCACCGAAAATGATACAGGTGTATTGATACAAGTTACTGCCGAATCTATACGACCAAATGGATTTTGAAATGAAGCTGTTTGAGAAAAGTCTTTAACATTTGTACCTGCATTATATCCATAGGTTTCGGCAGAACCAAATCCATAGGCAATGGCATTATATCCTGTATCTGAGTACAAGTTATGGTTTCCTGCATTCACTTTTAAAATAGCATATTTGTAATTCGCATCTCCAGGATGTGTTAAAAAATTGGCGGTTTGTGAAACTCCATCTAGTGTGAAACTATTTTCTCCTCCCTTTTTTAAAATCACATTAATGTAGCTCTGTAAAATATTAAATCTGTTAGCAGAGTATAGTGTAATATTATTAATTGTTTGTTCGACAGGACTTAAATAAATCATTTCTGGATCACCACCTGGCGCCACATTAGGATTTCCATCTACACCTTGTGTTGTCATATACTGCGCAACAGTTATAGGCAGGTCTGCTTCAATCACATTTGGAATTGCTGGATTTGTTGATGCATTAACACCATTAAAATTTCCATTAAAAAATTCATAATAGAAACCATTTATTAACCTGCTATTGGGAATAATGGATCCATTTAATTTTACAATCGTATTTGGGTTTGCCACACAAATACGGTAGTAGTTGTTGGGTTGTGATCCTGTTGGCGCTGTCAAATATTTTTTACCCCATGCAACAGACGGTAATGATTGTGCAAATAAATTATCGGCACTGCCTGTTCCATTTCCACCAATACTAATTTTTCCAGCTCCTGAAAATACTGCAATTTTTTTACACCCAACAGAACCTGCTGTACTGATAGATCTAATTTTCGAGCCTGTTAAGTCGGTACCCAATCTTCCAGATACTGTTCCAAAAACACTATATACATCACCCTGATTTAGCGTAACAGGTATGGTGGTTGCAACTCCTGGCGCTAAACCATTAACATTCGCTGCAGAAGGTGTGATTTCGATGGTCGTGTTATCTTCTGTGGCAACAACAAAGAAAAATGAATTTGAATTGTTGTTTTCATTAGACTGTTGCGTAAAATTTACAGAATAGTATTCTTTACCGAGTGTATTGGTTGGGAATAATAAGCTGGCGCCTGAAACACTTTGATTATAAATATGCGCATAAGCAACAATGGGTACATCCGATGTTATATGTATGCCTCTTTTTAAAAGCCCAATTGAATTAATTCGAGCATCTTGGGCTCCAGTTTTTGGAAGTGGGTTTGAAAGTGTTGTTTGATTGGCTGTAACGGTGTAGGTAGCAGTATACCCAACTCCTGGAATTTCTACAGTAACTTTTGCATTTTTATCGGAAGTTAAATATAAGATCATTTCTTGTGGTCCACCCGTCGTATTGTTGTTAAACATACCTACGTGATAACCATAACCCAGCCAAAAATCAGTACCCTTATTGGAATAATCTTGAGCATATACTGTGCCGCTAAGTAGACATATAAAAATAAAAAATAGCTTGTATTTACGACACATCATATTGCTGCGCTTTGACACTTAATTACTTATAAAGTTTAATTTTCGGAATTAAATTTACTAAAAATTAGGATGCAAAAACACTATAAAGTACTGTCTTTCAAATAAATGTTGGCGGATGGGCCTATACAAAAAAGTAGGTCTAAAATGCTGCAATTTGGGAGAAATTCAATTTTGTCCGAAAATACCTGTGGATATACTTGATTTGCAATATGTAGAGCAGCTTTAGGGTTCGTAGAACTATCTCTAGCTTCAATAAAATAAGGGTCTAAATAAGGGATTTCTGCCGTTGATTTTGAAATGTTAAAATTTGTTTTAAGCACTTTTTCCAACCAATATGATATGCTCATATTTAAGTCTATCAAATAGGGTTGCCGTTTATTTAAGATTTGGCTAACTCCTTCTTCGTAATATTCGAAAAAGGGGGATCTTTTGTAACAAGAACTAAGTGTTTTTATATGTTTACTAGTCCAGTTTTGCCCATAGCAAATTTTAACCTCGTTCATTGGCGTTTTTTGATCTCTACCTGCCTTCAATGGTACCGTCAATAAGAGTGGTCCTTGAGCACTGATAATAGTGGTTCTATTACGAAAACTCATTTTTTTGAAAGGTTCATGTACATCAATTATAGTATCCCTTGCCAATGCAATTTGTTTGATATACTGGATCGACCCAAAATATTGAGATTCAATTCGTAATGGTAACATGTATTAATTTTAACAGGAATAATTAGTTCCCTTCAGCTATGCATATATCTTTGTGCAAAATAATTCAATTGAAACGAATTTATCTATTTTATTCTTTGCTACTGGTTGTTTTATTGAGCTGTTCCACACCTCAAGGATTTGAATATAAAGGGCTCAATAATGTGAAGGTTAATAATGTTGGGTTTGAATACCTCGATTTGTCTTTAAATCTAGTGTATTACAATCCTAATAATTTTAAAGTAGATTTAAAAAAGGTTGACTGTGATGTTTATATCGACAACCGGTATCTGGGTAAATATGCACTCGATACGCTCATGCATATTCCAAAAAAACAAAACTTTGAACTCCCCTCACGTATGCGCGTGGCCATGGGTGGCGTATTTAAAAACGCCTTTTCTTTACTTATGAATAAAGAGGTACTTATAAAAGTAAAAGGGAAAACAAAAATTGGAAAAGGGTCAATATTTTTTGAAGTTCCGTTCACTTACGAAACAAAACAAACCATCAGTTTATAAATAAGGTTTGATGTGGCAAGGCTTACGTAATTGAGGCCCACCGCCCTCTGTAGCCCTTTTACAGCTTGGTGGTAATTTTTTATACGCTTCGTCTAATGCTTTATCAATATCAGTGTCAAAGCCTGCGTTGTTAACTGCGACCCTTACTTCGTCGGCACTGGTTCGATCGGGTAAAAACTGAATGCGCACCTCCCCTTGTAATAAATTAATTTTCCACTGAACAATACCACCTTCTGTATTTTCTTTTTCCTTGGTTAAGTATTTGTCTAACACATCTTTACACTCCCAACATTTTAAATTGTTGGATTTTAAAATAACCCACTCAGCTTTTGCAGACTGTGCAGTTACGCTATAACAACTAAAAATAAATGCTGCAAAAACAATAATTTTTTTCATAGTATTATTTTCCTGTCCATGTGGATGGACTGTTTCTCCAATCTAATAAAATACTTTCTTGCTCTTTGGTAACGTATTCTTTTTCTACGGCAAGTGAAATGAGAGATGGATAATTGGTTAAGCATACAAAAGGAACATTGGCTGATGTAAATGCCTCTGATGCTTGTGCAAAGTCGTAGGTAAAAATAGCTACCATACCTACTACTTCCGCTCCTGCCGCTCTTAAAACGTCCACAACCTGAAGCGAACTTTTACCTGTAGAAATTAAATCTTCTATAACGAGTACTTTTTGACCCGGTGTAAATGCACCTTCTATTTGATTGCCTAATCCGTGTTCTTTTGGTTTTGGTCTCACATAGATATATGGTAGTTTGAGTTGATCGGCAGCCATGGCACCCCATGGAATTCCTGCTGTTGCAACCCCTGCTAATGTTTCTGCTTCACCAAATTTTTCAAAAATGACATTACACATTTCACTTTTAATAAAGTCTCTCACATAAGGGAAAGAAAGCACTTTTCTATTGTCGCAATAAATAGGACTTTTCCAACCACTTGCCCAAGTAAATGGATCGTTTGGACTTAATTTAACGGCTGCTACTTGTAGCAATTTTTCTGCAACGGCTATTTCGTTTGTCATAGTTCAAAATTAGGGGCTATTTAGAATAAATTGTACGTCCAATTCAAAAAATAGTAGACATTTGATGCACAATGGAACTTCCAATTATAATAGCAGCGGGCGGACTTGTTCGAAACAGTAAAGATGAAATACTACTCATATACAGGCGTGGTTTTTGGGATCTACCCAAAGGCAAGCTGGATGCTGGTGAATCAATACCAGATTGTGCTATAAGGGAAGTACAGGAAGAAACGGGACTTAAATCCATTGAACTTGGGTCATTTATATGCACCACAACTCATGCTTACTATGATAAATGGCTTAGTAAAGAAGTGGAGAAACACACGCACTGGTATGCGATGCAGTCTTTAGCAAATGAAACACTCGTTCCTCAAACCGAGGAAGATATTGAAAAGATTGAGTGGGTTCCAATAGAACAATTACCTCAATACTTACTTAAAACCTACCCTACTATTCGCACCGTTTTTGAGGCGTTTAACGCAGGTAGCCCAAAATCTTAAGCATTGATTGAGCGGTTTGCTCTTTAGCATATACCCATTCTACAAGCTTGCCGTTTCTATCTCTTTCTACAATAACGTGTTTCGGAGAAGGAATAAGGCAGTGTTTAATACCTCCGTAACCACTAATTTGATCCTGATAAGCACCTGTATGGAAAAACCCAACATAGAGTGGTTCTTTATTGGATTCTTGGTCTTTAGGATCTTGGGTTTTTAGTTTGGGTAAAAACACTTCGTTGATATGTTCTTCGGAGTCGTAATAGTCATGGCTATCACAAGTGATCCCACCTAAAACCACACGGTGGTATTCATTGTCCCATTTATTAATTGGGAGCATCAAAAACTTTTCGCCAATACCCCAGGTATCTGGAAGTGTTGTAATGAAAGAAGAATCAATCATATACCAGCACTCTCTATCGTTCTGATTTTTTTCAGCTAAAACGCTATAAATATGTGCCATGCTTTCACCAACGGTGTAGCTACCAAATTCGGTGTAGATATTTGGCATAGGTACCTTAGCTTTTTTACAAGCCTTTTTAATATTACTCACAATTTCATTGATCATGAACTGATAGTCATATTCAAATCCAAGGGAGTGTTTAATTGGAAAACCGCCACCAATATTTATGGAGTCTAACTCTGGACAAATCTTTTTTAATTGGCAATAAAGGTTAATGATTTTATTAAGTTCTGACCAGTAATAAATATCATCTTTAATACCTTTATTTAAAAAGATATGAAGCATTTTTAAATGAAACTTATCTTCAAATCCTTCAATCTCATCTACATAGAATTCTAAAATATCTTTAGCTCTAATACCAAGTCTTGAAGTATAAAAAGGAAAGTTTGGTTCTTCTTCTGCGGCTACTCTAATACCTACTTTAAAAGGTTGTTTGGCACCACGTTTGTAGGCCATCAGTTCCTCTTTGTTATCAAGAATTGGAATTACATTTTTAAATCCAGTATTGATAAGCTTGGTAATACGTGAAGTGTAAGACTTTTGTTTATAGCCATTACAAATAATGAACGTGTCTTTATTAATTTTTCTACGTTGATACAATCTATTGATAATTTCTATATCGTAGGCGTAAGATGTTTCTAAATGAATATTGTGCTTTAGTGCCTCTTCTACAACAAATGAAAAGTGTGAACTTTTGGTACAATAGCAATAAAAGTATTCGCCCTCATATTTGTGTTTTTTAAAGGCCGCGTTAAACATGTCTTTGGCCTTATTAATTTGCATGCCAATTTTAGGCAGGTAAGTTAACTTTAGTGGCGTACCATGCTTTTCAATGATCTTTTTTAAATCTAAATCATTGAATTGTAAGTAACCATTATCATTTAGGTCAAACCCTGGTTGCGGGAAGTGGAATGTTTGGTTAACGAGCGAGGTATAAGAATTGTTCATTTACGCGGTTGCTTTAAAAAGGGTGAACGACAAACTTCTAATAATAGTTATATAAACGAATAAAAAAACCGAACAGTATATATACTACTCGGTTTTTTATATTATTTTTTTACAGTAAGCTACCTTATTTTACTTGGTCAACTAAAGCCTTAAAGCTAGCTGGCTCATTCATAGCAAGGTCTGCTAATACTTTACGGTTAAGTTCGATACCCTTAACGCTCAATTTATTGATAAATTGGCTGTAAGTAAGTCCTTCTTGTCTAACCGCTGCGTTGATACGTGCAATCCATAATTGACGGTATTCACGCTTTTTAAGTTTACGACCTACATAAGAATAGGTTAAACCTTTTTCAACGATATTTTTGGCTACTGTATAAACGTTTTTACGTTTACCGTAGAACCCTTTAGCTTGCTTAAGAATTCTTTTTCTCCTAGCTCTCGATGCTACTGCATTTTTTGAACGTGGCATATTAATTTGTTTGAAAGCGCCTACCTAATTGGTAATTGCTGTTTGATAATGTTGTTTGTGAATGGTACTTCTAATAATGAACCTAGAAATTAACCTTTTAAGCGTAATAAACGAAGAACGAAGTCTTTGTTAGTAGAACCAACTAAACCTTTTTTGTTTAGTGCTCTTTTACGTTTTTTAGATTTCTTGGTTAAGATGTGCCTTTTAAACGGCTTTTGGAAAGTAACTTCACCACTACCAGTGACTTTGAAACGCTTTTTAGCGCTTGAGTTTGTTTTTACCTTTGGCATGTTAATAATCTAGTTAAAGATTACACCCTACTGGCGGTCTTGCACAGGCGAGACACTTGTTGAGCCATTTGGGAAATTGGGATGCAAAATTATGGATAATCTCCTATTTGAGCAACTATTTCTTTTTACCTGTTTTAGGGGTAAAAATGGCAAACATACGCTTACCTTCTAGTTTAGGCATACTTTCTAGGGTTCCAGCCTCCGCAAGGCGTTCCGCAAACTTAAGTAGGAGTAATTGACCCCTATCTTGGAACATGATGGCTCTACCTTTGAATTGAACGTATGCTTTTACCTTGTTACCGTCTTTTAAGAACTTTTCGGCGTGTTTAGCCTTAAAGTCAAAATCATGATCATCGGTACTAGGCGTAAATCTAATTTCTTTAATTTCTGACTGCTTAGAGTTGGCTTTCATTTCCTTCTCTTTGCGCTTTTTTTCGTATAAGAACTTTTTATAATCTATTACCTTACAAACGGGAGGATCAGCTGTTGGAGAGATTTCTACAAGGTCTAATTCTTGTTCTTGCGCTATTTTGAGTGCTTCTTGTGTAGAATAAACGCCAACTTCTACGTTGTCGCCTACTAAACGTACCTGTGGTACTCTAATTCTGTCGTTAATTCGGTGTTCTGGTTCTTGTTGTCTTTGGAACCTTGGGTTAAATCTTCCGCCGCCTCTTGGTGGTAATGCCATTAAAACTTGTTTTGTTAGTAATATTTTGAAGGGTAAAGATAAAGCTATTTGGGCTATTCGCCGGATTTACGTTCATGAATTTCCTGAATAATTGCATCGATAAATACCTGCGTGTCCTGCATGCCTAAATCACCCTTACCTTGCCTGCGCACAGATAGCTTATTTTCGAGGGTTTCCTTCTCCCCTACAACAAGCATATAAGGTACGCGCTGAAGTTCGGTATCTCTAATTTTTTTACCAATTTTTTCGGATCTGTCATCTATCTCAACCCTTACACCTACTGCTTTTAACTGTTGTTTCACCGATTCGGCAAATTCCATAAACTTATCGGAAATTGGCAATATTTTTACCTGTAAAGGGGATATCCAAACTGGAAATTTACCCG
>Ga0207940_1000376_pt1 | contig 14988 bp, 13 predicted proteins | sample LakMenEpi06Jul12_FD_150676 | JGI IMG/M metagenome (GOLD analysis project Ga0207940, IMG submission 150676) | Freshwater microbial communities from Lake Mendota, WI - 06JUL2012 deep hole epilimnion (SPAdes) | ecosystem: Environmental > Aquatic > Freshwater > Lake > Epilimnion/Euphotic zone ... | reverse complement strand
CCAGCCACTGCATATTTCCATCAACAAATATCCACGTGAGTGCTCCCATAGTTGCACCCAGTGAAAGGAAATTAAGAATCACCGCCTTGATAGGAAGAATGATTGATCCTGTGAAAACAAAGATTAAGACAAGAACACTTAGAACAATCCAAGCAAGTGCCCACGGCAAAGTGCGTGAAATTCCATCTTGGGAATCTGTGTAATCAGCAGCAACACCACCGACCAAAGTTCCATCCGGTGAATCCACATTTCGAACATTATGAATTAGCTCTTGTGATTCAGGAGTACGTGGCAACATCTCTTGGTAGGCAATCACACGGACGTCGTTACCAACAGTTTGAGGCGGTAGAACTCCAACAATTCCTGGAACTTGTCCAACCTTTGCAGCGTAGACATTAATCGCATCTAGCTTGTTTGCACCATCTCGAATAATGATTTCAATCGGGGTTCCAGTTTGTCCTGGAAAACGCTCAGCTTGTAACGCTGTCGCAACAGCGGCCTTGTTATCTGCTGGCAACATTCGAGAATCACCTTGTGAGAATTTAATGTTTGTAATTGGCGCTGCCATGATTCCAAGAATCACCATAGACAAAACAACCGCACTTACTGGACGCTTCATAACCAGGCGCGCTGTTTTTGCCCAACGACCATCTTCCTTCGGAGTAATTGCAGACTTACGAACGACGCCCTTGTCGATGCGATGACCAAGCAGCGCCATGATTGGTGGTAGACCAAACAGCGCTCCGATTACTGCAAGCGCAACTACTGAAACACCTGCATAACCAAACGACTGTAAGAAAGGTAGCGGGAAGAAAGTAAGGGATAACAAAGTTACCAAGACTGTCATTCCTGAATAAAAGACGGTCTTTCCTGCGGTAGCCATTGTTGTAACTATTGAATCTTCGACACTCTTGCCTCGATGTAATTCTTCGCGGAATCGGTTAACCATTAAGAGCGCGTAATCAATTCCCAAACCAAGGCCCATGCCAGTGGTTAGGTTCAGCGCGTAAATACTTACCGTTGTAAACAAAGTGAACAAAAACAGAATAAAGAAAGCACCCAAAATCGCAGCAACGCCAACAATTAGTGGCATCGCAGAGGCTGCTAGTGCTCCAAAGACCAGAACAAGCAAAATAAAGGTCAACGGAATTGAAATGAGCTCGGCGATCTTTAGATCATCAGAAATCTTCTTCGTGATTGCGTGACCGACAACTCCAACGCCACCGGCATACAGAGTTAAACCTTCGTAGGATCCGTCATATTTTTCTTGCATGACTTGTCCGAGTTTTTGGCTCTCTGGCGTAAATGCTTCACCTTCGCCGTACACCAAGATGTATGCAGCTTTGCCATCACTTGATTTCAGTGTGGCTTCGCCACCGCTAGTCCAATATGAAAGAGTTTTTGTTACACCCGCTTCTTGCGCAATCTTCTTTTCTAGAGCAATTCCTTTTTGTGCGACAACGGGATCAGTGACATCGGTTGATCCTGAATCAACAATAATCACAACTGCTGGATCAGAAAGATTTAACTCGTCAGTTAAGTATGTGTAAACCTTGTACGAGTCACTATTTGGATCGCTATATCCACCTGAATCGAGACGACTAAATGCCATTGAACCGAATCCGCCAGCGACCAGAATTCCAACAATAAACAGAATTACTGCGCTTTTGCGGCGCTTAAACATCACGTGGCCTAGCTTTTCGAACATTTACATCCCTTTTCTTTGTAGTTAAAAGATTTCAATCGGTAGTAGAATTAAATTTATGAGCGATCTCTTTCCGAAAGTAACATCCGATGAAATTGATCTAGATGCTGCCTCTGAACAAGCTAAGCGCGAAGAAGAGTTAAAGTCAGATCGTCCACCACATCACGAGGGTTAATCAGCCTTAGGCGCAGGTGCTGGCGCTGGCGTGCTCGGTGCTGAATTACTTTTGGCTGAATCTGTTTTATAAAACCCCGAACCTTTGAAGACAACTCCAACTGCGGTGTACACCTTACGAATTTCACCTTTACATTCGGGGCAAATTGTCAGGGAGTCATCTGAGAAGGATTGAATTGCTTCAAACTGGTGCTCGCACGCGGTGCATGCATATTGATATGTAGGCATCGCGACTCCATTTCTGGCCCAGTATCCCCTTGGGCTATGCGCTTAGTCTAAAGAGGTGAGAAGATTGGCGCGAATTGAGGCACTGTCCTGGCGCCTCTCGAAAGGCAAATGTGAGGAAGTTCGCAGCCCGTAGCGCTTTAGTACTTCTATTAACTTTATTGGGAACAACTGCGACATTCGCAAACTCGCTTGTAAGTACTTCGCCAATCAGTGGATCAACATTGTCAGTTTCACCAACCAGCGTCACTGTCACAGGTCAGTTACCTCTTTTGCCCGAAGCTAATGAAATATCAGTAACAGATCCAAAAGGTGTTCGAGTTGATGACGGAACCATCATGGTTAACGATGTCAGCGCAACAGTTGGTTTGATGCCCCTGACCGAATCTGGTTTTTATACTGTTTCCTATCTTTTATACGCAGAAGCAGATGCACCCCTTGAAGGTAGCTATCGCTTTAAGTACCAAGCACCGAGCACTATTGCTCCACAAGTACCAACTCCAGAACCAACACAATCACAAGCACCAGCAAGCAGCAGCTGGGCGACAAATATCTTTGTAATTTTTCTTCTTCTCATGGCGGTAGCAGTAACAATTGCTTTATCGCTGTATGCCCGTAAATTATTTAATAATCGATGAATCTTTTAACAACAGCATTTAAATTTCTCAATTTAATTGGTGGGTTTGCCGTTGTAGGTGCCTTATTGTCGATGGCATTTCTTGTCGTGAATAAGGATGGATTTTTAACAACTTCAGGTGAGAAAGTTCGTAGCTTCCTTAAAGTTAGCTCCACAATCTGGGTAGTTGGAGCTTTTGGAACAGTCATCTTCACTTTGGCACAGATTCTGGGTACAACGGTTTCTGACGCTTTAGATTTAACGGTTATCCGCTCTTTTATAACTCAGATTTCACTTGGAAAGTATTTAGCTTTCCAAGCGCTGATCGCCGCTGTCGTGTTTATCTTTTCCTTTGCAACCAAGAAGATCGAATTTCTGATCATCTTGTTGGTTTTGTCGATCGCAGGGTTAGTTGCCCCAGTCTTTGAAAGCCATGCGGCTTCAGGTGGCTCGCACTCGCTTGTAATTGGTTCTTTGGTGATTCACGTAATCGCACTTGCCTTGTGGGTTGGTGGAGTCATTGCCTTAGGAACTCTTTCAGCGCAAGATCGACCAACGGCTGTTCCACGCTTTAGTCAGATGGCTTTATGGTCGGCAATCGCAGTTGTTGTTAGCGGAACTGTTAACGCCTGGGCACGGTTAAATTTTGTAGATGCTTGGAACTCTTCTTATGCATTTGTAGTTCTGGGCAAGATAGTTGCCACAGTAGTTTTGTTGTGGATCGGGTACTTGCATCGCAAAACTCTTTCAAATAAAGATTCAATTAACTGGGTTGGCTTTGCAAAGATTCTGACAGTCGAAGCAACGATCATGGTCGTTACTGTTTTGATGGGAACCTGGCTATCAACTAATTCATCCCCTGATCGACCTGGAATTCAAGAGTTCAACCCAGCTCTTTCAATTGTTGGAGTTCCGACGCCGCCTGAACCTACTTTGGCACGAGTCCTGTTTAGCTACGAACCAAATGCTTTAATGATTGGTGTTTTGGCTTTAATGGTCGCTTTGTACATCAAGGGTGCTGTAGTTCTGACTAAACGTGGAGACAAGTGGCCAATCGGTCGCACGATCGCATTTGCACTCGGAATTGCCGCAACTAATTTTGCCACCAGTGGTGGTTTAGGTTTGTACGCTCAGTTCTCTTTTTCTTATCACATGATGTCGCACATGGTTCTGGGAATGATTGCCCCAATTGGTTTGGTGTTAGGTGCACCAATGACATTAGCGCTTCGAACTTTGCCACAAGGTAGAAATAGTGAAGAACGTGGCGTCAGGGGATCTTTACTGGCTGCTTTGCATTCAAAGATCGGAGTCATCTACACAAATCCAATTGTTGCGTTAGCAATTTTTGATGGCTCCCTTTTTGCTTTGTACTTCACCGATTTGTTTGCAGTACTTATGCAGAGTCATGTGGGCCACCTGTTTATGAGCCTTCACTTCTTGGCCGCTGGTTTCTTGTTCTTCTTTATTATTATTGGCGTTGATCCAAACCCTCGACGTGTTCATCACTTAGTTCAAATAGTCATTCTTTTTGCAGCTATGAGCATCCATGCATTCTTCTCGGTTGCACTGATGTCTACCACCACACTAATTGACGATGGTTTTTATGCTTCATTGCAGACTCCATGGCTGGGCGATCCACTTGCTGACCAGAAGCTGGGTGGCTCAATTGGTTGGGCTATGGGCGAGATTCCAATTCTTATTGCATTGGTCGCGACATTTATCAACTGGATGCGAGATGATTCGCGCGAGGCTAAGCGAATTGATCGCAATACCGCTCGGCAAGCGGCCATGGGGCAGCCCGATGATTTAGCCAACTACAATCAGTATTTACAAGAGCTAGCAGAGCGCGATAGGAAGAGCCCTAATGGATAACGTATTTGATTTACCCGCAGAGTATAAAGAGCTGCGTACTAGCGTTCGCGCGCTTGCTGAAAAAGAGATTGCACCATTTGCCCAAGCAGTTGATGAAGAACATCGTTTTCCGAGCGAAGCAAAAGCTGCACTTGTAAAAAATGGTCTGTATGCAGCCCACGTTCCAACTGAATTTGGTGGAGATGGCGCAGATGCTTTGGCTGCTGTAATTATTATTGAAGAAGTTGCACGAGTATGTGGATCATCTTCATTAATTCCAGCGGTGAACAAACTTGGTTCAGTGCCGTTGCTACTTGGCGGCAATGAAGAACAAAAGAAGCGTTGGCTGCCACGTTTAGCAAAAGGTGAAGGATTTTCATATTGCTTATCTGAATCTGAAGCTGGATCTGATGCAGCAGCGTTGCGAACAAAGGTTGAACGCTCTGGCGACGGTTGGGTTCTTAATGGAAGCAAGAAATGGATCACCAATGCGGGCGAATCCGAATTTTATTCAGTAATCGCGCAAGGTGACCCAACGCTTAGAACAAAAGGAATGACCGCCTTTGTTGTTGAAAAATCTGATCCAGGTGTCTCTTTTGGTGCACCTGAAAAGAAGATGGGTATGCGTGGATCTCCAACTCGCGAGGTTTATTTCGACAATGTACAACTTAGTGGTGATCGTCGAATTAGCGAAGTTGGACAAGGCTTTGCATTGGCAATGGCAACGTTGGATCACACACGTATCACTATTGCTGCACAAGCAATCGGATTAGCTCAAGGTGCATTTGATGTAGCAACGAAGTACGCACATGAGCGTCACCAATTCGGTAAGCCAATCTTTGATTTCCAAGCAGTCCAATTCATGCTGGCAGATATGGCAATGAATATCGAAGCAGCCCGTCTGCTTACCTATGCTGCTGCGGTTAAAAGCGAGAATAACGAGAAAGATTTAACTTTCTTCTCGGCAGCAAGTAAGTGTTTAGCTAGCGATATGGCGATGAAAGTAACTCAAGATGCAATCCAAGTTCTTGGTGGATATGGATATGTCAGTGATTATCCAGTTGAGCGAATGATGCGCGATTCAAAGCTAACTCAAATTTATGAAGGTACAAATCAAATTCAACGAATTGTAATGTCGCGCAATCTTCCTAACAGCTAAGAATTAGCGGTTAAAGCGGACAACTATTGATGGGGTTGCTGCAGCATCTAGTGGCACATCGTGTGGTTCATGTGGCAAAACTTCACTGGATAACTCACCTGCATAAACCAAACCAATTTTCCATGCGCTCAGGTGTGGCAGTGCTCGATCGTAGTAACCGCCACCTTGGCCTAATCTAAATCCTGATTGATCAATTCTTAAGGCCGGCACAATCACCGCTTGAATCTGAGATAGATCAGTAAGTGCTTGGCCTATCGGTTCTAAAATTTTTTTCTTAATAACTAAATTGGCTGGGTCGCCATCCCATTTAACCCATTCCAACCGATCCCCATTGATCCGAGGAAGTACCAGAACTTTTCCATCTCTCAGGAAAGCCTCATTGATCTCGGCGGTACTTGGCTCGTATTCATATGAGACATATGAAGCAATTGTTGTAGCTGACTCAATTTCAGGTGCCTTTAGAATGACATTAAAATTTGAAGCGATGAACTTCTGAGAACGTTCTCGGCGGGCACGTTCCCGCAATATGGCTTTTTGATCTGTCATTTAAATCTCCCGTTAAATCCCAAAGATCAAACTGTTCAACAAGTAGGGTTCGATTATGTCAGAACACACTCGGGTAGATGAGTTTCTAACCTCCCTTCTTGCCATCTGCAAACCGCTTGACTCTTTTGAAATGCCATTGCTTGATGCGCATGGTGGGACTCTTGCGGCAGATATTTATGCAGGTGATCGGTTAGTACTTCGAGAAGGTATTCGTATTCGCTCAACCCAAGTTGGTTTAGCTGCATCGATCGGTCGCGATCACTTACCAACCAGGCCGCACCCACGCGTCGTAGTTCTATCGGCGGGACCAGATTTAGTTGAGCCGGGGCAGCCACTGAAAAATGCCAGTGATGAATACGAGACAAACTCTTGGCTGCTAACTACTGCCGTTCGCGAAGTTGGTGCCGTTGCTTACCGAGTTCACTCAATTCCGGATAACGAAGAACAACTTCAAAAAGTTATCGAGGATCAACTAGTACGAGCAGACCTAATCATCATTAGCGGTGAGCGCCATGATGATTCTTTTGATTTGATCACACGCACACTGTCAGGTTTAGGTGAAATAAAGACCGTTGATCTGGCGATAGAGGCCAGCGGTCGGCACAATTTTGGAACTATTGGTCCAGACAAAACTCCTGTAGTAACTCTTCCTGGAGATCCGATCTCTTCATACATTTCCTTTGAACTATTTGTGCGCCCCATGATTCGAACAATGCTTGGTGCGGCAACTATTCATCGACCATCAGTCAAGGCTGCACTTGAAAAGCCAATCGCCTCCAATGAAGGTGTCCGTTCATATATCCGCGCGGTTCTAGCCGAAGATGGAAAATCAGTCACACCTCTTGAAAATCAAGATGAGCAATCCACGCTCTCTGATGCGAATGCCTTTATTGCTGTCTCGGAAAGTGATACATCCCTAAAAACCGGTGACCAAGTAACCGTAGTAGTTCTAGAGCGTCGCTACATCTAGTTTCATGAACAGCTCTTGGCCGATTGAGATCAAAGCTGGAGACATTGCGCTTCGTCCTTTGCGGTTGAGGGATAGGGCGAAGTGGAATCAAGTTCGGGTTGAAAATAGAGATTGGCTCTCGCCTTGGGAAGCCACTATTCCCCTCACTGGCGATGATAGTTACAAAGAACTGCCCTCTTTTTTTGAGATGGTAAAAATCCTCAACCATGAGGCTCGACATGGTCGCTCTTTTTCATTTGCTATCTGGAATCAAGCACAGTTAATCGGCCAAATCACTTTAGGTGGGGTCATGTACGGTGCGATGCGCGGCGGACACATTGGGTATTGGATCGATCGAAATTTTGCCAATCGTGGCTACACCACCCAAGCGGTAGAACTCCTTACTCAATATGGCTTTAATGAGCTGAGATTGCATCGGATAGAAATTAATCTGCGCCCAGAAAATGCAGCATCCCGAAGAGTTGCCGAAAAAGCCGGCTATGTTTTCGAAGGCGAACGTCCTCGGTACCTACATATCGATGGACATTGGCGGGACCACATCACTTTCGTCAAGGAAAATTCTGCAATCAAGTAGCGCTTAAATCCCCGAAAAACATCACCCCCTCCTTTAGATTTACCCATCATGACTTCCGGACTTATCTACATTGCGATTATTGGAATGTGGGTCGCATATTTTGCGCCCCGCTGGATCCATGACCGCAATGAGTTCTCTGGAAAATCTGTTGAACGTTTTAAGGGTGCACTCCGAGTCGTTGCAAACCAAACACCGAATGCGACAACAAATGGCGGTGCAATCCACATTGATTTAGATCAAGAAGCAAAAAATCGCCAAACTTTATTGCGCCGCAGAATTACATTTTTACTAATTACATTCACTTTGACTATGACACTTGTAGGTGGAGCCATGAATACGATGCCGTTCATATATGCACTTGTTCCTGCATCTGGTTTGCTCATCTATATTGCAAGCGTTAGACGTCACGTGATTAGCGATCAGTTGCAAAAACGTCGAGTTCAACAACTGAACCGACAAAGTTCTGGCGTATCAAATACAAATCTTGCAGAAGTAGTTCAACCTAAACCAAGCACCGAACATTGGATCCCGCTGTCAGAACGCGAACTTAAAGGTGTGGTTATCTTGCCTCAAGGTACAGCTGCAGTTCGTAACGCTTGGGAGCCAACGCAGATTCCAGTGCCAACTTATGTGAATGCTCCTAAAGCTGTCATACCAAAACGAGTTATCGATCTGACGACGCCTGGTCAGTGGAGCGAAGAGCAGGAACGTCTAGAACGTGAGGCACTTGCCGCGGTGTCACCTTCACGAGATGAAATCTTTGATCAACAATTAGCTGATGAAGCAGTTGAGCGCCTCAATCAAGCTCGCGCCGCTAACGAATAATTAGATCCACGACTCAAACCACATTCGCATTTTCCACTGGTCATATGTGATGGTTTGGCCGGTATACAAAGGCATAAAGTAGATAAAACACACCAGTACAAGGAGGAACAAACCTCCAATAATTGATTGGGAAACAAGCGGCTTTAGCTCACTGTCTAGCAATAACTTTGCACAGTAAATGATCGCTAAAACCATGAACGGCACAATAACAATCGCGTAAAAAGAGAACATCGTACGCTGCTGCATTGCAAACCATGGAAGGTATCCGGCAACAATTCCTATTGAAACTATTTGTGCGGCTGGATCCATTGAGCGATTAATAAGTGATTTGACCCAGTAACCAATGACGACTGCAATTGCAATTGTTCCGATCCACCATAAAAGTGGAGTTCCGAGAGCTAAAACTTCACGAGCACAACTCTTTGCTCCACAATCTGCGGGCGAATCATAGAAGAAAGAAGTTGGTCGTCCCATGACAAGCCAACTCCATGGATTTGCCTCATACGGGTGTTGCTCAGTTAGTCCTGTATGAAAGTTAAGCATCTCGAAGTGGTAGTTGAACCAAGCAACTAATGGATTTGCTGAAGATTGTCGATCCCAACCACGATCAGATAAAAACCAACCTGTCCAAGTAAAGACATACACGCCAAGCGGAAGTAATCCATATTGGGCAAACTTTTTTGTAATTGGTTTGATCGATTCTCGAATATCCATGTTTACTAAAATGCGATAGAGCGAAACCAAAGCAATAATCGCAATGAAATAGATTGCACTCCACTTGCAACCAAGTGCTAACCCAAATGCAAGCCCTGCCCACCAATGTCGCCCTCTATGCCAAAGCAATACTGCGACGAGAATGAAAAAGGTTAAAAAAAGATCCAGTAATGCGGTTCGCGAATGAACCAAGAGCAACCCATCCATCGCCATTAATGCAGCAGCAAGAGCAGTTAATAGTGGTGAGTAGAAAAGCACATGCACTAAACGAGCAAAGACCAATATAAGTAAGGTTCCAATGAGTGCGGTTGCAAATCGCCATCCAAATTCGTTGTCCCCAAAAATGGCTATTCCGCCGCCAATCAGCCACTTTCCAACCGGGGGATGGACTATGAATTCAGGATTGCTTCCACTGACTTCCACGCCGTATTTCAATAGGTCGCGCGCACCATCGACGTAGTAAACCTCATCGAAGATGTAGCCCTTAGTTGAGCCAAGGTTTACAACGCGCAACACAAATGAGGCTAGTGCGATCAATATCGGAGCAATTGCAGCGGCCATGGGACAAGAGTAAGCGCGTTTGCCGCTAAAGACTGAGAGGATTACGCCATGACGTTGATCTTGGCTGCAACCCCTTTGGGTAATCCAGGGGATGCAAGCACCCGTCTAAAGAGTGCGATTGAGAACGCATCGATTATTGCTGCTGAAGATTCGCGCCGCTTTCATCGTTTGTGTGCAGATATCGAAGTCACTTTCACGGGCCGGGTGCTGTCCTTCTTCGAAGGCAATGAAGAGGAACGAAGCCGTGAGTTGTTGGCTGAACTTAAAAATGGGGCATCGGTATTGGTTGTCTCTGATGCTGGCATGCCAACCATTAGTGATCCAGGTTTTCGTCTTATGCGAGATGCAATCGCTGAAGGCATCGATGTTTCTGTCATCCCTGGTCCAAGTGCGGTCACGATGGCGGTTGCGCTATCGGGGCTACCAACTGATCGATTTTCATTTGAAGGTTTTCCACCACGTACAGCAGGTGCTCGTCTTGCTACATTTGAAAAACTTCGCTTTGAAGAGCGGACAATGGTTTTCTTTGAAGCACCACACAGGCTTATAGATTCTTTAGCCGATTGCGTAAATGTCTTTGGAGCAGAACGTAAAGGTGCGATTTGTCGTGAAATGACGAAGCGATATGAAGAAACAATTCGTGGAACTATGGCGGAATTGGCTACATGGTCTAATAGCAATGAAGTTTTAGGCGAAATCACTATCGTGATTGCTGGAGCTGCAACTGACTCGGCATCGCTGACAGCTGCAGATATGGTGGCCAGAGTCCGTGAATTTGAGGCGGCCGGAATGGATCGAAAGGCGGCAATCGCAACTGTTGCCGATGAATTTGGGATATCAAAACGCCTGGTTTATGCCGCAGTGGTTGATGCGAATAAGATGAGCCAGTGACTAAGTCTTTCTATTTAACGACGCCGATCTATTACGTCAACGATGCCCCTCATATTGGGCATGCTTACACAACCGTTGCCGGAGATGTATTGACCCGTTGGCACCGCCAAAAAGGCGAGTCAGTGTGGTTCTTAACTGGAACAGATGAACATGGTCAAAAAGTTATGCGCACCGCAGAAGCAAATAATGCAGCACCACAAGCATGGGTGGATAAATTAGTCCAAGATGCTTGGAAGCCAAATTGGGAACATCTCAACATCGCAAATGATGATTTCATTCGAACTACTGAAAAACGACATACCGAGCGGGTTCAAAAGTTTTTACAATCCCTAAAGGATTCCGGCCACATCTATGCAGGTAAATATGAAGGCCCGTATTGCGTAGGGTGTGAGGAGTTTAAGCTTCCTGGTGATCTGATCGAAATTGATGGTGCTAAGTGTTGTCCGATTCATAGCAAGCCAATTGAATTAGTAAATGAAAACAACTGGTTCTTCAAGCTGTCTGCTTTTGTTGAGCCACTAATTGCACATTACAAAAATAACCCAGATGCCTGTCAACCAGAAAGTGCCCGCAATGAGGTTGTTTCATTTCTAGAAGGTGGAGTTTCAGATCTTTCAATTTCTCGTTCAACATTTGATTGGGGTATTCCGGTTCCTTGGGATACCGATCAAGTTGTCTATGTCTGGTTTGATGCGCTCCTTAACTACGCAACTGCAGTTGGCTTAACTGATGCCCCAGATTCTGAAGGTGGAAAGAAGTTTGCCCAAACCTGGCCGGCAGATGTGCACTTAGTTGGAAAAGATATTTTGCGTTTTCATGCCGTTATCTGGCCTGCGATGTTAATGGCTGCAGGCCTTGATGTTCCCAAGAAAGTCTTTGCTCACGGTTGGCTACTAGTTGGTGGCGAAAAGATGAGCAAGAGTAAGTTGACCGGAATAGCGCCAAAGGACATCACTGATCACTTTGGAATCGATGCTTTCCGCTATTACTTCTTACGTGCAATTCCATTTGGTACCGATGGTTCATTCTCATGGGAAGACATGAGCGCTCGTTACACATCAGAGCTAGCAAATGACTTTGGTAACTTAGCTTCACGAAGTGCGGCAATGGTTGAAAAGTATTGTGCAGGTTCACTTCCAGCGGTAAGCCATGATGCTGGTTTAGAAACTGCGCTAAAAGAAACTGTTGCAAAAGCTGATGCTGCAATGTGTGCACTAGATTTCCAAGGCGGAATCATGGCGATTATGGATTTCTGCAAGCAAGTAAATGGTTATGTGACCATTAAAGAGCCGTGGATTCTTGCGAAAGATCCAGCTAACCAAGTTGTGCTTGAACAAGTTTTGTACAACACCGCTGAATCACTTCGTGCTCTTGCTGTTTTATTGCATCCAGTGATGCCACAGACCTGTGAAATTTTGTGGGAAAGCCTTGGTGCGCAAAAGGCGCTCGGTGATTTATCTGCACAAAAGATTTCAGATGTTGCAACCTGGGGGCAACTTCCACAAGGTGCAACTGTTACAAAGACACCTGTTTTGTTCCCTCGCTTAGAAACTCCTGCTTCATAAAATATGGCAGATCGCCACAATCGCGATATCGATCGACCTCGCGCACCGCTGCCAGAACCTTTACCGGTTCCAACGGTTGATGCACATGCTCACATGGAAATCGTTACTGATGCTGCTTTTGATTCCAAAGAGGTTGCAGAAGTAATTGCCGAAGCAAAATCAGTTAACGTTGATCGAATTGTTCAAGTGGGTTATTCAGCAGAACAATCCAAATGGTGCGTGGCAGCTGCAGAAAAGTGGAACACATCTGTGCTTGCCGCGGTTGCTTTACATCCCAACGAAGCCCCAATTGTCGCTGACCTTGATGCGGACTTAAAGATCATTGAAGAACTTGCCCAACATCCGCGGGTGCGCGCAATTGGTGAAACTGGCTTGGATTATTTTAGAACACCGCCCGAGCTGCGCAAACGTCAGCAAGATTCATTTAAGTGGCATATTGAATTAGCTAAGAAAACCAACAAAGCACTTGTCATTCACGATCGAGACTCACATGATGATGTTTTATCGGTTCTACTAGAAGTCGGTGCGCCAAAGAACACCGTCTTTCATTGCTTTTCAGGCGATGTTGCAATGGCAAAGATCTGTATCGAACGCGGCTACATCTTGTCATTTGCTGGCACGTTAACCTTTAAAAACGCACCTGAACTTCGTGAAGCGGTAAAACTGGTTCCTGCCGAACAGCTATTAGTAGAGACAGATTCACCATTCTTGGCACCATCTCCTCATCGTGGAGCTGGAAATACCCCTGCGCAGATAGCAAACATTGTCCGCGCTATGGCGGTTGAAAGAAATCAAGATCTGGCTGAACTTGCAACCGCCCTTAGCGATAATGCTGAGCGAATCTTTGGATCTTTCGCCTCATGACATTGCTCGGTGCGGCACAGATCCGCGAACTTGCAGCAAAGCTAGATTTGAAGCCATCCAAATCCTTAGGACAAAACTTTGTAATTGATTCAAATGTATGTACAAAAATCGTACGCACTGCAGGAGTCACCGCTGAAGACATCGCACTCGAAATTGGACCCGGCCTTGGTTCACTGACCCTTGCTATGTTAGATGCTGCCAAATCAGTGATCGCAGTTGAAATCGATCCACGTCTTGCCCAGCAACTTCCATTGACAGTTGCCGAACACTTTTCCCATCCTGAAAATCTAACCGTTATCAATAAAGATGCTTTAGCAGTGCACGACCTACCGGTTGCACCGACGGTATTGGTTGCAAACTTGCCATACAACGTTTCAGTACCCGTCCTTCTGCATTTGCTCGAAAAGTTTCCGACCATTCGCACTGGCGTTGTAATGGTTCAAGCCGAAGTTGCAGATCGTCTGGCCGCAAAACCTGGCGGCAAAGAGTATGGAATTCCAAGTGTTAAGGCTGCTTGGTGGGCTGATGTAAAAAATGTTGGAACTGTCTCACGTTCAATTTTCTGGCCAGCACCTAACGTGGATTCAAAGTTGGTTGGTTTCACCCGTCGCGAAACCGCGGGCAGTGAAGAAATGCGTGAAAAGGTTTTCACAATCATTGATGCCGCCTTTGCTCAGCGCAGAAAGATGCTCAGATCAGCCCTTTCTAGCTTGTATGGCTCATCATCTGCAGCAGAAGAAATTTTGATTAAAGCTGGCATAGATCCAACTTTGCGAGGCGAAGCCCTTGAAGTGAAATCTTTTTGTCAGATAGCAGCCGTTGCGCCTGACATTTTCTAGTAGCAGTTATAGGGTCACCGCATGCCTCTAAAGAGTGTGACCGTGCGCGTACCTGCAAAGGTTAACCTGCAACTATCTGTTGGCCCAAAAGAGTCAGATGGTTACCACAACTTAGTTTCAGTTTTTCAGGCCATCTCAATTTTTGATGATGTAACAATCAAGTTATCTGAACCTGGAGCAGGCTTAACTATCTCAATCTCAGGCGAGCAAACACATGGTGTACCGGCAGATGCAAATAATTTAGCAGCTAAAGCTGTTTCACTTATTTCAAAAGAGTATGACTTAGTGGTTGATGCTCATATTGAAATAAAGAAATCGATTCCGGTAGCAGGCGGAATGGCCGGAGGTAGCGCTGATGCTGCAGCAACAATTGTTGGAATTGATTACTTGTATTCACTTGGTATGACTCGAGAAGAAATGTTTGAACTTGCTTCTCAACTTGGCAGCGATGTTCCATTTATGTTAAGTGGCGGAACCGCAATTGGACGAGGCCACGGGGATCAATTAACTGCAGCACTTTCTCGCGGTACGTATCACTGGGTACTTGCACTTTCTACAGTTGGATTATCAACACCTGCTGTCTATGCCGAATGCGATCGATTACGCGCAGAACTAGAAATTGTGGAACCGCAAACAAATGAAGCTTTGATGCAAGCATTACTCGCAGCAGATGCGCCAACGGTAGGTGCGTCACTAGTTAATGATTTACAGGCTGCAGCTTGTTCGTTGCGACCTGCGCTGCGTTTGGTTTTAGATGTTGGTCAGGAATACGGGGCACTTGGAGCGATCGTTTCAGGATCAGGTCCAACCGTTGCATTTTTAGTGGCAGATGAAGAGGCAGGGCTTGATTTAGCGGTTGCTTTAACCTCTAGCGGGGTAGTTGGCAGCGTTGCACGCGCATATGGGCCT
>Ga0207940_1000369_pt1 | contig 15140 bp, 12 predicted proteins | sample LakMenEpi06Jul12_FD_150676 | JGI IMG/M metagenome (GOLD analysis project Ga0207940, IMG submission 150676) | Freshwater microbial communities from Lake Mendota, WI - 06JUL2012 deep hole epilimnion (SPAdes) | ecosystem: Environmental > Aquatic > Freshwater > Lake > Epilimnion/Euphotic zone ... | reverse complement strand
AGGAACCGGCATAAACAATTCTGCGTTTGCAAGAACCTGTTTATTACCACCCACAAACATATTGGTTGTTGAGGTGCTCAATCCACAGGAAGTGTCGCCTTGAACACAAACGGGGCCTATTGAGCCTTGTCTATATCCACGAACCGTATTAACGCCCCCTAAATAGAAGTTTTTGAAGAATGGAAATTCTTTTCCACCATAACTATTTGCATACCCAAGTTGACCGTTTAGCATGACTGTAAGATCCTTGGTTATATCTTTATACCAACTCTCTTGCAACGTAACTTTATAAATCTGAATGTCCAAGCCAGGGGCGGAAACTTCAGCATTAGCCCGTCTTAACTCACCTTTTTTAGGAAACAAAATATCATCACGACTATCTATTGCCCAGCCAATACTTGCAGTTAATGAATTCATAGTACAACCAGTAGAATTGGCTGTGTTGGTTACAGACGAACAATAATTAATATAACGGGTAGGCGATCTATCTAGTTGCAAATTACTTACTTCGGTGTTGTCGAGAGTTAGACCATATGAAATAGAATTTTTTTCGCTAAGGGGCACGGTGAATCTAATGCCCGCACCAAAAGATGACGTGTTATAGGTTACTAAATTTAATGAGGAGGTATTTACATCACGTCTGTAAATGTCATATCCAAGACTGATGCCTTCAGGTGTATAAAATGGTTTTGTTACACTTAATGAATAGGTCTTGTTAATTCTGCCAGTATTAACTTGAGCAGAAACTCTGTCTCCTGTTCCAAGGAAATTAGCTTGGGTTACATTAAAGCTACCTACAAGACCCTCGTAACTACTTAACCCTGCACCAAACATGATACTGCCTGTATTTTTTTCAGTTACTTTAACTTTTAAATCAACTTGATCTGTACTTCCAGGAACAGCTGGCGTTTCTATATTAACATCTGAGAAGAACGCTGTTCTATTGAGCCTGACTTTTGATCGATCAATTTTGTCTGCTGCATACCAGCCTGATTCAACTTGTCTGAATTCACGTCTAATGACATCATCCCGCGTTCGCTGATTACCCTCAATGTCGATTCGTCTGACATAAACTTTTCTTCCGGGATCCACAAAAAATGTAAAAGAAGCAGTGTGCTCTTCTTTATTAATTTCCGGAATTGCATTGACGTTTGAAAATGCAAAACCGTCATTACCTAGACGAGCGTTCATGCCTTTAGTTGATTCAGTAATTTTTTCACGATTAAAAATATCATCTTTTTTAATTTTAATTAAGCTTTGTAATTCAGCCTCAGGGACTTGCTGGAGATCACCCGCAAGTTTCACATCCGATACTTTATATTTAGGGCCTTCTGAAATATTAATCGTAATATAGACATCATCTTTATCAGGCGTAATAGAAACTTGTGTTGAATCTATTGAGAATTCTAAATACCCACGATTCATATAAAATGATTTTAATGTTTCAAGATCAGCCGTTAGCTTCTGTTTTGAATACTGGTCATCTTTGTACCACCAAGACAGCCAATTCGTTGTTTGAAGTTGGAATTGAGACGTAATGTCTTTTTGACTATAAAGCTGATTTCCAACTACGTTAATTTCTTTAATACGTGAAACGATACCCTCTTCAATATCAAAGCGAATTGCTACCCTATTTCTCTCCAAAGGAGAAGCTGAAGTTTTAACAATAGCTGTATATTTACCTTGCGCTAAATATTGTTTTTTAATTTCTTGCTGAGCGAACTCTAGTTTAGATTTATCATAAATCTGCCCCTCAGCAAGACCGATGGCTTTCATACCTTCTTTTAACTTGTCAGACTGAAATGCTTTGTTACCTGAAAACTGAATATCAGCGATCGAAGGTCGCTCTTGCACAGTGATAAGAAGAATATTTTGATCAGCTTCTATACGCACGTCTTTAAAAAAGCCTGTGCGATAAAGTGATTTAATGGCTTCGGATGATTTATCCTCAGTCATCGTATCGCCAACTTGCACTGGAAGGTAATTAAAAACGGTGCCAGGCTCCGTCCTTTGAAGACCTTCAATTTTAATATCTTTGATGACGAAAGGTTCCATAGCAAAGGCTGCTATAGAAAGTAGGAGGAGTGAAATGAATAAAGCTAGTTTAGATCTTAAAGTCATTAGCTTCCTAATAGGTATCGACAGGCGTCATTATACAACGCAATTCCAGTAAGTAAACCCAAAATTAACATTCCAACCCTTTGACTTATCATCATTTTTTTGTTTGATAAGGGCTTCCTTCTAACAAACTCAATGAGATAGAAAAGCAAGTAACCCCCATCCAATAATGGAATAGGCAATAAATTCAATATCCCAATATTTAAACTAATCAATCCAATAAACTGAATATAAGGGAAAGTACCTTCCACAAATGAAGAAGAAGCCATATGTGCAATTGCTATAGGCCCACCCAAATCTTTAAAATCGGTTTTTTGTGTAAGTAGATTCTTAAATGTTTTTAAGGTTAGGTTGAAAAAAGCATAAGTTTGGACCAATGATTTTTTAATAGACTCTTCAAATGTACGCTTTACTTCAACCAAATGAGTCTTAATAATTACATCATCATAACCTAGTGCAATCCCAATTCTTTTTTTATCGACTTTGCTTTCAAAAAGTTCTTTATCTATATGAATATATTGAATAATATTTTCTCTTTTTATCGTTAAAGTGTAAGATTGTGACCAGTTTTTTTGCACACTAGCGATCAAATCCGGAATGTCTTTAATGGGAATTTGATCTACCATAAGCATTTGATCATGTGTCTGTAACCCTATTTTTTCAGCAATACTTCCTGCCTCCACTGATTGAATTAAAATGGGGAGTCCATATGGAAAAACCTTGATTTCATCGGTCCATAAAAGATTTTTAATATGGGTGATCTCGCCATTCCGCTTCAAGCCTACATCTTGAAATACATTTTTTTGGTCTTTTATGGAAGTAAGTAAGTCTTCTAAAGATTTGATTTCACTGCCATCAAGGGATGCGACCTCATCCCCCGCTCTGAGTCCTAACTGGTAAGCTTCGCTCGAAATTGGAAGTTCAATAATGGATGGCTTAATTTGCTTTGAACCATGCATAAAGATAAAAGAAAAAATCAAAATACCCAAAATAATATTAATTAAGGGGCCGGCAGCCACAATAAGAAAACGTTTGATTAAAGGCTGTCGATTAAATGCTCTTTTAAGATCAATTTTGTTAACTTTTTCACTTGTCTCAATATTATTTTCGTCTAAAAGCTTTACATAGCCACCTAAGGGAATCGAAGATATAGCAAATTCGGTTCTATCTTTGCCAAAACGAAAAGTAAAAAGAGGTTTGCCAAATCCAATTGAGAACTTTAATACCTTAACATTGCACCAACGTGCCATTTGAAAATGACCAAATTCATGAATGCCTACAACAATACTAATCGTGAGAATAAAGACAAAAAAAGTTGTCATGAAGTTAGGTTATGACAATCAATCCAAGAAAGTGCAAGGTGACGTGTCTTACTATCTACCTCTAAAACTGTTTTGATAGAATCTAAGCTTTGAGGCTCAACAGCATCCATACAAAATTCAATCAATTCTGCGATCTGATTAAAAGTGATAGATTCGTTTAAAAAAGCTTCAACAGCTACTTCATTAGCTGCATTAAGAATAGTAGGTGCATTCTTGCCTATATGAAGCGCTTTGTAAGCCAATCCAAGGCAAGGAAATTTATCTAAATCAGGCGCTTCAAAATCAAGTCTTTTTGTTTTAATAAGATCAAGCCCCAAAACTCCAGATTCAATTCTTTCAGGGTGACTTAATGCATAAGCAATAGGCGTTCTCATGTCGGGATTGCCCAATTGCGCAAGCGTACTTCCATCAACATACTCTACAAGGGAATGAATAATACTCTGAGGGTGAATAACCACTTCAATATCTGAAGCTGGAATATCAAATAACCAACAAGCCTCAATTACTTCCAGACCTTTATTCATCATCGTTGCGGAATCGATCGTAATCTTTTTGCCCATAATCCAATTTGGATGACGTAAAGCCTCTTTCGGTGTCACATGTTTAAGCTCTTCCTTAGTAGAAGTCCTAAAAGGTCCGCCAGATGCAGTCAATAAAATTTTTCTAATGCCATTGGATTTATAGTTTAATTTTTTACTTTGTGGCAGCACTTGTAAAATCGCATTATGTTCGCTATCTATAGGTATTAAGGTGGCATTGGATTGTTTTACAGCTTTAACAAACAATTCCCCGGCCATGACAAGCGTTTCCTTGTTGGCTAACAAAATCTTTTTTCCACTATTTGCAGCTGCCATTGTAGGCTTAAGTCCTGCCGCACCTACAATAGCTGAAATAACTGTGTTCGTTTCTTTATGAGAGGCAAGCCAATCTAGAGAATTTTCATCATCTAAAACGATTGTTTTTGAATTCAATGCAAGTAGATTTTTCTTAAGTTGTTGGTTTGCCTCTCGATTTAAAGCAAAGGCAAATTGAGGTTCAAATTCACTGCATTGCTCTGTTAATAGATCAACATTTCCATTGGCTGTGAGCGCAAAAACCTTATATTTGTCTTGATGAAGCTTTATAACTTGAAGTGCATTGCAACCAATACTTCCAGTTGAGCCTAAGATAACAATTGTTTCCACTTAAATAAGTTGCCCGAAAAAAGATGGTGAAACAAGTATTAAAGTCGCGAGAGGAAGGCTAGAACACAAACTATCAATCCGATCAAGAACGCCACCGTGACCAGGGATTAAATCGCCACTATCTTTAACTTTAGCCACTCTCTTAATGTATGACTCAAATAAATCGCCTTCAACACTTAACAATAAAATTAAAATAAAAAATAAAATAGATTCGTAAGAATTAACAAAGCCAAAATAAGTCAGTGTGATCGAAAATAATGAAACAACAAATAGAGCTCCTATAAAGCCTTCCCATGTTTTGCCGGGGCTAATAGACGGCGCAAGCTTTCTCTTACCAAATTGTTTTCCAAAAAAATAAGCACCCGAATCCGCAAGCCAAATAGTCGTTAAAACGAGAAGCACAGCCCAAGGACTTAATTGAATCAAATAATTTAAAGCAACAATAAGTGGAATGATCAACATCCAGCCAATCAAAGAACTAAAGTAGAAATTTTTAAGATGTATTTTAAATACTAAAAATAAAGGTGCTATAAAAATCCAAAAGATGGAGGCGCCAATTAAAATAAATCTAGCATGATCATAAGTGAGAAATTTATCAATTAGATAAATGAAGCATAACGAGATGGCTAAAAAAATCTTTTTTTCAAGAGATTTGAAATATAAAAGTTTTGACCATTCATAGAGCGCTAAGAGTGAAGTTACATAGATGACAAATGAAAAAAAACTTCCTGAAAATAGAAATAAAGAAGATAAAAAAACTAAAAGCATAATAAAAGCTGAGAATATTCTTGATATCAACATTTATAATTGCTCGCTTGTTTTGCCATACCGGCGCTCTCTTTTTTGAAATTCAAACAATGCAGTCATAAGCGCCCTTTCATTAAAATCAGGCCATAACGTCTCTGTAAAATAAAGCTCAGAATATGAAAACTGCCAAATTAAAAAATTACTAATACGTTTTTCTCCGCCGGTTCTAATTAAGAGGTCCGGATCTGGTGCGTAATTTAAAGATAGGTTTTGAATGAGATTTTTTTGAGTTAATGGTTTTTTAGAAAGCGTTTCTTTTTGATGCTTATTAACTGCATTCACAATATCCCATCTTCCACCATAATTAATTGCAACACTTAATGTTAGCCCGGTATTTTTTTCAGTAAGCTTTTCAAGTTCTTTTATTTTATCAACGAGTTTTTTTGGAAACGGTTTTCTGTCACCAATTAACTTAAATCTGACATTATGCTTAATGAGGGCTGACGATTCTTTTTTAATTGATTCTTGAAACAATGACATTAAAAAATTAACTTCCTGTGTAGGTCTCAACCAATTTTCTGTGCTAAAAGCAAATAATGTTAGAAAAGGTATGTTTAATTTTTGGCATTGCGTAATGACTGTTCTAACTGATTCTAAACCTTTTTTATGGCCGGAAATGCGTGGCATTAGTCGTTTCTTTGCCCATCTCCCATTACCATCCATAATAATAGCGATGTGTTTAGGTTTTTCTAATAGCGCTTCTTTGGCTCGTAATGGACGAAAGAAATTAAACACTAAATTGCGAGTAATTCAGATTCTTTTGTTTGAAGAAGTTTATCGATTTCGGCGATAAACTTATCTGTAATTTTTTGAACTTCATCTTGCGATCTTCGTTCATCATCTTCACTGATTTCTTTTTCTTTGATTAATTTTTTTAGGGAGTCATTTGCATCGCGTCTAATATTTCGCATCGCAACTTTAGCTGACTCAGCTTCTGTTCGAACAACTTTTATAAGATCCCTTCTACGCTCTTCTGTCAGTGTGGGCATAGGGACGCGAATAAGGTCACCAGATGTTGCGGGATTTAATCCAAGGTCGCTATCGCGAATCGCTTTTTCGATTTTCGCGACCATACTCTTCTCATAAGGCTGCACATTGATTGTTTTTGCATCACCTAAATTAACACCAGCTACCTGATTAATAGGAACCATAGAACCATAATAATCAATGACAATATGATCCAAAAGTCCAGTATGTGCTCTACCTGTTCTAACTTTTGCAAGATCAGACTTAAAAGAGTCTAGAGATTTTTGCATCTTTTCACTTACATTTACTTTAATTGCTTCAGTCATGACCATCCTCTTTAATCAATGTATATTAGGCATCACGAGCGTGCCTTCATTTTGTCCTAATAAAATATTTTTTAATGCCCCTGATTTAAATATATTAAATACTGCGATCGGTAATTGTTGGTCTCGACATAAAGTTAGGGCAGTGGCATCCATGACTTTTAAATCCTTTTGAATGGCTTCATCAAAACTGACAACTTCGTATCGCTTTGCCTTTGGATTTTTTTTAGGGTCTTCTGAATAAATACCATCGACTTTGGTCGCTTTAATCATAATATCTGCATTCATTTCTACGCCTCGCAATGCTGCTGCTGTATCAGTCGTAAAGAAGGGATTGCCTGTTCCTGCAGCGAATATAACCACTTTACCCTCTTCAAGATAGCGAATAGCCTTACCACGAATATATGGCTCTACCACTTGTTCGATATTTAGCGCTGATTGAACACGGGCTACAATTCCCGCATGTTTCATGGCATCTTGAAGAGCCAATGCATTCATCACAGTAGCCATCATGCCCATATAATCTGCAGTCGCCCTATCCATACCTGCAGCGCCTAAAGCTACACCTCTAAAAATATTGCCGCCACCAATCACAATACCCATTTGAATTTTTAAATCGAGCGCTTCTTTAATCTCATGAACTATATTTGAAATAGTATGCTGATTAATACCAAACGGATCTTCGCCCATCAAGGCTTCGCCTGATATTTTCAACATAATTCTTTTGTATGCAGATTGGGCCATAATTTTCCTTAAAGTTTAACGTATTTTTAAACCAGGGGACATAAAAAAAGGACTGTATAAATCATACAATCCTTTATGTGCTTTGATAAGACTAAACCTTTGCTGCCGCTGCAACTTCTGCAGCGTAATCTACTACCGCCTTTTCAATGCCTTCAGCTACAGAATAAATGCTGAAAGCATTCACAGTTGCGTTGTTAGCTTTCAATAATTGCTCAACGCTTACTTTGTCATCCTTCACAAAAGGTTGATTCAGTAATGTGACCTCTTTAAGGAATTTTTGCACTGTGCCTTCTGCAATTTTTTCTAACATAGCTTCTGGTTTTCCAGCCTCTTTTGCTTTTTCAATCGCTACACGTTTCTCAACCTCAATTAATGCAGCATCAATGCCAGATGCATTAAGTGCTTTGGGTTTATTTGCTGCAATATGCATAGCCAAATCTTTTCCTAAAGCCTCATCTCCACCTTGAAGATCTAGAAGCACACCAATTCTTCCGCTGTGGATATAACTAAATATTTGACCCGTTGTTTGATAACGAACGAATCGACGTGGTGTAATATTTTCTCCAATTTTACCCACAAGCTGAGTACGAACTTCCTCAGCATTGCCAGAAGCCATATTTAAACTTGTTAAAGCCTCAATGTTGGCTGGGTTCTTTTCATTGATGGTGCTTACAAGTTCGTTTGTATACTTTAAAAAGTCTTCATTTTTGGCGCAAAAATCTGTCTCTGAGTTAACTTCAAGCAGCGTTCCTGTTTTGCCGTCTTTAGCTACAAAAGCAATCACAATACCCTCAGCGGCCAATCTTCCCGCAGCCTTACTTGCTTTATTTCCGAAACGAACTCTTAAAATTTCTTCAGCGCGCACACTGTCACCATCAGCTTCAGTTAATGCTTTTTTACAATCCATCATAGGTGCGTCTGTGCGATCACGTAGGTCTTTGACCATGCTTGCTGTTATTTCTGCCACTTTGATTACTCCTTAAATACTGTATGAATAAATTTATTATTAAAAAAGGGGCATGAAGCCCCTTTTAAATAATGCTTTAAAAATTACTCAGCGACTGCCTCAGTCACTTCTACAAATTCTTCTTCTTGCGATACTGACTTAGCAAGTTCATTTAATGCCTGACTTTTACCTTCTAATACTGCGTCAGCCATACCTCTTGCGTAAAGTCTAATGGCTCTGCTTGAGTCGTCGTTGCCAGGAATCACATATGAAATGTCATCAGGTGAATTATTAGTGTCAACAACACCAATGATAGGTATACCAAGCTTATTTGCTTCAACTATAGCGCCACTCTCATGACCTACGTCGATTACAAAAATTGCATCAGGCAGTGCTGTCATATCTTTAATACCGCCAATTGAGCGTTGTAATTTTTCATAGTCACGCTTATAGCCTAATGCTTCTTTTTTATTAAACTTAAGTAAACTTCCATCTTCAAGCATCGCTTCGTAATCATTAAGACGTTTAATAGACTGTCTCACTGTTTTAAAATTTGTGAGCATACCGCCTAACCAGCGATGATTCACGTAAGAAACACCAGCGCGAGAAGCTTCTTCTTTAAGAATTTCTCGGGCTTGTCTTTTCGTACCTACAAAAAGAATACGTCCTTTGTTTGCAGCAAGAGTGCGGATGTACTTCAAGGCCTCTTGGAACATTGGCAATGTTTTTTCTAGGTTAACAATATGAATTTTATTCCTGTCACCAAAAATATATGGTGCCATTCTTGGATTCCAGTAACGGGTTTGGTGGCCGAAATGGACCCCCGCTTCTAACATTTGACGCATAGTAACTGACATAATTGACTCCGTTGTTATGGGTTAAAAAAACATCACCTAATTACATCTATTTTCATAGACACCCTAACGTTAGGTAATGCAAAATTATTTCCTCAAGAACCTTGAAGAAGCGCGCTATAATAGCACGAAAAACAAGTTCAAACGTAATCTAAACGTAGTAATCATGACAATACACATCAAAAATTCCCAAGAAATAGAAAAAATGCGTATTGCTGGTGCGCTAGCATCACAAGTACTTGATTATATTACACCTTTTGTTATTCCAGGCATTACCACTGAAGAAATTGATAAGCTTTGTCATGATTTCATGGTGAATGTACAAAAAACAATCCCGGCCCCCTTAAATTACGCACCGGATGGACATACTCCATATCCAAAATCTATTTGCACTTCCATCAATCATCAGATTTGCCATGGTGTTCCAGGCCCAAAGGCACTTAAAGATGGAGATATTGTAAATATAGATATTACGGTTATTAAAGATGGTTTCCATGGCGATACAAGCCGCATGTTTCTCTTGGGAGATACTTCAATTCAAGCTAAGCGTTTATGTAAACTCACCTATGAAGCTATGTGGCTTGGTATTCAAAAAGTTAAGCCAGGTGCAAAATTAGGTGATATCGGATTTGTCATTCAAGACTTTGCTGAAAAAAATGGGTTTAGTGTTGTGAGAGAATTTTGTGGTCATGGCATTGGTAAGCGTTTTCATGAAGAGCCTCAAGTCCTTCATTATGGAAAGCCTGGCACAGGAGTTACTCTAGAAGCGGGTATGATTTTTACGATTGAGCCTATGATTAATGCAGGCAAAAGAGATATTAAACAAATGCCCGATGGCTGGACTATCGTCACCAAAGATCGAAGCCTATCAGCACAATGGGAACATACAATATTAGTTACGGATAGCGGCTATGAAGTCCTTACAGTTTCTGAAAAAACACCCCCTCCTCCAGCATTTGCTAATTAAATCTTGATTCAAAAAGAAATACTAAGCCTTAAAAAAGAATTAGCTTTAAATGAGTTAAATCTCATTAAAGTATTTTTGAAAAAAAGAGATGGTATTTCTTATCTTCAAAATCACTCACAGCTTATTGATAAAACGTTAAGCAGACTTTGGCAAGATCTAGAATTAAGAAATAGCGCAACTCTTATAGCTTGCGGAGGCTATGGCCGCCAAGAACTTTTTCCTTACTCTGATATTGATTTACTAATATTAATCCCAAAGAGCCTTCACAAGTCTCTAAGTCAAAAAATTGAACAGTTTATTAGTTTGGTATGGGATCTTGGCTTACGAGTCGGCCACAGCGTTAGAAATATAAATCAAACGAAAATTGAAATCAAAAGGGACATTACAGTACAAACAAACCTTTTGGAGAGCAGATATCTTAATGGCGACAAGGTACTTTATAAAAATTTAAAAAAAATTATTAATGAAACGCTTATTCCTGCAAAGTTTTATCAAGGCAAAATAAAAGAACAAGACCATCGTCATCAAAAATATAACCAATCTGCCTATCAATTAGAACCAAATATAAAAGAAAGTCCCGGCGGCCTAAGGGACCTGCAAATGATTCAATGGGTAGGCAAAAGTTGTATTAAAAGATTTACACCAACAAAGTTAAATCAAAAAAAATATCTTGATAAGAAAAATTATCAGAAACTTATTAAAACTGACATCTTTTTTAAAAACTTGAGAATCCTTCTTCATGTCACAGCAAAACAAAGTGAAGATAGATTGCTTTTTGATTACCAGAATGAATTGGCATTGTTATTGAAGTATAAAAAAACTACTCATAAGAAAAGAAGTGAGTTATTTATGAAGGATGTTTATGAGGCAATTAATTTTACAACTTTCATTAACGAAGTGCTTTTAAAAAAACTTAATCCAATCGAATCAGACAAGATAACCAAAATTACTGATAGTCATTTCTTGATAATCAAAAATAATTATCTTGAAATAAATTCTAAATTTCAAAATAAAAATATAAAGCCATATATTTTTGATGTATTCATGACCTTTCAAAAATATAAACAGCTCAATTCTCTAGGTCCCAACTTGCTCTTGCTACTTGGAAGTGCTGCAAACAGAATAAATCATACATTTAGAAAAGATAAGAACCAGCAAGCAAAGTTCTTATCGATACTTAAGTCAAATGAGAAGGTCAATCGATCGTTAAGAATCATGAATAAATGCAATCTCATTGGATCATACATTCCTGCCTTTGGGAAAATTGTAAGTCAAATGCAGCACGATTTATTTCATATTTACACAGTTGATGAACATATTCTCAATGTCATTCAAAATTTAAGAAGATTTGCAAAAGATGAGTTGAAACATGAATTTCCTGACTGCCATGATTTGTTTAAAAACTATACCCATAAACATATTCTTTATCTTGCAGCACTATTTCATGACATTGCAAAAGGTAGGGGTGGAGATCATTCTGAACTTGGAGCTAAAGATGTTCATGAGTTTTCAAAACTAAATCATTTACCATCTCATGATGAAGCGCTCATCAAATGGTTAGTTAAATCGCATCTGGTAATGTCACATACAGCGCAAAAGTTAGATTTATCAGATCCTAGGGTTATTGAAGAATTTGCAAGAAAAGTTGTCAATAAAGAAAATTTGACTTCACTTTATCTTTTAACGGTTGCAGATATTCGAGCTACCAGTCCACACGTTTGGAATCAGTGGAAAGCCACCCTCCTAAAAAATCTCTTTAAATATACGCTCAACTATTTAGAACAAGGCAATTTATCTCACGAAGATTCAATTGCAAAAAGAAAAGAGAAAGCAGCATTAATACTGAATACATACAATATCAGAGATGATCATTACAAGGATCTTTGGGAGAATTTTGGAGAAAACTACTTTTACAAATATACGGAAGAAGAAATTGCATGGCAAACGAGACTTCTGTTTACCCACACGGCCCCAAAAAAACCTATCATTCGAGTTAGGCATCGCTCAAATGGCGAAGGTATTGAAGTTCTTATTTACCAAAAAAATACAATGCATATTTTTAATAAGACCTGCCATTTCTTTGATGAAATTGGATACAGCATAGCAGCAGCAAAAATATTCACAACGCAACATAATTATGCGCTCAATCTTTTTGATTTGCTTGATGCCAATCCAAAATCTGTGAGCTATGAAGGCTTATTTAAATTTATCGAAAAAGAATTAGTAGGTCGATTGGAAACTAGCAAAGAAACTAAACCAACAAAGCTTTCGGAAAGAAGCCGGCAAGCCACACACCACGCCTTTGATACAAAGATTTCTATTGCTCAGGTTGACGAATCGCCTATTTACCAATTGGATATCATTACAGACGACAGAAATGGACTTTTGAGCCTGATTTCCGATCAACTTTCAAAAGAAAATATATCTATTAATCAAGCAAAAATAAACACGCTTGGGTCTAGAGCTGAAGATACATTCTTAGTCGCATACAAAAATAACTTAAAAATGAATCAAAATAAGATAGATAATTTAGTTGAAAAATTAAAAGCTGTCATAGCGTGAGATGTTGGTCACCTATAATCCCATTAATATATACAATGTTGTCATATGAAAATAGCAATTATTAGACGAAAGTTTACAGCCTTTGGGGGTGCGGAAAATTTCATTCTGCGAGCATCGTCTGGATTAAGTCAGCTTGGCATTAACTTTTTTATTATTTCCGAGCTTTGGAAGCAAAATGCCAATAACTCAAAAAACATTCATTGGATAGAAGCCAAGTCACATGGCTTATTTAGATTCTCAAAATTACTAAGCTTCCAAAAATCCGTTATGAAAATTATTAGTCTAAATAATTTTGATCTTATTCAATCTCACGAAAGATTGACCGGAGTGGACATTTACAGATTGGGAGATGGCATTCATGCAGCCTGGATCGATAGAATGAAAAAAATTAGCCCCTGGTATAAAAAGGCTTGGCTTAGCATTGACCCCTACCATCAAAAAATAATGTGTATCGAAAAAGAGATGTCTGAAGACAAAAGCCTTTTCTATGTCGCAAATAGTGATCTTGTTAAAAATGAATTATATAAATACTACAAAGTACCAGAATCTCGAATTAAAGTGATTGAAAATGGTATTGATATAAAATCATTTCATCCTGTATCGGCTACAAAAAAAGAAGCCACTAAAAAACAATTAGCACTTAATCCAAAATTACCTGTAGTGCTTTTTGTAGGTTCAGGTTTTGAAAGAAAAGGTGCTTTTGAAATTGTTGAAGCCATTAAATTACTCCCAAAATTTCAGGCCATTATCGTGGGTCAAGATAAGAAAATTCAACAATTAAGAGATCTTGCTCGCGGGCATAACGTTCTTATCACTGGACCCCAAGATGATATTCAAAAATATTTAGATGCATCAGATATATTTTGCCTACCCTCTCTTTATGACAGCCTTCCTAATGCAGCTCTTGAAGCGCTTTGTTGTGGACTACCTATCGTTTTAACAAAAGATGTTGGCTTAGCCCCTCATATTGAAAAGAATCTTGCGGGTGTCATTTGCAAGAAAGATAAACATAGTATTGCTGATGCTTTAATTAAAGCATGGGGAAAAAGAAAATTATTTTCAAAAAATGCTTTAAAAGCAGCTAAAGCCTTTGACATAAATATTAAAAATAAAGAATGGCTTCATTTATACAATGAATTAGCAAATAAAAAGAAAATTAAAGTTTTACACACGGAGTCTTCATTAGGCTGGGGTGGTCAAGAAATTCGAGTGCTTACGGAAGCAAAGATATATTCTAAATATGGACATGAAGTCATTATCGCAGCAGATAAAAAAAGTTTAATTGCCAAAAGAGCTCATCTTTACGGAGTAAGGTGTGAGGGTATTGATCTTCAAAAAAAGCGCTTTGCTGATTTACTCTCTTTAAGAAAACTTATTAAAAAAGTAAGGCCGGATGTTATTTCTTGTCATTCAAGCACCGATCATTGGCTTTCAGCGCTAGCTAGATTAACCTTAAATATAAAACCAGCGATTGTAAGAACGAGGCATATAAGCACTCATGTTCATAGAAATATGTCTTCCAAATGGCTTTATAACAAAGGCTGTGAATCAATCATGACAACGAGCGAATCTATAAAAGATGATTTAACTATAGATAAATTTGTTCGCACCCCCACTAAATCTGTTCCCACTGGAATCGATACTGATATTTTTGTACCTGGTAATAAAATACAACAAAGAAAATCACTAAATCTTCCACAGAAACATTTTATTTTTGGCATTGCGGCCACATTGAGATCATGGAAAGGACACAGTGATTTAATTCAAGCATTTAATCTTTTAAAAAATCCAATGTGTACTTTAATTATCATAGGCGATGGCCCACAAATGGAAAATTGTAAAAAATTGGCTAAAGCTTCTTCTTATCCTGAAAATATAAAATTAGTTGGTGATATTAGAAATATCGTACCCTACTTGCAAGCAATGGATTGTTTTGTATTGCCAAGTTATGCGAATGAAGGTGTTCCTCAAGCATTATTGCAAGCGATGTCTGTGGGTCTTTCAATAATTAGCTGCCCGGTCGGAGGCATTCCAGAAACTTTAAGTAAATACAAAAAAGCTGTCTTAGTGAAACCTCAAAGTCCAGAACTCTTATCAAAAGCAATGTTAAAAATTATGAAAACTCCTAATACAAAACAAATGAAAAATATACATAGGCCCTTTACTTTAGATGTTATGTATAAATCATCTCTGGAAGTTTATGGCAAAGCTATTGGGAATAGATTTAATGCGAATTAGATTAAAACAAAATGGCGGAAGAGGTGAGATTCGAACTCACGGAGGGCTATGAACCCTCGACGGTTTTCAAGACCGCTGCCTTAAACCGCTCAGCCACTCTTCCGGAGCG
>Ga0207940_1000361_pt1 | contig 15268 bp, 20 predicted proteins | sample LakMenEpi06Jul12_FD_150676 | JGI IMG/M metagenome (GOLD analysis project Ga0207940, IMG submission 150676) | Freshwater microbial communities from Lake Mendota, WI - 06JUL2012 deep hole epilimnion (SPAdes) | ecosystem: Environmental > Aquatic > Freshwater > Lake > Epilimnion/Euphotic zone ... | reverse complement strand
CTGGATGCGCAGCGCAAACTGTTAAACATGACCGCGCAACTATTAGGCGCAAATGTGGCCATTACTGAAGGCCGCCCTACATCAATTGAAATTGGCGGGGCGTTGTATCCTTGCTATGAAGTCATTGTGAACATGGAAGCGAGCAGTTTATGAAATATGTGATTAAGTCAATAAAAGTGGGGGTAATTGGCGAAGAATTTGTGCCAGTTGCCGGCATTAACCTTTCAGCTCTTTTGGATGGCGGTTTTATTGCTATTCAAGAATCCACCGACAGCACCAAAAAAACACCTACTATAAAGAAAACACCTAAGGAGTAAACCAAATGGCAACAACAACTTTTCTTTCAAACATCACCACACTGACCGTAAACGCAGTGGATTTGAGTGACCAATGCACCGCCATCGTTTTCACGAACATGCGTGAACAACTTGACAAATCGACTCTGAAAGATACATCCAGGCTCTACACGGGCGGGTTGTTCAATAACGAATGTACGATGACCCTGTTCCAGTCATACGCCGCAAGCGAAACCTATGCAACACTTGCCGCACTTGTAGGAACTGCAACCACCGTTGTTGCAACCGTTACCGAAGGCGCAGTCACCAAAACTTTCACCCTTGCCAATTGCTATTTGGAATCAATGCCAGTAGTGAACGGGGCGTTGGGTGAATTGTCAACGGTTGATTTGACATTTACGGGTGGAACTTTTACCGCTAGTTAATTACGGCCTAACGGCCCGACACGAAAGGTAAGTTAATGAAATTAGTTATTAAGGTTATTGAAAACCCTGGCGATGCACCCATCGTTGTAACAACCAATCTGTTGTGCATTGCTATGTGGGAACAATCCGAAAACCGCAAAGTTTCTGACGGTCGCGGGATTGGGATTATGGACATGGTTTTTTGGGCACATTTCATGCTGAAAAAATCAGGTCATTCGTTGGAAGCAACACCGCAGAAATGGTTAGATGCACACCCTGATATGGAAATCGAAACGGTGGACATGACAAACCCAAACCCTACGGTCGCGGCACTTACCGAAAGCAACTAGCCGAACTACTAGTTTCAATCGGTTGGTGGCCGCCGCACATTGAATTTGACACCCGTGACCTGCAAACAGTTATTAGTGTTTTGAATGAGCAGGCGAAAGAAAGGCGGCGCGGGTGATAACGAATTCAGTTCAGGTGTACGGCGTGAAATCCGCGTTAAAAGAACTGAACAAAATCAACCCTAAATTGCGCCGCGAATATACGAAACGGTACAAAGACATTGTGAAGCCTGTGGTTCAGGCCGCCAAATTGGCGTTTCCGAAGTCTGCCCCATTGTCAGGCATGGCACGCCCTACGGGCCGCCTGGGGGGCTGGGATGGCGGTTTAGTGGCAAAAGGCGTAGTTGCAAAGATTGACACACGCAAAGCGCGCCCAGCAACAGAAACCGTAGGCGCATTTTTTGTTGTGCAAAAAACTGGTTGGGGTTCAATTTACGACATCGCAGGGCGAACCAATCCAGGTTCACAATTCGTGCAAAACCTCATTAACAACGGCGCACCTAATGCGTCACGCGCAATGTGGCCAGCGTACGAAGGCAATGCGGCACAAGTGCAACTTGCTGTGCTTGACTTAGTGGGCGAAGTCATGAGCGATGTGAACAGGAATTTGGTGGTAAATAGTGGCAATTAGAATTCCAATCATTTCGGAATTTAACCCGAAAGGCGTTCAGGCCGCTAAAGCCGAATTTGCAACCCTGCAAGGCACAGGCTCGAAAGCCATGTTCCTATTGCAAAAAGCCGTACTACCAGCGGCCGCCGCAATCGGCACTTTCACTTCAGTCATTTCGCCAGCCATTCGAGCCGCATCAGATTTTCAGGAAGCAACCTCAAAAGTAAATGTTGTTTTCGGGCGCGCGTCTAAAAGCGTCAAAGATTTTGCTGACGGTGCGGCCCGCAACCTGGGTCAATCAAAGCAAGCCGTTTTAGATGCCGCGGGTACTTTCGGCACATTTGGTAAAGCGGCAGGTTTAGCAGGTGAAGACCTTTCAACCTTTACAACCGATTTCGTAACCCTTTCAACTGACCTTGCATCGTTTAATAACACAAGCCCTGAGGAAGCGGTACAGGCTATTGGTGCGGCGTTGCGCGGCGAATCTGAACCATTGCGCCGCTATGGCGTTTTGCTGAATGATGCGGTGCTGAAACAAGAGGCAATGACCCTCGGTATTTATGACGGTAAAGGCGCACTGACTGCACAGCAAAAAGTGTTGGCAGCACAAGCCGCAATTTACAAGCAAACCAATGATGCGCAAGGCGACTTCATGCGCACTAGCGATGGACTGGCAAACAGTCAACGCACATTGAAAGCCATTTTTGACGATGTAAAGATTTCTATTGGTCAAGCGTTTTTGAAGCAAGCAGAAACAGCAACTAAAAATATTTTGTTTTTGTCGCAGGCATTGGACAAAATTCCTGAGCCAGCAGAAAAAACATCATCAAAACTTAAAGGGGTAACTGACACCGTAAAGGCGCAGTTAAACCCAGTGAGCCAACTTTGGTGGTTATTAACAAAAACTCGTGAAGCATTTGAAGGTGCAGGCGAAGCAACTGGCGCATGGAATAACGATTTGCGCCGCGGCGTGCAACAAACAATGCGCATGGCAGACGAAGCGGGAATTTTTAATCAAAAATTTAAAGACACTGAAACCGCAGTTGGTGGTGCAAAAAAAGAAGTTGAATCCTACGCCAAAGCTTTAAAAGAAGGTTTAGGCGATGCGTTAGATAATGCAAAAGATGCTTTAGATGATGCAAAAACAGCGTTCAATGATTTTGCTACAAGTGTCAGTGATGGCATCAAATCGGCGTTTAGTTTTTCTGATGCGCAAGCCGCAGGCGAAGAAACAGGCGCAGGATTCCTAGACGGTTTACGAACACAGGTTGCGGGTGTTGTCGAATATGCGCGCAAGATTCAAGAACTACTTGACAAGAATTTGAGCAAAGACGCGTTAGCGAAAGTTTTGGAAGCGGGCGCGGTTGCTGGTTCGGCTATTGCATCGGAACTTATTAAGGGTGGCCAGGCGGCAATTGATGAAACGAACGCCCTGGTTGATTCGGCAAATGGCGCGGCCGAAAAAGTTGGTATGAACGCGGCCGCTAAGTGGTATCAGGGCGGTATTGATTCTGCGCAAAAGATGGTTGACGGTATCCAGGCTGAACTAGACAAACTGACACCAAAACTCATGGCAAAAATGGATGCGCTCGCGGCGAAAATGAAACGCACCGTGGACATTGATGTGCGCGTAACGGAAACCGTGAACCGTGTTGTTGCAACCATTGCATCAGGTCAGATACCTAAAATGGCTGAAGGCGGCATTGTAAACCGCCCAACGCTTGCCCTTATTGGTGAGGCTGGGCCTGAAGCCGTAGTGCCATTATCAAAAATGAATAGCGGCGGCGGTGATGTCAACATCAATGTGACTGGCGGCCTTGCCACTAGCGCGGAAATTGGTCAATCAGTCGTTAACGCGTTACGCGCCTATTCGAGAAGCGCAGGGCCGCTTGCCCTGAACATTGCCTAATGGCTGGATTTCCCGTTGTTAATGCGGGCAATTATGACCTGCAAATTGACGCAGGTTTTACGCTTGACGGGTTCACATTAGATAGCGCGGTGAAAGGTGTTTTAGATAATCCTGACTATGTGCTTGACGGAACAACCCAATTTGCGTCAGTGCTTGAATCAACACAATCAGTAATTGTAAAACGCGGCCGCCGCGACATTGGCGACACATTCAGCGCGGGAACAATGTCTTTCACAATTTTAGATGTCAGTGGGATTTTTAATCCGTTTGATGAACAAAGTCCATTTTATGATGAAAATCAAAATGTGCCTGGATTAGCACCGATGCGCGAAGTCAAGTTGATTCGATACGACAACGCCGATAACCCTGAATTGCTTTTCCGTGGTTTCGTCATTAATTATGACTACAACTTTGCGCTAGGCGGTTTAGATAGCGTCACAGTGTTTTGCGCAGACCAATTCTATTTGCTCTCACAAACTTATTTAGACGAATTAAATGTCACCGCCGAAACTTCAGGGCAAAGATTACAAACCGTTTTGAGCCTGCCTGAAGTAGATTTTCCTACGGGCGCAAGCCGTGACATCGCTACGGGAACGGTAAACCTGGGACATGGTGCGGCTTACACAGTTTCCGCTGGCACAAATGTTTTGAGTTATGTTTCGCAAATAAACGATACGGCAGAATTCGGGCGCGTCTTTATGTCGCGTGATGGTGTTTTTACATTTCAGGAACGCATTGGGAATACGCTTTCCGCGCCAGTAGCCGATTTCCACGATGACGGAACAGAAATTCCCTATTTTGGCTTGGGCATATCTTTTGAGGCTGACGCCGTAATCAATAGAAGTGTGCTAACTGCCCTAGATGGCAAAACCGCAACGGCTGAGGATTTGACATCAATTGCAACTTATTTCATTCAAACCTCAAGCATTACAAACAGTTTGTTACACGAACAAACATCGATTGACACGGCCGCTAGTTACCTTTTAAACGGCGACCCTGAGCCGCGATTCACTTCAGTAGAAACCGCGTTTATGGCCTTAACCACAGCACAGCGCGACACAGTAGCCATAATTGATATTGGGCAAACAGTCACTATTGAAAAGACTTTCCCTAGTGGTATTGGTACAACCCAACTTGCCCAGGAATTAAGCGTTGAAGGAATAGAACATTATTTGGACATCAGTTCAGGCCATCGGGTTTTAATTAGTACCGCCCCAACAACCGTTGTATATGAACTAATTTTAGATGACGCGCAATATGGCACACTTGATGCCCTCAATGCTTTAGGATAAGGAATTATGGCAACACCTTTTCCATTCGTAGCGGGCGCGATTCTCGAGGCCCAACAACTTAATTCGATAACTGAATTACCGATTAGCGCAAAAACCGCTAGTTATGCATTAGTGGCTGGCGATGCTGGCGACCGAATTCAAATGACTTCAGCATCGGCAACAACTATTACGGTTAATGCGTCAACTTTTACAGCGGGTCAGTCCGTTTGGATTTACAACCTCGGTGCGGGAACTTGCACAATTACCGCAGGCACTGCAACTGTTACAACATCAGGTTCACTAGCGTTGGCACAATATGGGGGTGGACTGCTGTTATTCACATCGTCTAGTGCTGCAACTTTTTTTCCTAGTGGTGGCATAGGCTACGGCACTGCCACAGGTGGAACAGGGGTTGTTTCAGGCCCAACGGGTTATTCGTACACCTCATTTATTTCAACAGGTACTTTGACTGTTACCAAAGCGGGTTTATTTGATGTGCTTATTTTTGGTGGCGGTTGCGGTGGTGGTGGCGATAACAGTTATTCAGGTGGTGGCGGTAGTGGTGGAATTTCTCAACAAACCGTTTATTTGTCAGCAAACCAAACAATTACAATTGGTGCGGGTGGTGCAGTAGATGCTTCTGGCAGTCCATCTAGCATTGGTGCAATTCCATCAGCAATTGCATCCGCGGGTGGAGTTTATACTGCAGTAATTACAGGCCGTTATGGCACTTTAGGTGGAATGAGTGGAAAGGGCGTTGGTACTAATACAGGCCCGACAAACATCCAGGGTTATACGGGTGGTGAAAGCAACACAAATGCTGGCGGTGGTGGCGGTTCAACAACAGCGGTTGGGGCAAACGCTACGGCCAATGTTGGCGGTAATGGCGGGGCGGGTTTTGATGTAAGCGCATTTATCGGCGGTTCAGCATTGTTTAAAGGTGCTGGCGGCGGCGGTGGCGCGGCAACGACAGGTGGAACGGGCGGTTCATCGATAGGTGGCAATGGTGCATCGGGGGCAACAAACGGAACGGCTGCGGCCGCAAACACTGCAAGCGGTGGTGGTAGTCGTGGTTCGTCAGGCACTGCAGGTGCTGGCGGTTCGGGGATTATTTACATTCGTTGGAAGGTTTAGAGATGGCACATTTTGCACAAGTAAACAACAACATCGTTTCTGAAGTAATTGTCGTTTCAAACAACGACATTGACAACCTGTCATTCCCTGACAGCGAACCAGTAGGCCAGGCATTTATTGCTTCACTAGGAATTGTGGGCGAATGGCTACAAACCTCATATAACGGAAATTTTCGCGGCGAATATGCGGGAAACGGTTACACCTTTGACCCATCAATTGGCGAATACGGTGAATTTATAAAACCGCAATCGGCATGACATGGCAACTGAAGTTGTGGTTTCTCTCATCGGTGGGTGTTTCCTTGTATTGGTTGCACTCATTGGGAAAATCGGCGCAGACAACAAAAAAGACCACGGAACAGTTCACCGAACACTAGGCCGCATCGAACAAAAAATTGACGGACATATTGAGGGACACAAATGAGAGAACAAGACAAAGCAATGCTGGCAAGTTATGCGCGTTCACTAGTTGGCGCACTTGTCGCCGTTTATTCAACAGGAACACTTGACCCGCGTGATTATGCAAAAGGTGCAATTGCCGCAATCATTCCACCTGTGATGCGTTGGGTAAACAAAAACGATAAAGGTTTTGGGCGTGACAGTACCCCACAAGCATAAAGTTATTTTGCCAACAATTGTTGCGCATTGTCGCGCTGGCGAAATCCCGGCAAACATGCTGGTTGATGTAAAACCCTTTGGAAAACTACTGTTTCCAGCCGCTGACGCGTGGCAAGCTTTAAAAGAGCGCGCACACAAAGAAGGAATAACAATCTTTAAACCAACATCACAAAACGACACATATAGGTCAATCACTTTGCAACTGCAAGCATGGAACGCACGCATGACAACAGTTCCAATTGAAAATGTAAAACCAAAATTATTTAACGGAAAAAATTGGTATTTAAAACCAGGTAACGCACCAATTGCGCAACCAGGGAAATCACATCACAACTGGGGCATTTCAGTAGATGTGTTTCAAGCGTCAGGCGAACGATTTGAATTCATGAAAACGCATTGCCTCGAATACGGGTTCAGTTGGGAATTGGATTCCGAACCGTGGCATATAAATTATTTTGTTGGCGACAAAGTCCCTGAGGCAGTCAGGGCATGGAAAACTGCCAAATCCTTGCAATAGCACTAACTGTGCTTTAGGGTGAAATGCACCCGATGAAAGGAATTCTTTTATGACCTTTACAGCACCAAAATTACTTGCAGGGCTGATTTCTGCCCTGTTGGGGTTTACGGCCCTTGTAGGCCCTCAGGAAGCCGAATCCAGCCCGTCTAGGGTCACCCTGGATGTTGCACCGTTTCTGATTGAACCCTCAACCACTACTTCAAGCACGCTGTTTATTGACCCTTACGCTACGGCGGCTGAACAGTTCGCCGCGCTTGCCGTGAACCTGGGTTGGCCAGTCAGCGAATATGACACCCTGGTGAAAGTGATAACCCGCGAAAGCAACGCCATTGCAATTGCACACAACAGCAATGACCCTATGGGTGGCAGTTATGGCCTAATGCAAATCAACGGTTTTTGGTGTCGCGGCGCGAATAGTTACCTACAAAAAGCAGGGCTGTTGACCTCATGCGAAATGTTGTTAGACCCACAAATTAACTTGCGCGCTGGATTGATAATTTTTACGCGTTCAGGATGGTCGCCGTGGAGAACAGCAAAATGAGCGAAGGCGTTGCATGGAATCAGGGCGAACTAAGTGAAGAGACAAGGAAAATGGTTTTGGAATCAAAAGCAATGATGAACCACCAAATGGCTGTGTTCAACCTGTTGGATGAAATCGCACGCCCACACCATGCGCCCCGCAAATACCGTGATGACCACCTAATTCGCGGGCTACGCAACATGTTGATTGACTTCCAACTAAGTGGCCAGGATGACTACGCCGAATGTGTTACTTTGGCAATCGAAGCCCTAAACGGCAAAGTTAAACCCGACTAAAAAAGGAATTCCCGACATGAGCGAACAATACGAAATGTTTACATCCACCATTGGACTAGGTGGCCACAAAACAAAAGTGGCAATAGACCATCCCAGCGTTGCAGTGCGTCACGATGCAGGCGACACATCACGCGAAGCAGCCGAAAGCGCAAAACCACACGCAGGCAAACAACGCGAACTAATCCACTTTTGGGTTAAATGGGCTGGAAAATCTGAGGCAAAAGGCATGACCGCTGACGAACTTTCAATGCTGTTGAAACTGCCTGCACAATCTGTTTCTGCACGCATTAACGGACTGCATAAGGATGGTTTCATCACTGATAGCGGAATACGCCGCAAAACCCGTTACGGCCGCAACGCAATTGTTTGGGTGGCTTGCTAATGGGATTCGACCTTTCCAACTATGAAACAGTTGAATCACGCTTGGCGCGTTGGTGGGCCGCATACCCAAACGGCCGCATTTACACTTGCATGATGAACTACACAGGCGATGTGTGCGTCTTTCGCGCTGAACTGTACGCAAACAAAGACGACAAAGACCCAATGGCAAGCGGTTACGCCGAGGAAGTAAAAAGCGACCGCGGTGTTAACGCAACATCATTCGTGGAGAACTGTGAAACATCAGCGATTGGGCGCGCAATAGCGAACTGCCCAATTCAGTCCACAGGCCACGGCCCTAGACCATCCAGGAACGAAATGGAAAAGGTACAACGCCTAACACCAACTGACCCAGTAGATACCAGGGAAACGCCAGTGCACACACCCCGCGGCGCATTTGCTACCCCTAAACAAATTGGCTACATAAAGAAACTGGCTAAGGATGCAGGTTTAGACGATTTGCGGCTACTGGAACTGATTCAGCGCACACTGAACAGCGATGAAGCCGTGTTGGAATTGCTGAAATCGCATGAGGCAAGCGCAGTAATCGCGGTGCTGAAATGACATTGGAACAAATGATTTCGGCCATTGAGCGTTTGCAGGCTGTTTACGACCTTATGCAAGATGACCAAAAAGACGCAAAACAACACATTCGATGGGCCATTGGACATTTGTCAAAAGATATATGGATTGAGGCAATGTGACTGAAGCAGAATTTAAAGACATCCTGATTTCAGTAGCCAAACGCTATGGCTGGTTGGTGCATCATGATTTGCCAGCGCAATCGTCACGCGGCCATTGGGCAACACATGTTCAAGGCGATACGGGTTTCCCTGATTTGGTGTTACTGCATCCATCTAGCGGGAAACTGTATATTGCTGAATTGAAATCAGATAAAGGCAAACTAACGCCAGGGCAAAAGCGTTGGCTGATGGCATTCGAGAACGCTGGAATATATAACACAGTGCTCAAACCAAATGACATGGAATATGCGCTTTACCTGTTAACGAATCATCACATTTAAAAGCTTTAAAAACAATTGGCTAGTTGCAAGGGCGTTCACCTGTCGCAAGGTGCGGGCGAGAAAACGCGGTAACGCGGGTAGATGGTCGCGCACTGAAACATGCAACACGAAATGGTTTAGGCAATGCGACTAGGCGAGGTGTAAACAATCATCATTGAAATGCGAGGGAACTGGTTAGGGCAACCCAGTGGGTGGGGCAATCATCCCTGTGTCTTGCATTACGCTAAACAATCAACAGTGAAACAAAAGAAAGCAACCACGATGAACCCGACCGAACAGCCCCCCGCCCTGCCATCAGCAAGCCGCCCTGGCGGCGCGCTAGCACAAGCCGAAGGCGCGTGAGATGCCACGCCAACACACAACAAATGATAAGGCGTACGCCCAGGCGCGTAAACGCTTACTTGCTGAACATCCTGACTGCCATTGGTGCGGTGCACCTGCAACCGAAGCCGACCACCTCATCGCATATGTGGAAGGTGGTGAGGATGTCGAAGGAAACTTAGTTAGTGCCTGCAAACCATGCAACGCACGCCGTGGGGCACAACTAAAAAACAGACGCAACACACAAAACCAAACACAACGCAAAAAAATTATTGATTCAAAAAAAAATTCTGAAAATGTTTTTTTATCAGCGCAGGCAAGCCCCCGAGCCCCTCGCTTTCCTCTATCCGAACAGAACCAGCCTGAACCAATTGGAACTGGCCAGGACTGGCCGAGATTGGAAAGTCCAGCCCATGATGCGGCTGGTTCGTACGGGGCACAGGTGGGGGTGTGGGCGAAAGAGCATTTACAGATTGATTTGATGCCGTGGCAGTTGCATTGTTTGGATGGGCAGTTGGCTTATGACGAACAGGGTGATTTGTTGAACCGTGTTTCGTTGGTTTCTACGGCGCGGCAGAACGGAAAGAGCACCGCCCTTGCGGCCCTGGTTGGTTGGTGGCTAACTGAAATGCCAAAAATACGGGGACAGAAACAAATGGTTTTGACTACCGCTAACCGTCTTGACCTTGCGGTTACTTTGTTTGATTTGTTGGCTGATGTGCTTGAAGTTCGATTTGGCGCAAAACTTACGAAGGCTTACGGGCGTAACGCGGTGCAAATGCCTGACGGTTCACGGTGGATTGTGCGCGCCGCTAAACCCAATGTTGGCCACGGCACTAGTAATGACCTCATCGTTGCTGACGAAATTTGGGACATTTCCGAAGAAGCCATTGACGGTGGTTTGATTCCATCACAGCGCGCTAGGCGTTCCCCGTTGCTTTCAATGTGGTCAACCGCTGGGTCAGAATCCAGCACCGTAATGAAAAAATGGCGGGAACAGGGATTGCGCGCAATTGACACAGGCAAAACATCAACTTTCTATCTTGCTGAATGGTCGCCCGACCCATCACTAGATGTGAATTTAGAAAGCACCTGGAAATGGGGAAACCCCAGTTTGGGTTTCACAATTTCAATGGACACTTTGCGAAGCGAATCAATGAACCCAAACCGCGCACAATTTTTGCGTGCATCATGCAATCTGTGGGTTGCGTCAGACCAGGGATGGATACCGCCAGGCATGTGGCCGCAACTCGAATACAAAGACCCAATTCCTGACGGCGGGTATTTAGGTATTGAAGTTTCGTTAGATGACTCACGATATTTTGGTGTGCGCGCTGTGCAATTAGAAAACAGAAAAGTTGCAATTACCGTTGGTTTTGTTGCCGATTCTTACAATGAAATGTTGGCCGAAGTTTCAAAGCTTGCCGGGACTTCAGTCAAATTTCTTATTTCACCCAGCATTGAAATTCATTGGCCAACGCAATATGACGCACGCACCGAAGTAGTTGGTTATGGCGAAATTGTGCGTTACACCGCGGGTGTTAAAAACATGATTTTTGAAGGAATGCTGGTTCACGATGGTTCGAAGCAATTAAGCGAACATGTGCAACGCGCAGTGGCCGTGAAAGCGGAATCGTCAATTGCTCTTTCGTCAGCGCGAAGCCCAGGCGAAATATCTTTGGCGCGGTGCATGGTATGGACTGCCGCAATGGCCAGCCGCCCCACCGTTGTTGGGAAACCCATCATTGCGTTTTCAACTCGCTAATGTGCATAGTGGCGTTGGGTCGTTTCTTACCTTTTGTCGGGATTGGATAATTCGCGACCCAATGCCACCAAAAAACCGAACATTGTGGGACACTAAAATATGGCGATTTTTAAAACAAAGGTGACAAAGGCAGCAATTTCGCCACAAGAAGCACCTATTACCGCGGCCGCTGGCGGCACTCATTACACAGGTAATGGCTCGGGTGCACAATCAATTGGCGAATACTATTCCTACATCCAGGGCGATTTGCGCAACCGCGCAATGCGCGTTCCAACAATCAATCGCGCGCGTGACCTCATCGCATCCGTTGTTGGCAACACACCGATGAAAATGTATCGAAAACGCTGGGATGAAACCGAAGGCGAAATGATTGAAGAACCAATTGCGCCGCGTTCATGGCTTGCACAACCTGACCCGCAACTTACTTATTCAACTTTTTGGTCATGGGTTTTTGACGATTTATTTTTTTTCGGTCGAGCCTTTTTGTGGTGTTCTAGTAGGACTAGCGATGGCATGCCTGCATCGTTTACGCGCCTACCAGCCGCAATGGTTAACACGCTTGACATGTCAGGCCCAGTTTTTGCATTTGGTAAATCAAACGAAATTTATTTTCAAGGCGCACAAATACCTACCGAAGATGTTGTGCAAATCATCGGCGCAAACCAGGGCATCATTTACCAATCGCCGCAAGTCATCGCAACATCACTAGCCCTGGAAGACGCGCGCCTACGCAATTCCAGTTCGGCCCTGCCCGCGGGCGTTTTGCGGCAGACCTCAGGCGAACCCCTATCGGGACAAGAACTTTCTGAACTTGCGCAAGCATTCGAGCAAGCAAGAAAAACTAACCAAATTGCCGCAATCAATCAGTTTGTTGAATGGCATCCAACCGATGTTGACGCATCAAAAATGTTGCTTTCCGAAGCCGCTGAATTCCAATCTAAAGAGGCCGCACGAATGTGCAATATCCCTTTCTTCCTCAACGGAAACTCAGTCGGCTCATACAGTTACCAATCAAACCAGGGCGCACGCCAGGACTTATATGTTTTTGCCGCCCGTTCATACATGTCAGTAATTGAACAAACGATGAGCATGAATTCAATTCTTCCTCACGGAACTTGTGTCAAATTCGATATTGATGAATACCTAAGCGAAATCGTTGACGGTGTAGAGGAAAGCGACTATTCCGAAATGCCTGAAGAAACAATGCCAACGATGAACCCAAACATGGAGTAAAACAGAATCATGCTAAAACTTATTTCAACTGATTTAACCCTGGATGCCGCCGCAATTGAAGGCGTGCCCAGTCGCACCGTTTCAGGTGTAGCCGTTCCTTACAATGTCGCCGCAACCGTCAGCGATGGAACAAAAGTTATTTTTGAGGAAGGCAGTTTGCCAACCGATGGCAAAGCCCCAAAACTTTATTTAAACCATTCGAGCGAACAGGCCGTTGGTTTAGTTTCTGAACGAACAAATGTTCCAGGTGAAGGCATGATGTTTTCGGCCCGCATCAGTAAAACAGCATTGGGTGACGAAGCCCTAACACTGGCACTTGACGGCGTAATTGACTCAGTATCCGTAGGGGTAAATCCAACCAAATTTAAAATTACTGACGATGGCACAATGCTTGTGCAGGCCGCTGACTGGATTGAATTATCACTAGTCACTGGCCGCCCAGCATTTTCGGGTGCAGTCATCACCGATGTCGCCGCGACAGAACCCGAAGCAGAAACCGAAACCATCCCACACGAAGACGAAGAAAAAGATATTATTCAATTAGAAGTTACTCAACAGGAGACAGAAAACATGAACGAAGCAACCCCAGTCGAAGCCGCAATTCCAACTTCCCCAGTTGTTTTTGCTGAAGCAAAACGCGAATTCAAAATGCCATCAGCAGGCGAATATCTTGCCGCAATGCACATTGGTGGAGACACTTTCCGCAAAGTAAACGCGGCGTACCACGATGCCGCACGCCGTGGCCAGTCAGCAATCGAAGCAGTAGCGCAAGACTTGACCACTGATACGCCAGGTTTGTTGCCTGTTCCAGTGCTCGGGCCTGTGTTCCAAAATATTAACCTGCAATATCGCCCCGTTGTTGCCGCATTCGGCACACGCGCGATGCCACAAGGTTCAGGAATTTCGTTCACTCGCCCAGTGATTTCACAGCACACAGCGGCAGGTGTACAAAGCACCCAGGGAACGGCAGTTACTTCACAGACGATGACGCTTAGCGCATCCACGGTGAGCCGCCAAACCGTTGCTGGTTCAATCCAAATCGCGCAACAAACAATGGACTTCACAGACCCTGCCGCAATGAATGTCATTTTGAATGACCTCGCTGGTCAGTACTTGAAGCAAACCGACAACATCGCGGCTGACTACCTCGTAGCACAGAAGCAAGCATCGGGTTACACCTGGACTGTTACCGCAGGCGATGTGTCAACTTTGATTACTGGAATTTATGGTTGCGCAGAAAACATTTCAGCAACAACCAACCTGTTCCCAACCCATCTTGTTGTTTCAGTTGATGTATGGAGAAAACTGGGCAGTCAGGTAGACGATGTAAATCGACCAGTATTCCCAGCAATTGGCGCACCTGGCCTATTGGGAATGAACACCCTCGGTGCAGGTTCAGCGGCCTCATGGTCGGGAATGAACCCACTCGGTTTGGAAATCGTTGTTGACGGAAACCTTGCAAGCGGAACAATGCTCGTAGTTCACGGCCCAGCCGTAGAGTATTATGAGGCCCAGCAGGGAATGCGTAGTGTGGAAGTCCCTGACCTTTTGGCTCGTACTTTCTCGTACTACGGCTATTTTGCAACCTTTGCACAAGACGGCCCGAACCCATCGGCAGTTGCAGGAAGCCAGTTCATTCAAGCAATCACGGTTGCTTAGTCGAAAGGCGGCTTAACCGCCAATGGCTACCTACACCGTCACCCATAAACAGTTACTTGACAACTACGCCGTATTGCAATTACTGACCCCCTCAGAAATTGCAATCGGCCAGTCAATAACCGTAAGCGGAATTGCCGCACCATTTTCGGGAACTTTCACCGTTGTTGCATTACCTGAATACTTGTATGTAGGCACTGACAGCGAAGGCGATTTAGATTTCGACCCGTTTACGCCAATCCCTAACCAGGTCTTGTATGCGTGCACAGGTTCGAATGTTGACCGTGGCGCGTCAAGCGGAAGCGTTGCATATGCGCCTGTGTGCACCTGGATTACGGCAAACGATATTTCAGACTGGTTGTATGTGGCCACCGCTACGGCCGCCGACCAATCATTTTTGACGATTTGCGCGTCAGCGGCGAACCAGTTTGCATATCGCAGGCGACAGGAAAGCGGCTATTTCGATTCGCTGACCACCGTTCCCAGTCAAGATGTCAAACTCGGAACAATCATGTATGGCGGCGCGCTTTACCGTCAACGCGGTTCAGTGGATGCGTTTTCATCGTTTAACGAAATGGGTTCACAACCCCCAGTTGCATTGTCAGCAATGGTGCAACAGTTGCTAGGTATTCAACGCCCACAGGTTGCATAAATGCCAACCGCCTACACCGACCTATTGAACAAAGCGTTAGACAATCTCGCTACCGCGCTGACATCTATCAGCCCTGCAATTCCTGTTGTGACTGACCCCCGCAACATCCAGGGCGCGTGTGCATTTATTAACGCCCCAACATTCAGCACCCCGCTAATGAAAAACAAACGAATCCAGTTGACATTCCCAGTGCAACTTATTGTGCCTGGCCCATTCAACCTGGATGCGCAGCGCAAACTGTTAAACATGACCGCGCAACTATTAGGCGCAAATGTGGCCATTACTGAAGGCCGCCCTACATCAATTGAAATTGGCGGG
>Ga0207940_1000355_pt1 | contig 15407 bp, 14 predicted proteins | sample LakMenEpi06Jul12_FD_150676 | JGI IMG/M metagenome (GOLD analysis project Ga0207940, IMG submission 150676) | Freshwater microbial communities from Lake Mendota, WI - 06JUL2012 deep hole epilimnion (SPAdes) | ecosystem: Environmental > Aquatic > Freshwater > Lake > Epilimnion/Euphotic zone ... | reverse complement strand
TACTGGTTTAAATTTTGGATATAATCTTTCTGGTAAATTAGATGCAGAAGATGATCCAGATGAGAACTATTCTTTTGAATTTGGTAAAGGAAAAAACTTTTTCAGATCAGACTTAGGTCTTAATTTTTTAGCTGGATATCAAACTAAGTCAGGTCTATTTTTTAGTGCCAATAGTTTGGTGGGTTTAAAAGATCTTAAGCCTGGTCCAGAAACATGGAAGAATAATTTATTTAGCGTTTCGATAGGCTATATGCTGAAGTCTTCGAAATAAATTTACTTTTATAATGTAGGTATGAATTTGAGCAAGAGTAAGAGTCAGTCCAATTGGGCTGGCTCTTTTATTTATCAAAACATAATTGTATAACTTTGTAAGTGCTTGCTACTTCCGTTCAAAGCATACCATTTCCAAAATATATGAAAAAAAATATTTGCTTTTTATTCTTTTTAAAAGCGTTTATACTATTTACAAGCGCTGCAATAGCGCAACAATTTACTTTAACAGGAAAAGTTTTTGATAAAGCTACAGGAAAAACCTTAGCCGGTGCAAGTGTGTACCTTCCAGAAATTAAAAAAGGCACTCTTGCAAATAAAGAGGGCATTTTCACAATCAATATAGAACAAGGCTCGCACGTGTTGGAGATTAGCTATGTGGGTTATGCTAAAGATGTACACAACATTAAGCTACAAAATAACTTAGAGCAAGATTTTTATTTAAATAGTGCGGTATTGGAAGGAGGTAGTGTGATTGTCACTAGTTTTTTAAGAGCCACTTCTACAAGACGTACACCCACACCGGTGACTATTATTAAAAAAGAGGAACTATTCCGTGGCGTGTCAAGCAATTTAATTGACGCCTTATCTAAAGTACCAGGTGTATCGCAGATTTCAACAGGGCCAGCGATCTCAAAACCTGTCATTCGTGGTCTTGGATACAACCGGGTGGTGGTAATACACGACGGGATAAGACAAGAGGGACAACAATGGGGCGATGAACATGGTATTGAAATTGATGAATACAATGTGAGCCGAACAGAAGTCTTGAAAGTGCCTGCATCTTTGATTTACGGATCGGATGCATTGGCGGGTGTGATTAATATTATTTCTAATGTACCGGTGAGTGAAGGCGTGCTTAAAGGAAACGTATTTTCTAATTACCAATCCAATAATCGCATGATGGGTAATCACTTCGACCTTGCAGGTAATAATAAAGGTTTTATATGGGGTATTAATTATAGTGCAAAGAACGCAGGAGATTATAAAAACAAATATGATGGCAATGTTTTTAACTCCAGATTTTTAGAACGCAACGGCGGTGGCTATATTGGAATTGAAAAAAACTGGGGCTATTCACAATTATCGTTCAGTAACTTTTACCAACACCTAGGTATAGTAGAAGGCGACCGCGCTTCCGATGGACGCTTTATTATGATGAAAGATGTGGGAGGCATTGCTAAAGCAGTGATTGTAGATGCTGCAGAGGAAAAAAGATTTACACCTCGATCACCGATGCAAAAAATCCAACATACTAAATACACATTAGACAATAATATAAACATAGGTAATGACAGATTAAAAGCCACTTTTGGTTTACAACAAAACCAAAGGATGGAATTTGGCAATGCTTTAGACCTAGATGAAAAAGAATTATTTTTTGATTTAAAAACATTCAACTACGCAGTACAGTATTTAAAAGCAGAAAAAAATAACTGGAAGCATACTTTTGGATTGAATGGTATGGATCAAACTAATACTAATAGAGGCGTGAAAGCATTGGTGCCAGACTATACAAGTTTTGATATCGGTGCATTTTACTATACACAAAAAAGAATGGATCAAACAAGATGGAGCGGAGGATTGCGCTATGATCAAAAGTATATGAACTATATCGATCCTGCACAATTTGTATGTCCTCCAGGTATGGCCTGTATAGCTTTATATAATCCAGTCGAAAGCAATAAGCAGTTTAATAATATTTCCGGGGCCATTGGTATAGAGCATGATGTGAGTGAACAATTGACTTTGAAATTCAATATCTCGCGTGGATTTCGCGCACCAAGTATGGCAGAATTGGCTTCTTATGGTGCACATGAAGGAACCAACCGTTTTGAGTATGGTAATGAAGCCTTAATTTCTGAAAAGAGTTTACAGTTTGATGCTGCACTAGAATGGAGTAATGAGCATATGAGTATTGCTGGAAATGTATTTTATAATAATGTGAGTGATTATATATTTTACCAGAAGCTAACTGCTGCAGGCGGAGGAGATTCTATTATCATGGACTATGCACATAGTGTAGATGGGGATGAATTATACGCCTTTGCTTTTAGACAAAAAGATGCACACTTGTATGGAGCAGAATTTAATATTGATATTCATCCACACCCATTAGATTGGTTGCATGTGGAAAATAGTGTTAGCTTAATTCGTGGACAATTTAATGAAGCACTAGACGGCTCTAAAAATTTACCAGGTATTCCAAGTGCAAGATGGTTGTCGGAAATTAGAATTGAAATGTTTAAAAAATCTAATCTCATCCGAAATAGCTTTATGACACTTCAACTAGACAATGTATTTGCGCAAAACCATCCATTTATTGGATACAATACTGAAACGCAAACACCAGCCTATACTCTTTTAAATATTGGTTATAGCACACAAATACAACGTAAGAATAAAACACTATTCAGTGTTTCCTTGGTGGGGCAAAATATTGCTGATGTGGCGTACCAACATCATTTGAACCGTTTAAAATATGGTCCAATGAATGAGGCCACCGGCCGAATGGGTGTATTTAATATGGGTCGTAACTATAGTTTGAAAATAAATATTCCGTTTGGGAATTAATTGAAAATATAAAATAACTCAATGGGTTAGTTTAGTTTTTTAATCCATTGAGTTATTTTATTAAATGAATGTGTTTACTATAACGTATGGCGCTTTAAGCGATTTGAGAGTGACGGAAAGAGTGGTGAAGATCTAAGATTTTAAGACTCTTTTTACTTGTATTGCTTTTTAGAACTTTCTAGTCTTTTTGCATTAGCTGGACTACTTAATAGGTACAAGGTTTCATTTAGGCTAGTATAATCGTCTTTAGATATTACTACTACATCTTCTCCCTTGTGTCTTTTAATAAAAAGCGGTTTATGAGATAGCTCTACCTTATCTAAGTAAGTTTTCATTTTTTTTCTAAATTCTGCATAGGTGGCTATTTCCATAATAGTATTTTTTACAAAATTAATTAATTATTAATAAATATTGAATTGTACATATTGCTGTACAATGTAATATTGAAATTGTTTTTAATTTTGTTTACTCTTTTGCTAAGCGCAGCGCCTCATTTTCTAATGCTTTAGATATATAAAAATTAGTTTCTTTAATTTTTTCTAAAATTGGTTTAATGCTAGGGATTAATTTTTTATTCTTTGCTGAAATAATAATACCTATTGTTCCAGTTACTTTTATACCAAGCTCTTTAGCTAAAGCCCTTCCTTTAAAATCATCAATAATTATGATACTATTAGGTATTTCTAATGCTAGCATAATTACACTTGCTTCCCCTTTATCAATACTTTTTTCAAATAAAAATACGTTTTCATTAATTTTTATGGGACAAACAATTATCCAATCTGGGAGCGGCTCATCAAACTCTTTAGCAATAGTGTCTGTAATTAATACTTCTCCATACAAAAGCTTTAGTAGAGGAAGCTCCTTAATTTTTGAAAGAATAATAAGACAACTGGTGTCAACAATAATTTTACGCATTCCTTACATCTGATTCTAAATCAGATGCAGGGTAATTGAAAACGGAGATGTTATATTTTCCCAATAACTCAATAAATGAACTTTTAGAACAGCCTATCATTTCTGAGGCTTGGCCTAAAGAGAGTTTCCCTATTTCGTACAACCTTGTAGCAACGATAACTGTTAGTTCGTTGTTATTGATTTCTACATTATCGGGGATGTTTAAATTCATACTCTTCATAATTCGAATTTAGAGAAAATATTGCCATTTTTCGTACCCTGCAAATAATTTAATGTTAATCAACGAATTAAGCACAAAAAACAAATCAATTTTCAAGTATTTACCGCAAGCTTTTGGGGTATAAATGAATTGAACTAAATTGAGGGTATGAAAAAAGCAATCTTATTTACGACGATCTTATTTAGTATTTGTATTGGAGCAAATCAAACTTTAATAGCTCAAACTACTAAAGCCATCACTACCTTAAGTAAGGAAGAACAAAAAGTAATGGACTATATCGATGCCAATATGCCAAGGGCTATTGCGCTATTAAAAGAATCGGTAGATATTAATAGCGGCACTTTAAACATAGAAGGCGTAAAAAAAGTAGGCGCTATTTTTGCGCGTGAATTTGAAAAGGCCAACTTTAAAACCAAGTGGGTGCCTATGCCCGATTCACTTCGTCGTGCAGGACATTTGGTAGCAAGTATTGGATTTAATGCTGATCAAAACGCCACAGCCAAAACAAAAACCAAAAAAGGAAAAAAACTATTTCTCATAGGCCATTTAGATACTGTCTTTGAACCCGATATGCCGGCGAACCCTTTCACCATGATAAATGATTCTATTGCTACAGGACAGGGCGTGACTGATATGAAGGGAGGAGATGTAGTAATGATTATTGCACTTCAAGCCTTGCAAGCACAGGGTTTATTGAAGGACGCTAATATCATTGCTTATTTAACGGGCGATGAAGAACATGCAGGGTATCCGCGTGAAGTAAGTAGAGGCGACTTTATTGAAACTGCTAAGCAAACTGAAATTGCACTTGCCTTTGAAGGAGCCAATGGATTAAATTCAGTGGCCACTGCAAGAAGAGGAGCTAGCGGATGGTTATTAAATGTAAAAGCAAAAACAGGACATAGCTCGGGTGTGTTCACTCCCTATGCAGGCTATGGTGCTATTTATGAAGCAGCTAGAATTGTAAATGAATTTAGAGTACAGTTAAGTACAGAAAAATATTTAACCTTTAACCCCGGTGTATTTATTGGAGGTTCTGAAATGAACTACGATGAAACCAAAGCAACAGGCAAGGCTATTGGTAAAACAAATATTATTTCACCTTCAGTAACTGTTACAGGTGATTTACGTTTTTTAACGGAAGAACAAAAAATAAATGCTAGAAAAAAAATGCAAGCCATTGTTGATAATAGTTTAGCAGGCACCAAGGCCACAATAGAATTTCAAGATGGCATACCAAGTATGGCACCAACAGAGGGTAATAATAAAGTACTAGAAGTTATAAGTGGAGTGACTCAATCTATGGGCGTAGGTCCCACCACAGCAGGCGATCCAGGTTCTCGTGGTGCAGGAGATATTTCTTATATAGCAGCCTTTGTCGATTGTATTGATGGCCTAGGTTCTTCAGGCCGAGGGGCACATGCACCAGGAGAAACCATTAACTTAAAAGAACTGCCTTATTTAATTAAAAGAGCAGCCCTTACTATTTATAGATTAAGTAAGTATATTAATTAATTAATTAATATAAATTATTTGCTAGAGAATAAACTAGTGAAAAATTCTTTTAGGTTCAGCCAAATAAAAGCTGGCACAATTACTATATAACGTCCAAAAAGACGACGCGGTTCTTTTATTAAACGGTATAGCCATTCTAATCCCAAATTGCGTATCCATAATGGAGCGTAGGGAAGATTACCTGTAAAAAAATCAAAGACAGCACCTACGGTGATGATATAATCTACTTTACAATAGCTAGAAAGTGTGAGCGCAAATTTTTCTTGCTTAGGAGTACCAAGTCCAATCCAAACAATATTAGCACCAGAGGTATTAATCATCTCGCCTAAGGTTTTAAATTCTATTTCATTCATGGGCCTAAATGGAGGTGAATAAGTACCTACAATATTTTTATTTTCTAAGTCTTTTGCAACCGATTCTTTTAAAGCCAAGGCTATCCCTTCTTTACCACCACAGAAAAAATGTTGAATAGAATGCGATGAAGTATTACGTATTACTGTGTCAAACAATCCAACACCAGGGCAGCGCTGCATTTTTTTAAAACCTTTTAATCTACCTATCCAAGCAGTAGGTTGGCCGTCGGGTAGGTTTAAGTAAAACGCGGAAATTATTTTTTTGAATTCAGCATTCTGATTTGCGAATACCATACCATGTGCACTGGTGGCGCTAATTAATCTATTTTTTTGAAAAGATTCTTTTTCATTCACTGCCTCTATTAAAGATGAAGTGAAGTCTGTATTGCTACCCACAAACATATCAACGCCTATTATTTTAACCGTTGCATTTGCTTGAGGCATAATTAAAAATTAATTGTAATGAAAAACTATTTTTCTTTTTTTACTTGTTCATCAATCCAAGTAAAAGTTTTGCGCATGCCATCAATTAATGGTTCAGACACTTCCCATCCCATTTTTTTTCTGTATAAATCGTTGTCTGATCTGCGACCGCGCACACCTAAGGGGCAATTAAATCCGTACTTGTCAATAAACTCTTGACCATGAATATTATGAATTTTAATTTTCTTACCTGCAATATCAATAGCCATTTGTGCTAACTGGTTAATAGTTACCATTTCTTCAGAGCCAATATTAACAGGTCCAATAAAATCGCTATGCATAAAACGCTCCACAGCATCTAAGCATTCGTCAATGTATAAAAAACTTCTAGTTTGTAAACCATCGCCCCATACTTCAAAGTTTCCTCCATCGGCAGTTTCTGAAGCTTTGCGTAACATTGCAGCAGGTGCTTTTTCTTTGCCACCTTTCCAAGTGCCTTGTGGTCCAAAAATATTATGAAAACGCGCCACACGCACATTCAATTTAAAATTGCGATGGTAGGCCAAGAAAATTCTTTCGCTAAATAATTTCTCCCATCCATATTCAGAATCTGGATTGGCGGGATAAGCCGAGCTTTCTATACAATTAGGGTTATCCGCATCTAATTGATTATGCTCTGGATACATACAGGCAGAAGAAGAGTAAAATACTTTTTGAACTTTTTTCTTCACTGCTTCCTTGGCAACGTTTAAATTAATGAGTGCGGAGTTGGACATTACATTGGCATCGTTCAAGCCAGTAAAAATATAGCCGGCTCCACCCATATCGGCAGCTAGTTGGTATAATTCGAAGCAGTCTTCAAAAATGACTTTTTCAACGGCAACAGGATCGGCTAGATCGCATTGTATAAATTCATGGCAAATTTCATCTTGAGCCATGTATTCATGTTGCTTAATATCGGCTATGCGAACAAAAAAACCCTGTGCTTTCAATTTCTTAGCTAAATGCCCTCCAATAAAGCCTCCACCCCCTAAAACAATCACTTTTTTCATGATAAAAATCTATATTATATGATAGAGAGGTCAAATTTAAGTCAATAGGCTTAAAAATAGCTCATAAGACTCGGTTTTTTAGGGTATTTTAAGGGTATTTTGTCTGATTTTCAATAGTTTTGAGCGAATGAAAGTAGCAATTTCGACATATTTTAGGACCAAGCGATTTGTGTTTTTAAAGGCCTTATTGGATAATATGACGAAGGGGGGTAAAAAAATAAAAATATTAGATATTGGAGGCACAGAGGATTATTGGAATAGTATGGGCCTGCAATTGGGAAATAATATAGAGATTGTGTTATTAAATTTATATAAAATTGAGGTGAGGGGAGCAGGTTTTTCCTCTATAAAAGGAGACGCTTGTAATTTAGAAGGGGTGCCAGATAAAAGCTTTGATTTAGTTTTTTCTAATTCAGTTATTGAACATTTGTTTTCAATGCAGAATCAACAGAAAATGGCTAATGAAGTAAAAAGAGTAGGTAAAAATTATTATATACAAACGCCTAATAAATTTTTTCCTATTGAACCGCATTGGGTATTTCCTTTTTTTCAATTTTTACCTTTTGGTTTAAAAGTTTTTTTAACAAAAAATTTCAGCTTGGGACATATTCCAAAAGCAAAAAATAATCAGGAGGCTATTGATTTAGTGAATGAGGTAAATTTATTGAGTAAAAAAGAACTAGAAAATTTATTTACGGGGAGCAAATTGTATATTGAAAAATTCATAGGCTTTCATAAATCATATGCAGTATACAAAATAGAAAATTAGCATTCATGACTGAAAAAAAATCACTTATTATAATTACTTGGGATGGGCGGTCAAAGCCATTAGAATATATACTTCAAGATACTCAAAGGAATTTTGATTTATTAATTTTCGACCATAGCGCCAAGGCTTCCAGAGAGCTAGTTGCGCATTTGAATCCAGAACATTTTGTATCTACAAGAACAGAAAATAAAGGACAAGTATTTTACGAGGTCTATAAATACTTATATCCTAATAACGAAGAGCGTTATGAATATATTGGGGTAATAGACGACGACATTTACACTTCCTATTCCGACTTAAATAAATTAATATTTATAGGCCAAATAAATCATTTAGATGTGTTTCAGCCAAGCATCTCACACGATAGTTTTTTTGACCACAGACAGTTCACGCATAAGGCAGGTTATCAAACAAAAAAAGAAGATTGGGTAGAGATTATGTTTCCTATGTATAGAGAAAAATTATATAAAGCAGCTGGGCAATATTTTAATGAAACAATAACTGGCCAAGGTATTGATGTATATCTTATGCCGGTATTACAGGTTATTCATAATATGAAAAACACAGCGGTGGTGCATGCTATTCAAATTAAGCATTGCAGACCCGTACAGTCCGGAGATAGATCGTATTCCGATGGCAAATCAAATTTTGACAATATCAATCATATTAGATCAAGAGCTATAGAGCTAATAGAAGCCAATAAATCATTATTTGACGATGCATTTATGAAACGCATAATTGCAGTAAGGTATTATAGAGGCATATCTATATTTAAGAAATTAAAGAGGGTGCCGGGGATGTTGAAGAACATGTATAAGGAAATAGTGGATATGAGTTATAGATAGGCCACCACAATTAATTATTATATATTTGTAATACAAATAGCTTACAAAAGACTAGAAAATGACAAATACAGGCACAGAAACTATAAAATATTCAGAGCTGAAGGCAGTTTTACTGCGCTTTACGAAGTATTTTATAAGCCAGTATAAGATCATATTGTATATCACACTCATTACCAGTGCTTTAGGTTTGTTATATGGTAAATTGCAGCCTTCTACCTTTAAGGCAACAGCCACATTTATAGTAGAGGATAAATCAGGAAAAGGGGGAGGAGGATTATCGGGTTTAGCTTCTCAGTTTGGAATTGACGTAGGCGGCTTAACAGGGGGAGGAGCTGGTTTATTTGATGGCGATAATATATTAGAAATTATAAAATCAAGGGCTATTATAGAGAAGGTTTTATTAACTAAAATAGAAGAACCCTCGTTGGCAAAAGGTCAAACCATTGCCGATTATTATATTCAAGTTGAAGATTTACAAAGTAAGTTTGAGCGTAAAAATATAAATGTTAAGTCATTAAACTTTGCAGGACTTTCAGAAGAGACAAAGCATTCTGTTATTCAGGATAGTGTATTATATGTCTTATTCAATAGAATTAATAAGAATTTAAACGTAGAGAAGAAGAATAAGAAAAGTACTATTATAACTTTGGAAGTAGTGTCGGGCGATCAAGTATTTTCAAAAATATTTGCTGATCAGTTATTAAAACAAACCAGCGATTTATATATAGATATTAAAACAGGAAATTTGTCTAGAAGTATTGATAAAATTCAGCAAAAGACAGACTCCTTACTAAATATAATAAATAATATATCTAATAAAACTTCCAAATTAATTGTACCTGTAATTGAAGACTTGGTGAATGAAAATGCTGCAATGAAATACAGAAAAGAGAACTATAGAAATAAGTTTACTTATAATAATACCACACCTATAGAACAAACTACAAGAGAAAGAACGGTTGCCTATACTATGTATGCTGAAATGGTAAAAAACTTAGAGACCTTAAAATTATCTTTAATAAATCAAACACCTGTTATACAAGTATTAGATACACCTAAATATCCAATGTTTGATCAGCGTACACCAGCTAGGTATTTTTTGTTAATAGGCATTGCTGTAGGTATTGTGCTTTCTTTTTTCTACGCGCTTTATAAGTATACCTCTAATTAATTTTTAAGTATGCACCGCCTATTTTTATTAAGGGCCTATGGAGACTTTGTAATTTTATTACAAGCCCTATTAGAAAGCCCCCAAAAAAATAAGTATACTATTATTGCCTCAAAGCATTTACAGCCACTCTATCAAGAACTTGCTTTAGTTATTGATTTTACTAGTATTCAAATTCAATTTATTGATTTTGGTATAGCCAATACTCAATTGAGTTTATTTACAAATAAGCATTTACTAAGTTTAAATACAATTAAGGAATTAAAACAAATTAAAAATTTTGTTCAGCAAAATGCCAATAAAGATGGCACGGACTATATCGAACAAGATAAAAGAATAGATTTGTTCAACGCTATTACTGGATTAAATTTTAATTCTATAATAAGTACCGATTTTGTATATAGTACTTATGCTAAGTTTTTTGATATTCAAAACATAAATAAGAAAGTAGATAATAAAGAAGGCAAAGAAATTAATGAAGTCGAATTTAAAGAAGATGTAGAATTTGACAATAATAAACTAAACTCTAAAAAGGTTTTATTATTTCCCGATACAAGACAGGCTAAAAAAAATATACCCAGCAATTTAATTAGTAACTTAGAAAATGAACTAGCCGCTAAAGGCTATACATTAGAAATTGCTTATTTCAAACAAGTGCCAGATATCTCATCTGCTAATAATACAGCTTCGAAAACGAAGCAAGTAGTGTATTCCAATTTCAAAACCCTTATTCATTACATACAAGAAGCCGAATTAATTCTAGGTGCCGATAGCCTGCCCATTCATCTTGCCTATTTATTAAAAAAGCCACATTATATATTGTATCCTAATGGATATCCTCAATTGTTTATGACACCCTATGCTCAAATAAATAATAGGTTTGGTACCTTTGATCATTATAATTTCAGTTTTTTATAAGCATTATGGTAGCAGCAATTAATACTTATATTCTATACTCTCCTTTAGAAAAGGATAGAACGGCTAGGGTAGAAGCTATGCGCCAACAGTTCAAGCAGTTTACTATTTCAGAGTCAATTTATCCGAGTAATACTCATATACCTTTTTTAAAGGCCATCATAGAAAAATCAAAAGAGAGATCAGGTAAGGCCTTAATGGCAACTGAGGTAGCTTGCTTATTAGGCCATAGAAGAATATTAAGGCAAATTGTAAAATCGGCCACTAATAATGATGAGCATTTTTTAGTCCTAGAATCGGATAGCAAAATTCTCGATTTTAACCTATTAAAAACCCAATTTGAGCCCATATCTAAGCAGTTTGATATCTTTTTTTGGGGGGCATGGGAGGGCAATGCTAAACTAAAGCGTTCCAAAGCTCAAGTATTAGATAGTAATTATACTATTGGGGAGCCTTTGCTGCAAACTATTTACTGTGCTTATGGGTATTCCATAAATAAACCTACTGCCCAATATTTATTAAAACAAACTAGCAAAATTTCAACCCCTTTTGATATTTTCAAGCAGTTTATAGACCCTCAAAAAATAAGAGTTGGCACCATTAAAAATGAGGTTATTACAACCTCGGATATAGGCAATCAAGGTAGTTATATTAGAAAAACTAAATCAAAGGATAATTTAAAAAGAGCTATTTACTTATTAATTTTAAACATTAAGAACAGCATAGAGGCTTATTTTTCATAGCCCATTTACCTATTTTTTTGTACTTTTAGTTCATGTCTGTAAAGAATAGTGTTTTTTATAATGTGCTGCTTGCTATATCACAGGTATTTTTCCCTTTGATTACTTTTCCTTATTTGGCAAGAACATTAGGTCCAGAACATGTTGGGGTTTTAAATTTTGCAGAAAGTATTGCCAAGTATTTTGTGATGTTAGCAGCCCTTGGTATTCCAATTTATGGCATTAGAGAAATTGCTAAAGTACAAAACGATCTAAAAGAACGTACTAAAATATTTGCGGAAATTTTTACGATTAATTTAATTTGTACACTAGGGCTATCCTTTCTTTTTTTAGCCGCTGTATTTTTTATTCCTCAACTTAATAAAGAGAAAGTACTTTTTTATTGGACCATTGCTTACTTTATATTTCAAGTATTTTATTTAGAATGGTTTTTTAATGGCATGAATCAATTTAAGTTTATTGCTATTAGGCAGTTTATTATCAGGTTCTTTTTTATCATTTTTGTATTTATACTCATAAAGTCTCAGTTAGACTATGTAAATTATATGAAAATGCAATTTGGATTAAGTGTATTGTTAGCTATTATTAATTTTAATAATTTAAGTAAACATATTTCACTTAATAAAGAAGCCTTTTCTAATCTAGACCTTAGAAAACATATTAAGCCACTTTTATATATTTTTTTAACTATATTTTCTATTAGCATTTATTTTTCATTAGATACTATTTTATTAGGTTTTCTAGCCAATAATGAAAGTGTAGGGTATTACTCCACCGCACTTAAATTAAATAAATTAATTATTGCTGTATTTGGTGCTGTCACAGTGGCTATATTTCCAAGCCTCATTAATTTATACCATAGCCAGCAAATTGAAAAGTTCAGAGAACTTATACGACAAGTATTTTTTGTATTAGTAAGCTTAACTATACCTGCTATTGTTATATTTATATCTTGTGCGAAGGAAATAGTACATGTACTATTTAGCCAAAATTTTGATAGGTCCATACTTCCACTTCAAATAACGGCACCTCTAATATTAATTGTGAGTCTATCTTCTATATTCGGCTTTCAGGTACTAAGCGCCCTGGCCAAAGACAGGCAGATACTGTATTCCGCCATTATTGGCATGTCTGTAAGTATTGTGCTTTCTATTCTACTGGTGCCTTCATTAATGGAGGTAGGAGAAGCTATTACTATATTAGTAACCGAATTATCGGTATCTGTTTCTTTTATCTATTTCACCAAAAAATATTTTAAAGTAGGGGGGCTAACTAATATGTTCTTAAAACAATTAGTAGGTGCTATTCCTTATATATGTTTTGTATTTATATTTAAATCAATTATTGCAGATAGCGTAATTGTATTAACTTCTATTTCAATTATATCGCTAATATGGTTTTGCATATACCATTTATTTATACTTAAAAACAGTTATTTTAAAGTATACCTAAATGGTTTTTTAGATAAAATCTAGGCTTGTAGTTGTTAAGCTGTAAATAGCTTTTTAAATTTTCTAAGGCCGCTAAGTATTGGCCATTTTTTAAAGCTGTATTCTAAATATATTTTATGTTTGTTCTTTAAAATAGCTATATAGGTAGTATTGTTAAAATCTTTAGTTTCTATTTTTGAAATCTCATTTTGAATTTCTAAATTAATTTCAATTTTATTTAAAATATATCGAAGGTCTTTAAAACTGCTTATGCTATTATTTATATTGGGTTTGCCTTCCAATAAATTAGTATTTAAGTCAATAAATTTTTCTATATTTTCTGTCATACCACCAATGGCTTGTTCTGAGTGAATTCTATAATGAATTAATTTTTCCTCCAAAACACCTAAACTATTTGTTTCTGCTAAATTAATAGCTAGCCATCTATCATGTACTAAGTGTTTAATAATAGGAAAGGGCTGATTTAAAAATGGTAAATCCTTTCTAATGGCAAGTGTGGCTCCTGTAAGAGTATTTTCAACTGTGTTTATGTATAATTTTAATTTGTCAATTAAGTCATTATTACTTTTAATGTTTTTATAAGGGAATCCCATTGAATCCCATAAGTTGTATTTATTATCTAATTTACCTTTTGAATTAATCAAAGAACCATTGGTAAAGACCCCATTCATAGTTGGGTTTTCTTCAAACCATTTTACAATAGTTTCTATTTTATTAGCTTCCCAAAAGTCGTCTTGGTCTGCAAGTAAAATAATATCACCTGTACAAGCCTGAATTGCTTTTTCGATATTCTTTGTTGGCCCTAAGTTTTTCTTATTGTAATGTAAAAGAAATAGGTCTGGGTAACTCTTTTTATATTCTTCCAATATTTCTTTGGTATTATCGGAAGAGGCATCATCGCATACAACAATTTCATCCACTTTATGTGTTTGGGCTAGTACAGAATCTAGCTGTTGGCGAACATACCTAACACCATTGTATACAATAAATGCTACTGAAATTTTCATGAATGCTTAAAGCTATTGAGTTTCAAAGATATCAAATTATAAGGCAAATCTTAAGTAGGTAAAGCATCAATTTTGCTTATTAATATTTATCTTTGTGCAGTGAGAAAAGTACAAAAAATAAGCACCTATTTTTTATCCATTTATTTGGTAATTATAGGCAGTTTATTATGTATAAATTTACAAGCGCAAGAGCAAGAAGCCGATACCCTAAAACCTATTTCTAATTTTAGAAAATGGGTTCAAAATATACTACCTACTCCTTATACAGGCACTAAAAATAAACTACTAATGCCAATGGCTGTTGGTTATACCGACTTTGATGATAATATTCGTGATTTACAATTATTAGGCAAATTACAACCAGAACAGTCATTAACTATTCGCCCTTATATTCTTACCCCTAAATTAGGTTATGATAGTTTACTTGCCATGATTGACCCAGAATTTGAAAACAATGGCCATTTAGTAGAAAGAAAACATTCGGATATTCAATTACTTCCTATTAATTTTTTACAAAAATATAATTCACATCACCCCTATGGCTGGAACGACGGACCCTTAAGTTTTTCCAAAGGTTACCAGTTTGTAGGAAGTGGGGGAGTATATTTGAGGTGGCATAATATTCATTTAACCCTAAGACCAGAATTCTTTAAAACAGCATCAGACCCTTATGAAATAAGTGGACTTTGGGGACAAAGAACTTCAGCACTTAGTAAATTAACTATGGGGCAATCAAGTTTAAGAATTGATTTTGGCCCATTAAGTGTAGGAGTAAGTTCTCAAAATTTATGGCTAGGACCAGGAAAATTTAGTTCTTTATTAATGTCTAATAATGCCCCAGGTTTTAATCATTTTAGTATTGGAACGAATAGGCCTTTAAAAACCCCATTGGGTAGTTTTGAATTAAATGTTATTGGAGGCACCTTAACCGCAAATGCTAAACAAGGTTTTGAAAATTCAAATTTAAAACTATCTGGTTATAGGCCCTATACTAGGTATTTAAGTAGTATATCTATTGCATATAGCCCTATATTTTTCAAAAATTTTTATCTAACTGCTAATAGGGCATTTCAGCAACCAACTCAATCCAATCCTAGCACTATACTAACAGAATATTATTTAATAGCACTAAAGCCACTATTTAGAAATACATATCAGGATAATTACTTTCCCATTGATCAAGTTTT
>Ga0207940_1000351_pt1 | contig 15609 bp, 15 predicted proteins | sample LakMenEpi06Jul12_FD_150676 | JGI IMG/M metagenome (GOLD analysis project Ga0207940, IMG submission 150676) | Freshwater microbial communities from Lake Mendota, WI - 06JUL2012 deep hole epilimnion (SPAdes) | ecosystem: Environmental > Aquatic > Freshwater > Lake > Epilimnion/Euphotic zone ... | reverse complement strand
AATCGGTAACGCTGTCGCTCAAAAGGCGAAAATCGGTGGAGCCTGCAGTTCACTGAATTCGAAGGCAACCATCGGTGGGAAAAAAGCTACGTGCAAACGAGTTGCAAAGAAGCTTGTTTGGGTCAAGTCGTAGGTCTTATCTCCAGATTCCGCCCGCATTGCGGGCATATGTACGAAATCACCTAATGTTTCTCCCAGACGCTTAAGGAGATTCGCATGGGCCGAACAACTCGTACTATTCCATCCACGCACACGGGAAGCCTCCCCCGTCCCGATGATTTAATTCAGATCATGTGGGCTGTGGGCGACGGAATCCCCGTTGATGCCACTGCACTGGACCAGCGAGTTTCAAGCGCAATTGACGAGGTGGTGCGCAAGCAAGTTGAAGCCGGCGTGACCATTATTAATGACGGTGAAATGTCTAAGCCCTCGTATGCAACTTATGTAAAAGACAGACTCTCGGGTTTCACCGGCGAATCGGTGCAGTCGTATTTCTTTGAAGACCTTGTGGACTTCCCGCGTAGCGCCGAAGCCGTTGCAGGAAACCCAGGAAGACGCAAACGCAGTGCACCAGCTTGCACTTCGCCAATTGAAGTGATTGACAAAGACGCTGCAGTCAAAGACATGACCGAACTACGTCGTGCAGCTACTGCGAACAAGCATCAAGATATTTTTACGAGTGCAGCATCACCTGGAGTTGTATCGCTATTTTTCGGCAACGAGTATTACAAGACTCGCGAAGAATACGTGTTTGCAATTGCCGAGGCCATGCGTTTTGAATACGAGGCAATTGCCGCAGCCGGCGCTGTAGTGCAGGTGGACTGCCCAGACTTAGCAATGGGCCGTCACAGCGCTTATGCCAAGCAGACCAAGGAAGAGTTTCGCGCCACCATTCGCACAAACATCGAGGCGCTGAATCACGCCGTGCGCAACATTCCTGTTGAACAACTGCGTATGCACTTGTGTTGGGGCAACTACCCCGGCCCACACCACCACGACATTTCTATTGCCGACATCATCGACATTGTGTGGACAGCAAAACCACAAACCGTGTTGTTCGAAGGTGCGAACCCTCGTCACTCACACGAATGGGCAGTGATGAAAGAACTTGGCGTTCCGAAAGACAAGTTCATTTGTCCAGGAGTTATCGAGCCACAGTCCAACTACATCGAACACCCTGAAGTAGTTGCACAGCGCTTAGAGCGCTGGGGTGAAGTTGTTGAACCCGATCGTTTGCTTGCAGGTGTTGACTGCGGATTCTCTGTTCACGTTGGCACCACCACCATCGACCCAGACGTGGTGTTTGCAAAACTTGCTTCGCTTGCTCAAGGTTCAGAGCTTGCTGCGAAGCGTCTGTTTAAGTAATTCTGAAAACACAAAAGCCCGACCCAGGTTTCACTGAGTCGGGCTTTTGCTAATTCGTTCCGCTTACGCGGGGATGACTAGTTGTCGTCCTTCGGCTGATAGAGCATTCCGATCATGCCACCGTAAACAAGGTGCCATACCAAGATGCCGAATGGAAGTTTCCAACCATCAGGTCCATCAAACAAGAAGAGACCGTAACCCTGCTCGGCAACATATGCATAAGGAACAAGCACGCCAGCACTAATGATGGTCATGATGATTCCGTAGATAAGTCCCTTAGCAACGTGGCCCTTCACAGGAATTTGCTTGTGAGCAAAAATGCCGAACAACATTGCAAACACGATGCCGTTTACAAAGTGAAGTGCCTGTCCTGAGAAGAACAACCAACCAGCATTCGTACCAGCAATGGTGAAGTCTGCGTTGAAGTAGCTACCCCAGCTTGGGCCATTGATACCGAGTGCCAAAGCACCGTTATACATTGGCCAAGGAAGCGTCGGAAGACCGAACGCTGGAAACACGTAACCGAAGTACGTGCCGAGTTGGGTTGCGATCAAACCAATGACGGCGAGGCCGCCTACTGGATGACTCTCAACCCATTTGTGCCAACGCTGCGAGGCGCTGGGCGCAAGTGAATTTCCCATATTGAATTACCCCCATATGTTCATGCCGGCGATTTGTCCGACTAACGGACAAATTACCACAGAGCGGACTCGCTGCTGAGCAATCCACTCATCGGGGATACCCGAATGGATACGGGCTATTTGGGTGGCTGGTAGTCGATATTGCGATCGACGTTCATGTACACATCAATACCAATTGGGTCGGTCTGCTCTTCCACCAGATGGCCCAACAAACCTGCACAGCGTGCAAGTAGCGCTACCCCACGCATGACTCCCATTGGTATTCCAGCGTCGGCCAAAACTGCACCGCAGACACCAGCGCCATTTAATGGGAGCGTTTTGCCGAGCACTTGCGAATGCACGCGACCAATCGCTTCGAACAGCGAGAGATGCGCACCAAACAACCCTTGCTCGCGGGCCATTGCCATTAGCACTGGTGTTCGTGGGTCGCCTTGTTTATGTACGGGGTGACCAAGACCTGGAACAAACTTGCCGATATCTCGTTGTTTTTGCACTGCGTTCAGTGCAGCCGCATCCCAACCATCTTGAGTTGTTGGCGCATTACCAATTTCCTTCAACTCGCGCGCAAGGAAATGTGCACAGTCTTCGGTAACTCCCAAGAATCGCGAACCGCCACCAAGAAGTCCAGCAGCGAGTGCACCTTGCAGTGAATCGGGGGCACTTGCATAGGTAAGACGCGCTGCAATTGCAGTTGGCGTAAAGCCATGATCGGCAAGTGATGCAAGCACCGCCTCAAACATGACCAACTGTCCTGGCGTCGGGCGACGCTTGGTAATCAAGTAATACGACAATTCACCAAACGAATACTTGCCAAGGATTTCAGTTGCAAGATCGTGCCCCAACAGCGTAATGCTGTCTGCATCTGAAGTTCCAAGACCGGTTTTGTATGTTTGTTTTGTCGTCATCATTACCCCTTTGTAGAAAGCCAGTTGCGAATTTCTTCAGTGTGTTCACCAAGATGCGGCGGTGGCATCGTGTAATTCAATTCCCCATTGCTAAACGTAATTGGGTTGCGCACCAAGTCTGCTTGACGGTCGCCTTCACCAACCGAAACACGCGGGCGAAGACCAAGCTTTTCGGCAAGTTCAACACCATCTCCAATGGAGTTGATTGGTCCACACGGCACACCGACATCGTTCAACGCGTAGAACAAATCATCAGAATTCCATTTGGCAAGTTGTTCTAGCAACATTGGTCGCAGTTCTTCACGATTCTTTGTTCTGTCAGCATTGATTTTGAATCGTGGATCATCGGCCACATGTTCGATGCCCAGCACTTTGGCCAACGCGCGGAATTGTTTGTCGTTACCTGCAGCAATAATGAGGTCGCGATCCTTCGTTGGCAGCGCTTCGTATGGGAACAAACTTGGGTGCGCATTGCCCATGCGGAACGGAACCACATCGGCAAGCGTGTACGCAGCTGTTTGATTTACCAAACCAGACATGGCCGACGACAACAAGTTCACCTCAACGTGTTGACCTTTCCCCGTTTTGTTCTTCTCGTTTAGCGCAGCAAGCAAACCGATTGTTCCGTGCAATCCAGCCATTACGTCGAACACCGAAATTCCCGCGCGATACGGAGGGCCATCTGGCTCACCAGTCAAACTCATGAGCCCCGAAACTGCTTGCACAATCAAGTCGTACCCAGGAAGCTTGGCGCCCTTATCGGTGCCAAACCCAGAGATCGACAGATACACGAGACCAGGGTTCGCCTTCGATGTTGACTCGTAGTCCAGTCCAAACTTCTTCAACCCGCCTACTTTGAAGTTCTCGACACAAATATCGGCTCGCTGCACCAACTCGCGAGCAAGAACGAGGTCTTCCTCTTTCCCGAAATCGAGAACGATGGACTTCTTATTGCGATTGATTGACATGTAGTACGTGGCGACATCGCCCTTTGTTGGCGGCACCCACGTGCGAGTGTCGTCGCCTGCTGGGCTTTCTACCTTGATCACCGTGGCTCCCATGTCGGCCAACAACATGGTGCAATACGGGCCAGCGAGCACGCGGGAAAGATCGGCAACTATGAGACCCTCAAGTGGTCTTGCTGTGCCATTAGTTGATGCCATGAAAAACCGGCCTTTCTTGTTGAACCAATTGTTTGTGCCACAGTTGAGGCTGAGAACCTTGTATGAGACCAAAGCCAAACGAACCAGATTTTGTTGAAGCACTTGCACGCGGCCTAAAGGTCATCAGCGCGTTTTCGCTTTCACACTTGGCTTTGTCGGTAAGCGATGTTGCTGCTGCAACCAAGCTTGCACGCCCTACTACTCGCCGATTGCTGCTCACACTTGAATCGCTTGGGTATGTGCGTGTGGTCAACGGCATGTACATGCTGACACCAAAAGTTTTAGAACTTGGAACCGCATACATCAGCGCACAAGGCATGTGGGACATTGCGCGTCCGCGCTTAGAAGCACTCGTTGAAAAAACTAAAGAGTCAAGCTCCATGTCGCAACTTGTTGGCAGCGACATTGTGTACACAGCTCGTGTTCCAGTTCCAAAGATCATCGGTATGTCAGTGCACATTGGCACTCGGTTCCCAGCGTATGCAACCAGCATGGGGCGTGTGCTTCTTGCAGATTTATCTGTCAAAGACCTTGATGCCGTCCTCAAGGTTCCTTCGGAATCTGGTGTTGTGCCGCGACTCAAGTTTGCGCGCAAAGAACTTGACGAATCACTCGCCGAAATCCGTAAACGCGGGTGGGCAATGTCTGATGAACAACTGTCGTTTGGCATTCGCTCTATCGCCGCGCCAGTGCGTGATACATCTGGTCGCACCATTGCCGCCGTCAACGTGACGGTAAATGCTGCAGAAACATCCATTGCAGTATTGAAGAAAGACCACTTACCGCTGTTGATAAGCACCGCAGCGTCGATTACCTCAGACTTTGCAAACATGGCGCTCTTGCCTACAACTCGCCCACTGGCTCCTTGATCCACGATTAGCCACCGACCACTGCAAGGTGGGTTTCAAGGATGAAGTCGGCAGTTTGCTTCGGTGCCGAAAAAAATGGCGAATGATCACAATCAATTTCAATTGAATAATCAGCCCACTGCGCACGCATTCGTTGTTGCTCTATCTTGACGGCACGATCATCGGTGCATACGAGATAACTGCTCTTCATGCTCTTCCATGCAGGATTCTCGATTGGGCTTGATGGAATCTCACTCTTCATCGAACGGCGATTATCCATTGCATATTGAGTCAAACTACGAGGACTCCTGTTAAACAGAAATGCATCCGCGTCATCGGTTAACGACATCGTTCCGTCTTCAGAAAATTCGAAGCATGAACGAAACTCTGGGTTACCCCAGTCTTTATTCAGTTCCGATTGCGATTCGCCGATTGCCGGCATACGTGAAGCAATATGCACGATGTGCTGTGCACCGTGGCCGCCCACCGAAGCGGTAATGCCTGTATAGCTATGGCACACCAGCGTTACTGGGCCTGCCTTCGATGCTTTAGCAACTGCTTTGCGAAGCACATCGGCGTCGTCCACCAATGATGTAAGCGGAAGCTCAATTGCAGTTATATCTACATCATGAGTGTTGAGTCGCTCGATTACCGGTATCCACGTCCAAGAAGAAAAGAACGAACCGTGGACAAGGATGATCGACGATTCAGCCATGTTGTAGGGGGTGCACCCGATCTAGCGGTAGGTGTTGTTGCTGGTGTGGTCGCCTGCAAGCCAACGCTTCAGTGTTGCGTGTGCATCTACTTTGCGAGCAGCGTTGATCTTTTCGGCACCAGGTGCATCTGCGGTGAACTCCAACAACATGCCGTTTGGATCTTCGGTGTACAGCGAACGGCAGTAGCCGTGTTCGAGCACATATGTTCCTTCCGGCTTCCACTGTGCCTTCTGCATGCGCTCAAAAATTTCATTTTGTGTCGTCGCAGAGACATTTAATGCAATGTGGCGAAATGGCGATGGTGTGAGTTCTGGGTCGAACAAGTCTTGATCCGACTTATTTGCAAACTGGAAGAATGCAAGCGCACTTCCGTCTGGCATGCCGAAGAAGCAATGACAATACACGCGCTCTGCGCCAAACAACTCATCGGTCTCTGACCACGTAGCTACGAGTGGAAGACCGACAAGGTCCTCGTAAAACGCACGGGTGGCTTCAAGATCTTTCGACAAATATGCAGTGTGATGAAGTCGTGTTGGTGAGTCAGTTGCAGACATGTGCAGTCTCCTTGGCAATGGTTTTGATTGAAATTGATTGGGCCCCGACAGATTGTCCGCATGACGGACACTCTCCCGTAGTGCGTACATTAGACCACTTTCTTAATCCTGTACAAGCAGAGACCGAATGATTACTGCACTAAAGTCGTGAAGGACATGCCTTCTACGCCCCCACTCCCCCCAGAGCTAGAACGCCTGAACCGCATCTACATCGAAACATGCGAGGCGTTCGACAACAACGAGATTTCCTCTGAAACCGCCCGCACCACCATTTTGGGATTACGTGCAACGGACAGCCAAGGCCGCACCTGGGTAGTTGATCCAAAGAAGTCTGGGAAACGAGCCTCCTTCAAGCAGGTTGAGACTGCCCCGAGCCTTGACGACGAGTTCGCACGCATGAATCGCGTGTATCAGGAAACGTGCGCCCAATTTGATAGCGGCTTGATTTCAGCCACACAGGCGCGCACAAAAATTCTTGCTATTTCATACACCGATGAAGCGGGCCAGACATGGCGAGTGGATACCGATAATTCTGGAAGCCGTGCTTCATTCACATCTTCGCCTGCAGTTGCTCAGTCTGACGTCATGCAGAATACGCAACCAATTCCCGTAGTTGAATCTGCTCCAGCAGAGACCGCTGAAACCCCAGAGTTCGAAGAAGAGACCGAACTGATTTCTCGGCGCAACTTTCTCAGCGATCTTTCCGCAAAATCAATTGCACTCGGTGTGCTGTCTGCCGGCGTGCTCTACCAAGGAGCAAAACTCTTCACTGGTGGCTCCGACAGCTCGGAATCAAGCGGCGATGCAAACATCGACACCGCGAATCCGGATGCTCCAGCCGAACCAGGATGGTTCAACAAGTTTGGTGAGGTTCCGTTAAACACTGATATTGAATTTGGTCGTTCAGTGCAAGGTGTTCCGCTTACGTTCTATCGTCGCCAAAGTGGCAGCGATGGCGCGCGAGTGCTGGTAATCGGTTGCATCCACGGTGACGAATTTGTTGGAAACCGAGTAGTCGACATTCTTCGCGACATGCCTCTTGAAGGAAACCTTGACCTTTGGTTGGTGCGCTCTATGAATCCAGATGGCCAGCAACTGCGAACACGACAGAACGCCAATGGCGTAGACCTCAACAGAAACTTTCCTGGCAACTGGCAGAAGATTGGCACACCAGGATCGTGGCAGTATTCGGGTGCCGACAGCGCAAGCGAACCAGAAGTGCAAGGCGTTGTGAAACTTGGTGAACTCGTCAAGCCGCAGTTTGTTATTTGGTATCACCAGGACTACTTCCGCATCGGGCCTGGCACCGGACACGATGGAGATGTTCGTGCGAAGTATGCCTCGCTGGTCGGACTACCACTTCTCGAATTGGACTGCCTCTGTGGTTACACAGGCGACAAACCACTGCTTGAAGCAGTATTCGGTGGCACAGGAGCCAACTGGACAAAGTCGTTCCAGGGCCCAAAGGGCGTCAGCATGACGGTTGAGTTTGGGCCGACACTGAGCGAAGAAGACGCACAGCGAAACGCGCAAGCAGTTGTTTCAGTAACGAACGAATTCTTCTAACTTCGCCTGTTGGAAGTGCAAGTCTTTTTGCGGCTTTCTCCGTCTTCATAACACTGAATTTTTGTTTCTTTAGCATTGAATCGTGCGATGAAATCAGTTGATTGCTTTAAGTTGTTCATGGGTGCACACGGATACGCGTTTGCGTAAGGGCACGGATTATCTGAAGCAGTTGCAACGGATGTTGAAATGAACGCGCCAAGAGCCAGCGCCCCTTTCACCGTGAGGTGAATGCCATCAGACTTAAACCATGACGACTGACCTGCGCTGTAGGCATTCCATTCAGCAATGGACACCAAGCCAGATCTGTCATTTGCAACTGCTTCACGAAGCGCTGAATTGAACTCGCCATACAGCGACTTCTTCCCACGAGAGCCAGGAGCTGGAAAATTCAGTGACTCTTTGTATGTCAATACAACTACGGGAGTCTTCTTGATTCGAATCACTTCAAACAATTTCGAATACTCATCGGCGATTTTTTTGGAGCTGCTGTCGTAACCGGCCATCAGCACAATCAAATCCACAGGCTTACCAAAATCATTCAGCGCCGTGACCACATTTGATGGAGTTCGGTACTCTCGCCCGTAGCAGGACCACTCAGAAATTCTTCTGCACGACTCAGCATCGAGCGTGTACGAAAATCCCTTCAAAGATTTTGCGCCATCTTCGTACCATCTCAACGCAGCCAACGTTGAGTCACCAAGTAGCAATACATTCACCGGCTTTACTTCTGGCAACACTCCAAGCCCATTCGACGCGCTATCAGTGCTTCCTTCAATTCCAGCTTCGCTTGCCATCTCTGCTTCAGCAAGTGCCAATGACACAGCATCAATTCGTGGCGCTACTGCAAACAACACCACTACTGCAGAAAGACTGAGCGACAACGCAACACCCGCAGCAAGCAAACTTCGAATCGAGGCCGCCGAGAGCCACCTATTGTGACGAACGGGTTGTTCAATTGCGCGATATGAAATTGCCGACAGCACCAGTGCTGCAATCACGATCCACGCTTTCCCCCACGCAGATGGAGTTCCAAATCGAGCTTCAATTAATACGAGTAACGGCCAATGCCACAAGTACAACGAATAACTGCGCGCGCCAAGAAGTTGTAGCGGTTCAATTGAGAGCAGAGATATCGGACCAAACTTTGCTGCTCCCGCTACAAGCACCAACACGGTGGCGACAATTGGAAGCAACGCTGCATAACCAGGGAAAACAGTGGTCTCCGAGAAAATCATTGCAGCACAAACGATTGCAATAAGTCCGATCCACCCACCTACTGCCCTCACGAGGCTTGGGATTTTGTCGAAACGAGTTCCTGCAAGCGCCAACAATGCACCTGCACTGATTTCCCAAAACCGCGAATACGGAAGGTAATAGCCAGCCCCTGGATGCCCTTTGGTGATCAGGATTGATGTGACCAACGAAGCAAGACCTGCGACAGCACCTACTCCAATAAGCCACTTCTTCCAATTGGCTTTTCCGTACTTCACTGCGCCAAGTACCACCAGCGGCCAGAGCAAATAAAACTGCTCTTCGACTGCAAGCGACCAAAAATGTCGCAGTGGAGACGGCGCTGTAACACCAGATAAATAGTCAGATGTGCGGAAGAAGAGCACAATGTTGGCGCAGAAACCAAGTGCGCCTAGGCCGACCGCACTGAGTTCTCGAACTTTGCCTGGCTCAAGCATGGACAGTCCCGCAACAACAGTTACAAGCGTTACCAGGATTGACATTGGCAAAATTCGCCGCGCGCGTCTCGCCCAAAAATTACGCAAATCAATCGAGTTGCGCTCACCCGCTTCATCGACCAGTAGTTGGGTAATGAGAAATCCAGAAATGACAAAAAATACGTCCACACCGATGTACCCGCCAGACAACCACGGCACCCCGGCATGATTCAACACCACCAGCCCAACGGCAAGTGCGCGCATCCCTTCAATGTCGGTACGGCGCGTTCTCACTGGAGTGACGCTACCAATCGGGGCTACATTGTGCGAATGGACAACACACAAACTGCAGTGTTCGGCATGGGTTGCTTCTGGGGAGCAGAGCGCTTGTTCTGGTCGTTGAATGGCGTTTCAGAAACCGCTGTTGGGTACGCCGGTGGCACAACCACAAATCCTTCATACAAAGAAGTGTGCAGTGGAACCACACATCACGCCGAAGTGGTACTCGTAAAGTTTGATCCAGCAGCTATCACTTATTCGGAATTACTCAGTGTGTTTTGGGAAAACCACGACCCAACGCAAGGAATGCGTCAAGGCAACGATTTTGGAACGCAGTACCGCAGCACCATTTACACAACGAACGATGAGCAGGTAGCAGTTGCGAAGTCATCATGCAGTAGTTTCCAATCTGGCCTAACCGCTGCCGGATACGGCGCAATCACCACCGAAATCGCGCCACTCGACACGTTTTATATTGCAGAGGAATACCACCAGAAATACTTGGCAAAGAACCCGGATGGTTACTGCGGTATTCGCGGCACCGGCGTTACCTGTGCATCAGGTGTTTGAGGCGTCGTAAATTCCTTGAATTGCTGAATTCAGCAACGCATCAAATTCTGCATCCGACTGTTTTGCCGACAAACCTTCAGTGAGCGCGCGCGAAAAGCTTGCAATCACACCCTTGTTCTTCGCAAGCGCAACGTTTGCATCGGCACGGCTGTAGCCGCCAGAAAGTGCAACGACACGAACAACACGTGGGTGTGCAACAAGTTCATCGAAGAACCCTGCGGTGTTTGGAAGCGTCAGCTTCAACATCACGTTTTGATCTGCTGACAGTGCATTCAACTCCGACAAGATTGCTGACTTCATCAATGCTTCTGCTTCAGCTTTTTGCGGGCTCTTGATGTCAACTTCTGGTTCGATGATTGGCACAAGACCAGCGGCGATGATTTGCTTACCGACTTCGAACTGCTGACTGACTACTGCTTTGATTCCTTTTTCGTTTGCCAACTTGATGACAGAACGCATCTTGGTTCCAAACACACCGTGCTGTTTCGCGCGTTCAAGCAGCGCGTTGAGCTCGGGCATTGGCTTCATTACTTGCACGCCATCGGCTTCATCGGCCAAACCTTTATCGATCTTCAAAAATGGAACAACGCCTTTGTCTTCCCACAAGAACTCTGCGGAGCCTTTGCCATCAATCTTGCGATCCATGGTCATCTCAAACAAGATGGCACCCAATACTCGTTCGCCAGAAAACGCTGAGCTCTTAATGATTCGTGTGCGCATTGCATGAATGAGGTCATACATCTGCTCGTCACCTGAATACTCGCTCTCTTCAATGCCGTACAGCAGCAAGGCCTTTGGTGTGCTGCCACCGCTCTGATCGAGTGCCGCAATAAAACCTTTGCCGCTCTTTACTTTGGCGAACTGTTCGTTATTCATTCGAGTGCTCCTTATATATGTATGTCAAGAGTGTAATTCGCCGGGCGTTACCCCTAAAGGCGGCAGTTTTTCCCCACGACCAATTGGGAAATACCGATGATGCCACTGCCCTGTTAATTCGTAAATTGCGTTGCCCCGCTGGCCATCTGAAGTGGTGATCTGCATTTCGGAAAGGCCACCGCCAAGCACGTTTGGGGTCTTCAATGCAATACCGCTATAGCGCTGTGCCCACCTGCCCGAACCTTCCACCACAATTTTGCGTCCACCTTCAAGAGTGAACGATAAGACGCCAGCGAGACCGGCAACTTCCTCGCCAAATTGTCCGTATGAAACGTCGTTGCCCTTCGCGTCCTGCCACTGCAAGTCATGCTCAAACGCAATGACCGGTATTGGGTCGCCGCCGCCAACTGGGGCGAAACAACCGTCGGTGTATACGCGCGCACCATTTGGATATTCCCAGTGCCACACCTGCAGAAACCCCTCTTCAAGTTGAATAGGCGTCCACATCCACATTGGGCAACGGTTATGCACGCGCACACCCCACGAATGATCGCGCTGTCCCCACCAGTTTTCGACTTCGTAGGTTTTCCCGTTGTGTATATAGGTGCCGTTATACGTTCCACTTTGAAACATGTGCGTCTGATCCCACACCACTTCGTTACCAGCCTTCATGGTTCCCCGTCGCAGTTGATAGGGGGCGGTTCGTGCGGTGAATGTGATGTCGAGTTCGACCGGAGTTGCGTCCGACTTACGCGCGAGCAAATGGATCTTCTTCTTCGGTTCAACAATGTCAATCGACACTGGGCCAACGTCCCAATTGTTTGGGTCTGCTGCTGTAGTTCGTGAATGACGTGCCATCACTGGCGAACTGCCAACACGGCCTAGTTGTAATGAGTCCATTTCATTGTGTGCCGGAAAATGCGCAAGCGTCAGAATAAGTACGTCGCCTGGTTCATTGCGTTTATGCATGATGAAGAACAAGCTCTCACGCCAGCTGTCATTGTGATGTACAACATTGCGGAATGGTTCCGGAAGTTGATGACCAAACCGTTCGTCTTCTGCGTCAAAATGTGCCATACGTTTCCTATCTAAAGAGTGACAATGTTTCTAAATCAATCATCTGTTGTCCGTGACGATTTGCCATCGCAGCAAACATCGCGTCTCCGCGCTCAGTCTGTTTGACCAACATTGAAGCAACGATGGCCATAACGTAGCCAGAAGTTGCAAAAAGTCGATATTGGTCCCATGCCTCTGCCCAAGACATGTTGATTCCGAATTGCGTCAAACCGTCGTGATATTGATGAACAAGTTCGTTCTCTACTGCGCGACGTTGCTGAGGAGCAAAACTCGCACCAATGAAGTACGCAAGATCAGTTGCACCCGACGAGATGCTCGCAGTTTGCCAATCCACCACTTTCACTTGCGTTCCAGTTTTCGTGTCAGTGAACAATAAGTTGTCGAGCCGGAAGTCGCGATGCACAATGGTTTCATTGTTTGGAAAAGCGCGGTCGTAGCCATCGATGCTTGCAACTAGTTGTGCTCCAAGTTCCAAGACTTCTGCACTGACAAGTGACGAGAACCGTGTTGCAAAACCAGCAAATACTGATCGCAGTAAGTCGCGCGTGCCTTGTGAACTTTCCATCGTGTGTCGCGGCATCCAGCCGAGTGAATCCAATTGCTGCGAGTTCCACAGCGGAGTATGCAACCGAACCAGTTCATCAATGGCAGCGCGAGCCTGCTCAACGGTTGCGCCAGTGATTTGATCTCCTTGTTTGCCGTCAACAATGTCTTCAAGCACGAGCACGAAGTCATCGTTAGGTGCATCAAACCATACGTGCAAACACTTTGGAGCACTCACTCCTACTAAAGATCGCACATGGGAATAGAAACCCGTTTCTAATTCGTAGCAACGAGTGATTCGCGAAGCTGCACGGCTGCTCTCACTCTGTGATGGCACTTTCACTACTACTGATGGTGGTAACTGACCATGCGATCCAGCAACAAAAGACACTCGGTAACTCTCGGCCATTTGACCCGTGCCGATTGGTGTAACAGACCCAATTTTCAGATCGGGCACGCCGAGATGTCGTGCAAGATACTCGGCACTTACGCCTACATGCGACGAAAACTCCCCCACGTCAAAACCCTAGACCCTTAGGGTTCGACGATTGCAAAGCCAGTTGCGAATGTATCAAGATTGCCGAAGATATTTAGCAACGCAGCAGCATCGCCTTCGATAGTTACCGTTCCGGCGGCGAGCTCGTCCATAAACGTCGTGACCTGTGCAATAACTTCAAGAAACAGTTCTCGCGAAATAGCGATGGTTGCATCTGCACCAGTTTCGTGACGACCCTGCACGTAATACATCGTTCTATTCGACAAGCCAAGCACCCACTGATGATCGGGAGTTCCTGCCATATCAGTGAATGTCCAGTTCACACAATGGGCAAGTCCGCCAACCTTTTCTGACATCACTCGAACCGACAGCACATCAAACACTTGCTCAATAGTCATCGCGCGAATCAGGCTGCGCGCCCGCACATGGGCAGTGGTCCGTTGTGGCGGGCCTTGACGTAATTCCTGAGCACCCATTAAGTAGGAGTTCCTGAATGTGGATGATTCTGCCTGATATCCCAACTGCTCCAATACATCTGCCTGCAAGTTTCGTGCCTCGGTATTCGATGGGTCGGCAAATACTGCGTGGTTCACCACTTCGGCAACCCAGCGATAATCACCAGCTTCGAATGACTTGCGGGCCGATGCCAAGAGCGATTCCATTCCGCCAGAAAGTTCCACATACCTTTTCCCCGCTTCGGTTGGTGGCAGTTTGTTTAGGTTTGCAGGGTTTCCGTCGTACCAACTGAGATACCGCTGGTAGACAGCCTTCACGTTGTGCACCAAGTCACCATAGAAACCACGTGTGTGCTCATGGGCCAGAAACTCTTCAGGCAATTCGAGCATGTCTGCAATTTCCAATGCGGTCATTCCATGGTTTGCATGACGCATGGTCTGATCGTGCATCCACTTATACAAGTCACGTTGCAAAATAAGGAACTCGCGCACATCGCGTACTCCCCACGTTGGCCAGTTGTGCGATGTAAAGAGAATGTTTGCCTTATCTGCGAACAGCTCAATACTTTCGTTGATGTACTTCGACCAGTTCAGTGCATTCCGCACGAGCGCTCCGCGAATAGGCACCAGGTTGTGCATGGTTTGCGAACAGTTCTCCGCCATACAGAGCCAACCATGATCTGGAAAAAAGAAATTCATTTCGGCGGGTGCTTCGGTTTCTGGCGTGAGCTGGAAAATTACGCGCACACCATCAAGCACAAGTTCTTCGCCGGTAAATGTGATGTCGGTTGTAGGCGCAAGCAAACCCGGTGGCCCCATAGGCGTACTGGTGCCAAGACCACTGTCCACATGACCAGTTGGACCAGGCGGAAGCAATGGGCCAAATTGATATGTCGCCCGCCTGCTCATTGCAGGACCTGCGATGACGTTTTCCCCGATGGTCTCGTGCAAGAAACCAATTGGTGCAACAATTTGGCAACGGCCTTCGTCAACGTCGGCCTTTGTCGTCACGCCAAGAATTCCACCAAAGTGATCGGCGTGTGAATGCGTGAAGATCACTACCGATACTGGCAACTTCTCTACATGCTCATCCATGAGTTCGAGCGCCGCACGAGCAGTGTGCTCGCTTGTAAGTGGATCAATAACTACCCACCCTCTGGTTCCGCGAATGAATGTGATATTTGAAATGTCGTAGCCGCGCACTTGCCACACACCGTCAGCAACTTTGAATAGGCCATGATGCGCATTGAGGGTTGCATGTCGCCACAGATGAGGGTTCACCGTCTCTGGCGATTCACGACCATCACGTAGGAATTCGTAATTGTCGCTATTGACAACAAAGCGACCTTTTTCATCGGTGATCAAACCGTTTTCACGCTTGGCGATAAAGCCCTTGCGTACTCGTTCAAGATCTGCAGGATCGAAATCGCGAACTGCCGCGTTGCGATTATGCATCTGAGTATGCGAGGTCGCCTGCTTTGGCTGATTGGTTGTCACTGTTCAACTTTAGTGAGCACTCACTAATATGAAGGCAGTGAAAAAAATTTTCATCGCCCTCAGTGCCATCTTGGTATGGACAGCCATTCCAGCGGTGTCAGCACATGCCGTGTCTGTAGGGCAAGCGTGCCCAAAAGCCACACTTGGCACACGGGTGTCCACACGCGTGAATAAGAAGCCCGTCATTGTGGTGTGCCGCAACGTGGCTGGACGCAAAAAGTGGATTCGTGCTGCCGTTCAAACCCTGGTTACGACCACCACGTCAACCTCCACAACCTCGACGACCATCCCAGTGCCAACAATTAATTTCACCGATTCGGCCCACGAATACAAACCGAACCTGAGATTCATCACCGTGGAGGGCATGCAGCAACGTGCATACTTCCTTCAC
>Ga0207940_1000348_pt1 | contig 15666 bp, 14 predicted proteins | sample LakMenEpi06Jul12_FD_150676 | JGI IMG/M metagenome (GOLD analysis project Ga0207940, IMG submission 150676) | Freshwater microbial communities from Lake Mendota, WI - 06JUL2012 deep hole epilimnion (SPAdes) | ecosystem: Environmental > Aquatic > Freshwater > Lake > Epilimnion/Euphotic zone ... | reverse complement strand
CCTTGACGCTACCTTCCATTCGCGCGTTTGATGCGAGCAATGACATAAGGCCAAGTGCAGTCGTTGACTTACCAGAACCTGATTCACCAACGATGGCGGTTACCTTGCCAGCAGCAAGACCCAGGTTCATGTCAATAACAGCTGGGTACCAAACTCCATCTACCCAGAAATCAACGTTGAAATTGGAAATCTCGAGAACGTTATCTTTACTCATAATTAAGCACCTGCCTTAGTTTGGACTTTTGCTTGAAGGCGGTCCTTCTTAGTGATTCGACGACGTTGGCGTGGATCAAATGCATCACGCAATCCATCTCCGATGAAGTTAACGCACAATGCAATTGAGATAATGAAAAATCCTGGCCACCAGAACAGCCAAGGGCGAGTTGTGAAGGATGATTCATACTGGCTAATCAAAAGACCAAGTGAAACATCAGGTGCAACAACACCGAAGCCAAGATAAGACAATGCAGTTTCAGTCAAAATTGCACCCGCCATAATCAGGGTTATGGCAACAATAATCTGGCCGACTGCGTTAGGCAGAATGTGCTTGAAAGCGATCCGGCTATTTGACGCACCAGCAACACGTGCGGCATCGACAAACTCCATTTCACGCAATTGCAGGAACTGAGCACGTACCAAACGGGCCAATCCGGTCCAACCAAGAATTCCTAAAAACAGCGCTAAATACAGTGGTCCGACCTTACCTGCAGCCTTACCGATAACTGCCGCAATGATGATTGTTGGAACAGTTTGGATAAAGTCGACAAGACGCATCAGTGATGCATCAACTAACTTGCCGTAGAAACCTGCGATTGATCCAACCACTACACCGATGAACCCTGCAACCGCGCCGATCACAAACATAATCATCAATGATCGACGTGCGCCATTCATTACAAGTGCAAAGTAGTCGCGGCCAATGTCATCCTGGCCAAATGGGTGGGTCCCCATTCCAAAGTCTCCATTTGGATTCAAGGAAAGAGTTGGGCAACCTGTTGTTCCGCCAGCGCAATCTTCAAAACGAAGCTCTGGGATATCTTCAACTGTCCACTTCCACCAACCAGGAATACGAATTGGACCTATTTTTGTGTCTAAGGCGGTCATCACAAACAAAATTATTGATGACAAGGCGATAAGCGCCAAGACAGCTGCACGGTGGCGGAAGAAACGACGGCGAACAATCTGTCCTTGACTTAGGCCTTCAACTTCTTTATTGGCGATTGCATTTTCACCACCTGCAAGAATTTCTCCGGTTGACTTTTCTTTTCGTCCGAATAGTTTCATGGTTACTTACCCAATCTGATGCGAGGATCAAGAGCTGAATACACTAAATCTGCGATCAAGTTTCCGGAGATAACCAAGATCGATAACAACAAGTTAACACCCATCAATAGATTGAGGTCATAACTGTTAATAGCTTTAATTCCAAGAGTTCCCATACCTTGCCAACCAAACACGCGCTCGGTAATGACCGCGCCACCAACCAAGCCGACAAATTCACCTACGAAAAGGCTCGAAAGCGGGAGCATCATATTTCTGAAGGCATGTCGCGTAATAACAACTCTCTCATTCAAGCCCTTAGCGCGAGCTGTTCGAATGTAATCTTGGTTGAGAACCTCTAGGAGCGCTCCACGTGAGTATCGAATCCAGCCTGCAAGAGAAATTAAGATCAAAGCAAGAGTTGGAAGAACTAAGTGCATGATGATGTCTAGGTTATTGAGCCAAAAATCCTCTGTAACTAGTTGATCTTTACGCTGACCATAAGTAGGTACCGGACGATAATTAACCGCATCTGTTGAGCTGTACTCTTTCCAACTTTGCATAACCCGATCGATCATGATTAAAAATCCGCACAGAATGCCAGTGATAATCGCTGTTCGTGCAATCGGACCTCGGTCGATCTTGCTGAACAATCTCGAAACAAATACACCGGTTCCGACCAACAGAACTATCAAGACAAAAACAGTCAAATATGAAGCGTAATTATTAAATATCCATTGAGCCGGGTAGTACCAAACAACTGCAAGACCCGCCATTGTGAGTGCTGCATTTCTGGCCTTAATGTCAGACAAGCCTGATGAAATCGCGGTAACACCAAAAGCGACTCCGACAGAGAGCAATCCAATCAGGAAAATTCCTAGACCAGGATCCAGATACCAGTTAGTTAAGTCGATTGCCCACAAAATCACAAAGTTAGTAGCAAAAGCACCGGCAAAGACCGACCAGAATCTCTTACGTTCTCCGCCGAGCAGAGAACCCCAGAAGATTCCTATAAAGATCGAGAAGATAATCATCCATCGAATTGGGATGTTGGGTTCAGACAAAAAGTTATTGAACTGGATTGCCATGAATTCTTTAAGAAGAACGGCTACCCAGAAAATTGGAAGTGAGAAAAGAAGAAAAGCTAGGAAAGTCATTCCGTAGTCAAAGCGGCTGTATTGACGAAGCGCTGAGATGATTCCTAGAGCAAGACCAAAAATCACTGCAGTGATTGTTGCAACTAAAACCAAGCGAATTGTTACCGGGATTGCATAGGCTAATTCGGATTGAACAGACAAACCTTCGCGCGTTGTTCCCAAATTGAGATTTCCAACAAAAACGCCGAGCAAACCACGAAGCCACAAGAAATAGCGAAGTGGTGGCGGAGTATCAAGATTCAAACTACGCGTTAAGGAGATTATCTGCTGGCGCGCCCCATCATCTGTGCTCAGGCGCAGCTCGGCCAAAGGATCACTTGCATAGGCTGCGAGGTTGTAAACCAAGAAGCTCGAGCCAAATAAAATCATGATCGATACGCCGATTCGACGCAGGATGTAGTTCAGCATGTAGTGCTCCTTGCCAGCTTGGTCTGTAGTTCGAACTCTAAAAACAATTGCCAAATAGTAGCGCGAGTGGCACCCGATTTTTCAATCAGATGCCACTCGCATAGTACTTTTTCCGCTTTTTAAGGCGGGTCTAATAGCTTAAAAATCAAGCTATTAGTATGACCACTCCCACCAGTTCCAAACGACGTCATCAGAAAGTGGTGACGGTTTGATTCCCTTGAGGTTCTTGTTTACTGCAGTTACTGCTGGGTGCAGGAATACTCCAGATGTAAGACCCTCTTTGTGGATGATTCGCTCTGCTTGGATAATTGTTGAGATAAATGTGCGGTTATCCATTGGGAGCTGCAACTTGTTAAGGATTGCATCAAGGTTTGGAAGGTTAATACCGTTACGGTTATTTCCTCCACCAAGCTGGAAGTTTGCATTTGATCCAGCCTGAGTTACTGCTGATGGGCAGTATGCGAAGAACTGAGCGTCGTACTGGCTCAATTGAATTCGTGGTGACCATGAAGCCTGAACATCTCCAACTAGATCGAAGCCAGCCTTAAGCGCATTTGCCTTTGCCAATGCAAACTGTGCTGCACGACGTGGGTTGTTTCCAGGTACAAGGACATTAACCTTGACTGGATTGCTTGGGCCTGCAGTTGGGAAGTGCTTCTTAACCAATGCGAGTGCTCTCTTGTTCAATGAATCCTGAGTACCTGTGTAGTAGCTAGAACCATTGTTAGCAACTAGGCGCTCGTATCCATCAAAGCCAGGAGCGATAAATGTCGATCCCAAGATTGTTGCATTTGGATTGATTGGCTTGATCAACTTCTCGTTGATTTCTTCACGAGGAATAGCCAACAAGAATGCGCGACGTAGATCTGCACCCTTTCCGCCATGTCCCTTGAAGATTCCGTTGTAATCAGGCTGTCCTGGTGCTGCGTTTACGCGTGTATCCCAGTGCTCGTAGCAAGCGTTAATTCCACCGATTAGGTTTACATTTGTAAGCTTTCGCAATGCAGCTACAGCATCAGCAGTTGGCTGACCTGAGTACACATCAAGCTCGCCGTTAGCAAGTGCCTGTGCGGCAGCTGTTCCATCAGCGATGAACTTGAAAGTTACTGTATCGATTGTTCCGCTTAGCTTTGGACCTGAGTTGTACTTAGGGTTGAGCTTAAGTGTTACAGATGACTTAGTAACTGCGCTATTAACTGTAAATCCACCGTTGCCCACCCAAAGAAGTGGGTTTGTTGTGGCATCAACCTGAGTGATGTCATAAGCCTCTGACCACACCTTACCGATTGACTTCAATACTGCTGTGTTCTTTGTGCTGAATGCAGCAAAGAAGCGATCACGTGCAGCTTCGTTATCCTTAACTGACTGCAGACCCTTCTTTCCTTCTGCAAGAAGAACAAGTGTGTGAACTGGAGCTGGTCCTGGACCATATAGATCCCAGTTAGCAATTCTCTGCTTGAAACGGAGAGTAAGAGTCATCTTGTCAGCAGAAAGTGTTGGCTCTCCAACGACGTTGTCGCTGTAAGTTCCACCATAACCATTTGAGTCAAATGCAGGTGTTGCATCTCCATCTGGATCTCCAAGGCCAGCAGCCTTTGAGTATGTGTTGCTTGATAGAACGTGTGTGAGCAATAGATCTACACCGTTGATTGGCGTTCCATCTGACCAAACAAGACCCTTATTGATCTTGTATTCAATACGGAAATCTGTTGCCTGGTTCTTAACAATCTTGAAATCACCGAATGTTGTATTACGAACAACATTCTTCTTGTCATTGATGTAGTAGAAACCAATGCCAGTGAGATTTCCAACCTTGCCATTGATGGTTAGGTTGGTGTCAGGCTGGTTTGAGTTAAATGATGTTAATGAGTTTGTATCGTGAATCACGATAGTTGAACGGGTGTTAGCTTGAGCAGGTGATAGCAGTGAAACTGCTAACGCTGCTGAAGCAACAGCTGCGAGTGCAACTTTTGCACTACGTGTGAGCTTCATATAGTTCCTCCTTGAGGGTTATAGAAAAGCGTCTGCGGAGAGTCGACCAACCCCGTAGGCGCTTTTGGTGGGTGAAGTCTGCCCTAGTAAACGGCAGATGAGCAACAGGCAAACAGTTTGGTCACGCCTAGTTTGATAACAAGTTGATAACCCTTAACTGAGAAAATCAGGGTTTTTGGCAGGCCATGGGGTGAGGCAATGACTACTGAGCCGCCTCTACCCGGCCAGCAATGCTCATGAAAAATTTGACGGAACTGATCGCAATGACAGAGGCAATAACCCCTCCAACATACATCGGAAGTCGCAAGTTGAAATGTGCAAGGACTCCCCCAAGCAGGGAACCAATCGGCATCATTCCCCACACCAAAGTTCGACGAGTGCCGTGAATTCTTCCGTATAAATCATTTGGAATTATCGTTTGATAGGTAGCCATGAGCAAGATGTTCCATTGTGCAATTGCAAAACCGCCAAGGGTTGCAAGGGCAACAAACACATAAATATTAGGAGAGAAGCCCTGAAGCAAAAGGACTACTGAACTCAGAGTGATTCCCAGTGTCATCATGATGCTGCGGCCAAATTTCTTAGAAGCCTTGGGAGCAACAATCGCCCCCAATAAAGCACCAAGGCCCTGAATCGTAAGTATGACTCCAAAGTACTTTGGCTCAAGTTCTAGCTCTTTAATAATGAATAAGACCATTGTGGCGGTACCTGCGGAATAACAGACCCCGATAGTTGCCGTAGTCAGAACTAAGCGTCGCAAAACTTTATGGTTATACAAATACTTAATGCCGAATTTAATGTCTTCAATAAAGCCAGGTTTGTTCTCTTTTGAAATTTCAGTTCGAACATCTTGTAAGTATTGAATAGGTATGGAAAGCGCCAAGAGGGTGGCAACGGCGTACCCGATGCTGTTGATGAAAAAGGGCAGCCAAATCGCGAGCGCGTAGAGAAAGCCACTCAGTGGAGAGCCAATAAAGCCCTGAATCACTGTTTCGGAAATCTGAAGCCTTGAATTTCCTTTTTCATAATGCTCTTCATCCAGAATCTGAGGAATCAGGGATTGCGCGGTCGTATCAGTCGCAACCTCGCATACCCCAATAATGAATGCGGAAAATATCAACCAATAAATAGTCACATGACCAGTTGCGATTCCGAGTGCCAAGATGCCGATAACAGCGCTTCGAATCGCGTTGGAAGCAGCCAAAATGAATCGGCGATCGACCCGGTCAACCATCACGCCAATCGGCATTGCAAAGAGCAACCAGGGCAACATCACCATCGCGCCAATGACAGAGATTAAGACTGTGCTGTCAGTAAGGGTGATTGCAAGAAGTGGGGCTGCGGCTATTAGAACTCCGTCAGCTAAGTTGGAAACAATGCTTCCAGCCCACAAACGATTAAATGCTGGACCCATGGCTAGAACCTTAGTCCATCAAATTAATGAGTAACCGCATCTAATTAGATAAGCAGAAGTTTTTTGGCCTTTTCAACAGCTGTGTGACGTCCGTCTACACCTAACTTTCTATATACATTCCGAAGATGTGTCTTCATTGTATTTTGCGAAATATGTAGCTGCTTCGCGATTGCACTAAGAGGTATACCAGTGGTCAGGTGCTTGAGAATTTCAAGTTCTCTCGCAGTTAACTTCTCTTCTAATGCTCCAGTGTCACTATTCATTGCCTGGATTCGCTCAGTCATTTCTTGAACCACACTTTCTCTAAAGACGGTGGGTTGAGCGGCTGCTGCTTTCACCATGATTGGATATAGACGGTGTTGCCTTACGAAATACTCGTGATAGCCAACTTCTGCGCCGATTTCTAGCGCTTTGTTGAGATGAGCTAGCGCTAAATTCTCATGATCGATGTTGATTGTCGCTTGATAAAGAAACTTGTTGACTCTTTCTCGGGGAGTGTTTTCTGGAAACCCATCAACCAAAGCAGGAATTTTTCTGGGATCACTTTGGAACTTTGCATTTAAATCTATCTGTCGGACCATTTCAATTTTCGGCATCCTGCGCAGCAGTTCTTCAGCTCTTTCCCAATCATCTAGAACAAAGCGCAAAAAGACTTCGGTGATATCGATCAGCCAGCTCAGTTCGTGTGGCGACCTTAATTCAGCCAGCCTTTCTCGTTGTTGCTTGACCATTTCCATCATCTGCGGAATTTGGCCTTTTGTAATATTGATACATGCACGTGTGCCTTCAGCCATCAGTGCCCATGGCCAAATATTTGAGTCAGTAGATTTTTCAAAAAGAACTGTCGATGTTTCGACCGCTTTATCTAACTGTGAAAGCTCCAACTGACAGCGGGCCAGCACCATGTACGCATCAAGCGGGGCGCTAATCGATGCATAACCGGCAATCAATGCTTGATTGATTGCAATCGATGCATGCTCCGCCGCTTCAAAAAAGCGTCCTTCGCACCATAAAGAAAGTGAGGTAATGCAAGTAATGTAATAAGGGGCGTTGATTACATTGCCAGAATTCAAAAGTATTCGTGCCTTCTTAAGGCACTCATTGATCTCTTCTGGTTGATCATAAAGAAAGTGAATTCCAGCCTTAAGGCGAAGCAAAGCAATGCGATCTGTGTTCTCGATTGATTCAAAAGGAGAATCAGACATCAAGGCTCGCTCAATCATCGCAAGTGAACGTGTGAACTCTCCCCGCGCAAAGTAGATGTGCGCAAAAGCCATTGAGGTAAGTTGGTTAAGAAATTCCAGCTCTTTGCTTTGTTCCGAAATGATTTCAAGTTCGGTGGCCAAAGCTTCGGCTCGCGCGAATTCAAGATTTACAAGGTGTCCGACAACTTTGATTGTCTTTTTCATCACTTCACCCCGTGGCGAAGTATCACCTGCGTATTCAGACCACTTTATTAGCTGATCACCTCGACCAATAACTGCCATGTACCTAATGCTTGTATCTAAATAGACTTTAAATTTTTCTTCATTGTCAGATTTAAAAACATGCTCTAGAGCTTTTCTGTAATCTCCTCTTTCCCAGAAATGTGAAGCAAGTTTTTCGTGAATCTTTCTATTTTCCCGGGGATCGCCAAACTCTTGATGTGACAGGACTTCGTAGACGATGTCATTAAACCTATAAACTCGGTCGGGACCTGAAGAGACACTCACATAAAGGCCATCTGTGGCTAATTTATTGATGAAGCTTTCCGAAAAATCCTCGCCTAGAACAATTGCGGCAGTTTCTAAATCAAACTCTGATAACAAGACCAACCGTGAAATCTTTGATTTGTTTTCCGCGTTAAGTGAGTTGATAGTTTCTAAAGCTAAAACAGCAAGCGGACTTGATCCGGACTCAATTTCAAATTTTGAATTCTGATTACCTCGCGCGATAGAGCGAGTAATCATCTGAACTGCCGCCGGCCAACCTTCGCATCGATCAATTAACTTTGATGAATCATCATTCAACTGTTGAAGACCATTGATCTCGGCTATTTTCGAAATTTCTGCATCTGAAAACTTAAGGTCTTGGCTAGTAATCAAACTTAGATTTCCTAGGCTTGCATATCGCGCAAGTGAAGTTGTTGGAGTTACTCTTCGGACAATGATGAGATGGACATTGTTTGGAAGAAAATCAATCAGCGCCTGTGCAACAGTTGTAACTTCTGGGCTATCTGCAGGCCCGTTATCAAGAACAAAGTTGAAGGCTTCCTTTAAATCCCCTGCTGCTTGAGTTAGTTTCTTTACATTCAAAAAAGGATTAGCACTTGGTTCGTTTTCAAAATCAGATCCAAAATCAGGAAACTTCACCCTGATCGCTGCTAAGACATGAGCAAAAAAGCTCTGAGTGGAATCAGCTGCATTTACATTGAGCCAAACCGTAGGTAGTTGCGAACCTTGAGCCCATTGAGAAACTAGCGAGCTCTTTCCGTACCCGGCAGGAGCGGCAACAACAGTGACCCCAGGTAACCCGGTTTCAAAGAGATGAAATAGGTGCTTTCTTGAAATGAAACTCGCTGGAACTGCGGGCGCGAGGATGCGTGAGCGATCAATGGATGGGGTGATAACTTCCGTTGAGCTCATGCCCTAAGGGTGAGGCCTGGCGTGCTGCGAATCAAGGCAACCTCACCCCATTAGGGGTGATCTCCAGAGGCGATATTAAATGGGCTAGGCGAAGGTTCCAGTTACCAAGAAATACACACGGCGAGCAACCGAAACCGCATGGTCTGCATAACGCTCGTAGTAGCGACCGAGCAAGGTCAGATCGATTGCAGTTTCAATGCTCACGCCACTGCTTTGATTAACAATTGCCGAAATCACCTTTTTGTGAAGGTCATCCATTTCATCATCATCTCTTTCTACCTGCATAGCCATTTCGGTATCGCGGGTAGTGATGACTCCAGCGACCATGATCGAAAGCTTTTCTGCAACATGACCCATCTCGGTAAATGGCAAAAGGAGGGCTTCTGGAATTGCGCGGTCTGGGTGACGAAGGCGCGCAACCTTTGCAATGTGGTGGGCTAAGTCGCCCATTCTTTCAAGATCAGCGCTCATGCGCATCGCAGTTACTAAGGCACGCAAATCTGAAGCTACTGGCTGTTGACGAGCAATGATGTCAATGATTCGCGCATCAAGTTCATGTTGGAAATCATCAATATTTACATCTGCAGCGATGACCTCTTCGGCCAAAGCCAGGTCTGCGGATTGAACCGCTTTGGAGGCCTTAACGACAGAGGCGGTCACCATGTTTGTTAGGTCTACGAGGGATTGTGAAACGCCATCGAGTTCATCCTGATACGCCGAGCGAATAAGAGCCATGCGCAAAAGGTAGAGGTAGTTGCTGAACATATGCAAGCCAATTGGTGAACGGAAGGTTAACTCGTGTTTTGTAGCGATAGAGTTTCTATATGAGGTTTAAGCGTCAGGCTGATCAATCACCTGCGCCTGCCGGAGTGCCAGATTTGCTCCTGCACACCCTTGAAAACCTTGATGGAGACTCTTTGATTCTCGCCCCGGGTGATGTTGCCTTTTTTAAAACCGCGGGAGTAGATAAATTAGGCATACTTAAAGATGGACGCCTAGAAAATTCAGAACTACTAGCAACGGTCCGCGTAGTTAGACGATCCAACACTAAACAGACAGGTCGAATTGATCTACCCCGAGGTCCAATTGGTGAAGGTAAGCATGAATTAACTGTCAATGTTTTACCACTGACTGAAAATCAATATGTACTTGTCTTGATTTCTGATGAAAGCGAAGCGCAAAGAATTCATGATGTGCGACGAGATTTTGTTGCAAACATTTCTCACGAACTCAAGACTCCAATTGGCGCTTTGTCCCTACTGAGCGAAGCGGTTCTTGGTGCCAAAGATGAGCCAGAATCAGTAGTTAAGTTTGCAACACGCATGCAATCTGAAGCAAAACGGCTCACAGATTTAGTTCAGGAAATTATCAATCTTTCGCGACTTCAAGATTCAGACCCTTTGCAAGAAGCCCAAGAAGTTTCGGTTTCTTATCTTGTCAAAGAGGCTATTGACCAATCACAAATAACTGCAGACAGTCGCGGAATCACCGTTACCTACAATGAGGAATCGCCCGCAGACATCTTGGGTGATCGAGATCAGTTAACTATGGCGATTCAGAATTTAGTCGAAAACGCGATTAATTACTCCCCTGAAAACACAAAGGTTGCGATCACAAGCCGGATCAAAGACGGAATCGTTGAGATTTCAGTTACTGATCAGGGAATTGGAATACCTGAAGAAGATCTGACCAGAATTTTTGAACGTTTTTATCGGGTGGATCCCGCGCGGTCTAGACAAACTGGCGGCACGGGCCTTGGCCTTTCAATTGTTAAACACGTCGCCGCCAAACATGGTGGAGATATAAAGGTGTGGAGCGCGGAAAATGTGGGAAGTACCTTCACATTTATGCTGCCGCACTACACAGGAACATCGGAGAAAACGCTATGACTCGAATTTTAATTGTTGAGGATGAGGCGTCATTCTCTGAAGCGCTAGCTTTCCTGCTCACAAAAGAGGGGTTTGAAGTTTCGGTAGCCGAAGATGGTCGCAAAGCCTTAGACATGTTTAGTGCTCAAGGAGCAGATCTGATCTTGTTGGATTTGATGATCCCTGTTGTTTCTGGTGTTGAAGTCTGTCGCAGCATTAGAACCCATTCCCAGGTTCCAATCATTATGTTGACCGCAAAAGATGCAGAAATCGACAAGGTTGTAGGTCTAGAACTTGGTGCTGATGATTACGTTACAAAACCTTATTCATCTCGCGAATTGATTGCGCGAATCAAAGCGGTCTTGCGCCGTGGAATTCCAGATGAAAATACTGTTGAGGATCAAGATCTCATGGAAGTCGGACCAATCCGACTTAACACCGGCAAGCATCAAGTATTTGTTAATGGAAATCCAGTGGCATTGCCACTTAAAGAGTTTGAATTACTTGAATTCTTAATGAGAAATTCAGGCCGCGTGTTAACACGCTCACAACTTATTGATCGTGTGTGGGGTGGCGATTACTACGGTGACACAAAGACTTTGGATGTTCACATCAAACGTCTGCGCGCAAAGATTGAAGCAGACCCAGCAAACCCAGTTTTGATTCAAACTATCCGTGGACTTGGCTACAAACTAGAAAACGCTTAAAGCGCACTCTTTCGAATCATCCGCTGGTAAAACTTTCCAGGTTTACGGGTGCTTTCTGTATCCTCGCCCATCTTTATAAATCCAAGTTTTTCATAAGCAGCTATCGCGCTGTAGTTGTCAGTCCACACGCCTAAACCTTGAATCTTCCAGTCCTTTTCTTTTTCATCAATGAAGATAAACATCGCACGCATGAGGCCTTTTTCACGAAACTCTGGATTACTCCAGCAGCCACCAATCCAACAAGTTGCTCCAAAATCTCCATTAAGAACTTCGACGGAAAGCATCGCAGCATCCACACCATCTACTGATGCAATCAGAAAATCTAGCTTTTCAAACTTTTTACGCCAAGTGTTTTCATCCTCTGCACTCTCGACTTCAAATGTTCCACCAAATGCGTGTTCACTGTCAGAGAGTGCTTGTAATCGAATCGAACGTAAGCGCTGCCACTCATTTGGTGTAATTAGCTCAACTACGACCCGGTTATTCATGTCCTAATTATGCCATTTTTGCTTTTGGATTTGTTATGAGTGCCAGCACCAATCAAAAATTATGATTTAGCAATGCGCTCTCGAGCTACTTTCATCGCAGGTGGTTCGGGCCCGAGAATTGCAAGGAAAATATCAAGGCTTACGCGTGAAATACGAAGCCACATCTTGGATCGCGGTTTCAATCCCAACAGCTCTAATTCACGCGGATCAAGTGTTGCAATTGCAGCGTTTGAAATTACTTTGTAGAAAAACTTACCCGCTCCCCCAAAAGGTGGCTCCATAATGAAACGAACTACGTCCGCTGTTCGTTCGACTCGTGCCAAATCATTGGCTCTGAAGTCATTAAGAGTTGCCTCTAGTTCTGAAACTGACATAGGTGCACTGGTTAACCCAAGAGGAATCGCACTCTTGCTCCATTGCGCAACATAGGCATCTGCTCCTTGATCGATTGGATAGCCAAGTGCAAGGTGAGCCTTTAAAAATGAATCGGTAAATGCACAGTGAACCCACAATAAGAAACGAGGATCCTTTGCTTTGTAACTTTGGTGTCCGCCTTGTTTATTAGTGAAATCACCTTTTACGTGGTCATGCATTGCGTTGACGCGAGCAGCTTCGCGTTCAATAACTTCTTTTGCGGCAAAAGTTGTCACTGTTAACCATCTAGTTGTTCCAGCAAGTCGCCCAAGGGGATCTGTTTCATACCGTGAATGTTCGGCGACTCCTGCTAATGGTGCTGGGTGGGCGGCCTGTAACAAGAGAGCGCGTACTCCCCCGACTAAAGTTGCGATAGTTCCGTGTACTTGCCACACCGCACTGTCTGGTCCAAATAAACCAGGGCCACTTCCGAGTCCAATTGAATTCACCCAATCTGGTCGACCATCTTTAGAACCAGAGACGTTTTCTCGAAACTTGTCAGCTAATGGCTTTGTAAGTGGGAACTTGTGAAATTCAAACACGAGGCAATGCTAATCAATGGAAAATTTTCACGCCAATTGAAAGGGAATCTCAATGCTTAGCGTTGTTTTGAGTCTTCAAAATACTTTTGTGTTCCATTAGCGACATGCACTGACTTTTGCCACGCTAATTCGCGACCCCATCGCGTTAAAGTAATCCTTGGCGGACGAATTCGAATAGCCTTGGTCGATAACCTTGCTATTGATCCATCCAAAAGGCGTTGCGCTTCATCTGGTTCACCAATTCGCACATTCCATCCTTTAGATTCAAATTTTCCTGTTTCAAAAGTAAAATTCTTGGGAATCCAAATCGTAGCAAAACCCTTTTTGACAATTAATGGATAGGCAAAAATCTCAATGATCGGAACTCGTGCTAACGTGCGAATCCAAGTTGGACACTTCCAAAAATCAAATTTGGCAAATGCTTCTTCGGGAACATCGTTCCAACCTAAAACTGACATATTCCCTCCCTTCCGCTAGCACTTTAACGACCTAAAAACTCTGGTAATCGCGCTAGCACCATCTGCACTTGAATGAACCGACATGACAATGTACCCGATAGGCGGTTGGCCTATCTTCCATTTACATGGCATAGAGACGGAAAGCCGCACCTTCCCAAAACCCGACTTACTCTTTGTAACTGACTCAGTGAAGATTAGCCATCCAGGCCTGGTGAGGGTTGTCCTAATTTGGACTTTCTGTCCCGGACAAATCGTTTCTGCAACGACATTCACTCTTCCCGGCATGTGCTGAGACTTGTGTGGGTAATCCGTTCTGCCCGTGCAATCATCGGGAAGATTCACTCTGGTATCGGTAAAACTCCTATTAACGAATGCATTGAGCTTTGGCGTGTTTCCATTCAAAGGGACAACTTGGCTACCTATCCCTGTCGTCGCGACTAAGGCTATTGCTACAAACATTTTACTTCTCTTCAAAATCCACTCCATTACCGAATGATTGAGGAAGCATCAATTCCTATTGAGACACAATTCGATTCTTGTGGATAATCAGCAAATCTAAATAGGGGTAACCCCTTTGAAACTTAAAATCAATAATGGCCTAGGAGCCGAAATTAGTTTTCTTATATGGCTTACCATTTTGGTCGTAAGTGATCCAAACACCAATTTGTTGGCCATTTTTAAAACTACCTGAGCGCATGATCACGCCATCTTTTCTAAACCATTTCCAAGCACCATGAAGTTTGTCAGCCTTCATTTTGCCAACAGCCTTTAAAGCGCCATTTCCATAAAATTCTAAGTACTCACCTGTTCGCTTTGGATAGCCTGCATTAATTTGGCTAATTCGAGCCTTAATAATCTTCTTTAGAAGTGCCTTTGGAAATCTCTTATCTAACGCAAAATGAATAGAACCTTTGGTTTGCTCATAGCCAGCTAACTCTTTAGCTAGAAGTAAATTGGTTGACCCGCTATATGGAAAAAGGCTGTTGTGCTTCTTGTAGCCATCAAAGCCAAGAATTGCCACGCCTTCGATCATGAAGGTCGGTATTCCGTACTTAATCACTTCTGTTGCAGTGGGAAGCTCTGCTGCGATCATTTCTCGCAAGTCAATCAGAATCTGGCGCTGTCCGAATTCAAACTTTTTCAAATGCTTATCTACTAACGCCTTGGTCATGCCGAAATGACACCTGTTCCCAAAAGAATCAGAAGCAGCGTTCCCAAAGCGATTCTGTAGATAATAAATGGCATAAAGCTCTTAGTTGAAACAAATTTGAGCAACCAAGCAATAACCAGGTAACCCACAACAAAAGCAATTCCGGTTGCGACAGCGGTTTCAGCTAACGAAAAAACATTGCTTTCTGTCGATGAAACGGCCCCCTGAAGTTGATAAAACCCACTACCAAAAACTGCAGGCAATGCTAAAAGAAATGAGTAACGCAAAGCAGCTTCGCGTTTGTAACCAAGGAAGCGACCCATTGCAATGGTCGCACCAGAGCGCGAAACACCTGGCATTAATGCCAATGCTTGCGCAAGGCCATACATAATTCCGTGACGATTGCTCAGCTGATCCAAAGTCCGCTCACGTTTTCCATAAGTATCTGCTAAACCAAGAATCACACCGAAGACGATCAAGGTTGTTGCGATTAGCCATAGTGAACGAAGATTGTTTTCGATGATGTCGCTGCCTAGATATCCAAGTACGACAATAGGAACCGTTCCAATAATGATCAACCAACCGATTCGAGCCTGGGATTTTGCTTCTCCGATTAATTCCTTGCGCTGAATAACTTGCGCAAACCACGAGCGAAGAATTGCAGCGATATCTTTTCTAAAGTAGATCAGGACAGCTAATTCAGTGCCTATCTGTGTGATTGCTGTAAAGCGGGCACCTGGGTCATTTGCACCATCCATGAACTCGCCAAAAATGCGAATGTGGGCACTAGATGAAATTGGCAGGAACTCGGTAAGACCTTGAATGATTCCAAGAATAATTGCTTCGATCATCTGGCCCTCCAATCCACACCTAGAGTCCAATAGTAACGAGCAAAGTCGCATTAATCATCGAAAGGTATATTTGAGGCATGAAAGCCAGCCTCGCACTTGATGAACTAAAGCGCTATGGCAAGAGAAGCAGAGTCAGCGACCTTGCGCGTTTCTATAAAACAGGCCCAGGTGAATACGCTGAAGGTGATCTCTTTCTTGGCGGAACAGTTCCTCAGACACGATCTGTTGCAGGCACATACAAGAAAATGGAGCTTGCAGAAGTTCAAAAACTGTTTAATTCGCCGTTTCATGAAGCACGTTTATGTGCAGCGATAATTCTTAATTTGCAATTCA
>Ga0207940_1000343_pt1 | contig 15832 bp, 9 predicted proteins | sample LakMenEpi06Jul12_FD_150676 | JGI IMG/M metagenome (GOLD analysis project Ga0207940, IMG submission 150676) | Freshwater microbial communities from Lake Mendota, WI - 06JUL2012 deep hole epilimnion (SPAdes) | ecosystem: Environmental > Aquatic > Freshwater > Lake > Epilimnion/Euphotic zone ... | reverse complement strand
GGTGGTATCAAGATTGCATCCCTCGTACTTGAGAGGAATTCCTGGGTAGGCATTGCCCGTATTTGGGTCAGTACCTACTACAGTGTTTACGCCTGCCGTACTGTCGTCCATGACCACCACGGTATCTAAAACCGCGTCCGCAGGGTTGAGAAGGTCGGCAAGGCCCCAGCCGGTAGCGTTACCGTTGTTGGTATGGGTCAACCCCCCCTGAATGGAACTTGGTGACATTATGTTGAGCACCACCTGAGCATTCACCCCTACAGCCGAGGCAAGCATCAGAGCAAAAATGAGTAAAATTCTTTTCATAGAAGTTGTGTTTTATAATTAGGTTGTCTCTAAGTTATAAAAAATCCATTCACCCTAAGCATCAGGGGATCAAAAAATTAAAGGGACTCCACCAAGATGGCTGCGCGGAGTCTCTTAGCAATGCCTTCTAATTCAAGGCTATCGAGCTGCAGTTTGGGATTCGCAAAATTCAAATCAGCCTCTGACCTCAGGGGGACGACGTGCACGTGGGCGTGCGGCACTTCAAATCCAAGAACGGTCAAACCAATTCTCGTACAAGGAACCACAGCCTTTTGGGCCTCTGCCACAGCGCGGACCAGGTCAAACACAGCCTGATAATCTTCCGAATCCAAATCAAAGATGCTGTCGACCTCTGCCTTGGGGACCACCAAAGTATGACCCTCGGTGAGGGGGCGTATGTCCAAAAATGCAATGGCGCGGTCTGTTTCAGCAACCCTATGGCAGGGAATCTCCCCGGCAATAATCCTAGAAAAAATACTTGCCATACTTAGCGTTCAATCGAAACAACCTCAAGACTCATAAGTCCGCTCGGAATTTGAATTTCAGCTACCTCCCCTACCGCCTTGCCCAAGAGGCCTTTGCCGATTGGGGAATTTACCGAGATTTTTCCGGACTTTAAATCGGCCTCTTGCTCGCTTACCAGGGTATAAGTCATCGTCGCAGAGGTCTGGGGATTGCGCACTTTGACTTTAGACAAAATAAGCACCTTGGTCGCATCCAATTGGGACTCATCTACGATACGGGCATTGGCAACCAACTCCTCCATGCGGGCAATCTTCATCTCCAGCATGCCCTGAGCTTCTTTAGCGGCATCGTACTCCGCATTCTCACTGAGGTCTCCCTTGTCTCGAGCCTCGGCAATTTGCCCAGAAACGCGCGGACGCTCCACACTGCGCAAGTGTTCCAGCTCTTCTTTTAGCTTCTTAAAGCCCTCGGGGGTGTAGTATGACAGCGACATTCGTGATTGATTTTAAGCAACAAAGACCCCCGACAGGGAGTCTTCATGGCTGCAAAGTACTCGATTTTACAATACGATGGCCGTTCCGACCGTGTGAATTCCGCCAAATGCGGAATTCGTCATGCGGTAGGCATAGCTCAAATCCAACTTGCCGTCTCCCAACGGAAGATTGAACGTGAACCCTGCTGCGGGGCCTGTTATCGCCTCTGACCTCAGGCCATCAAATCGATTGTCGAACTGAGCCCAGCTTGCGCGCAGCGCAAACAGCTCCTTGTAAGCGTACTCTGCACCAACGGTGAATTGATCCTTCTTGAAGGAATTCGAAATAAAGTTGCCCGCAACGGTGATTTTGTGCCCTTCAATAAGGTCAAATCCCTTGCTTGCCCCAATCGCAAGCTGCGTAGGCAGCTCGAAATCCTCGGAACGGTTCTGAAAACTGTTGGTGTAAAGCCCCGTCGGAACTGGCAACACAATGCTCAAACCGTCTCCACGGTAGGAGAAGGAAGGGCCAATGTTGCGCATGGTAATTCCAAACGAAAAATCCTTGACGTTGGCCGGTATGTACTGAACTCCGGCGTCGAAGCATACTCCCGTCGCACTTAAATTATTCACGGCGGAGTTGTACATCTTGATGTTAATTCCACCAAAAATGCTCTGCGTAAACTTCTTGGCGTAGGCAAGCCCAATCACCGTAGCAGAAGGTCTATAGCTGCCTAAGCCTCCGTCGGGTTGGTCCTCGGTGGTAACCTCAATGTCTCCATAGTTCATATTGGTTATGTGTATTCCCAATACGCCACCGTTACTCGTGGGCGTTACAAGGCTTCCTGCATTGAGGGTAATGCCACTGCCCATCAACCATTGCGTATTGGCGAATCCGACCTGCATCCCGTCGATGCGAGCAATGCCCGCAACGTTGCCATACAGACCTTCAAAGCCCCTCACGTTGGCCGTATTGCCCTCTCCCCAGGCCGCGGTGCGAGCCCATGGATTAACAAGGAGTTCCGACGCGCCGGCCGAACCCGAACGAACGGGATTGCCAGCGAAGGCCGACAGAGCAGCCAAAAGGGCGGAGGTAAGTACAATATTTTTCATAATTCCTTAGTTCTTAGAAGCCAGTTGGGTTGAACGGACGCATGGTTCCAAACCACTTAACAATGGTCTGACCGATGCCTGGAGCATCAATGTGTATGAGGTAGACCCCGCTCGCGATTGGTACTTGGTAGTTATTGGTCAAATCCCAATAGATCCAAGTATCCGAGTTGTCCTTGCGCAAGGTCCGCACCAGAGCACCTTCGGTAGTATAAATAGACATCGTGCAACGCGGCGGCAGGTTGGTAATCTTCACGCGATTCTCATTTTGAGAAGTCTCGTACTGACTCAAGCTGAAGTACGGGTTGGGCACCACGCGCACCGTTGCCAGTGCGTTTTTAGCCGTTGCCGAATCACCCGTTACCGTGGCTGCATTGGCAGTGCTGAACAAGTACTTCGGATTGCCCGTATTCGAGTTGTCGGTCACGTAGCGCTCGTAGGGGCGAGCCATGCGAATTTTCACTCGAGCAACCGACGGAAGGCCGTTTGCCGAAGTCGTCGGCTCATACAGGTTGGCATTTTCAAATCGAGCCTCCATTAAAGGAATAGACACCCACATTAGCGACTTAATCACACGGGTACGGCTGAGAATGTTGCCCATGTTCTTATAGTCATTGAACAAAGGGTTGTTCGCTTCGTCTGGGCCGGCATAATCGATGCTGGTGCGGGTAAGGCCCTGCTGCAAGGCTGGGCCCAGTATGTACAGATTGTGCTGCCCGCCAAAGCGGTACCCTCCAGTAACCGGATCTGGAATTCTACTATTGACACGACTTGTTGGATTAAACAGCATGTCGTTTCCGCGGTCTGCAATCATCCAGCTGTTCTCGCCAAAAGCTATATTCAAACGAGTTCCTGTCTCCAAATCAATGGCATAACCAGGGAACCAAGACCATCCTGTAGTCACCGTGCTTCGCACGAGCTCCCCGTTCACGAGATCCCAACCTAAGTCAGAACGCAACCGCCACTTACCGGTACCACCGGCAGTCAGTGCGGGGTCTTCACCCATCTCAAACACGGGAACACGCGTCCATTTAGACCGGTCGTCCGTGAAGACGATATCCACACTGTGCAGTTCAGCTGGGCTCATGCGCGAGGTAAAGGCACTCATCGTAGAGTCCGCCGGGCCCATACCTAAATGGTTAAGGGATCCTGGCCTTCTGCTCAGGTAGCTTGCATAGGCAAAGGGACCCCAGGTTCCGCCCACAATAGTGGCAAAACGTGACTTATCGTCACCTGGGAAATCCTTATAAAGTGAACCGGGAAGGGTTGTAACCGCATTATTACCACAAAGCAACCAGTTGCTTGGTGAATAACTTGCATCGTCGACTACCCCTGTGAGCCAAGGCTTAGTAGCGTCGGTGTAGGTCACTTCGCTTCCAAGAATTCCATTGTTACGGGCATTCTCGATGTCGTTACCTGGAGCAATTTGGTTCCTTAAGTCAATAGAAATCCCTAACTCGGGAACAATCTGCTCCGCTAAGAACGAGATGGACCTGGAAGACGTCGCCACAATATTTTGGTTCTCGTCTTCAATGCGCCAAGTCGCGTTATTGCTAATTCCGCTAAAAATCATGGTGTAGTTGCCTGCCTTCACCGCAAGAGGATCAACGACTTTAACGTTAACCGGGCCGCTGCCTGGCTGATAAACCACATTGTCCAAGCGGAAGTTGGTCACGATTTCGTTCTCTGAATCTTCAGAGATCTCGAGCTTGGTCCCGCCATTGCCCATTCCCTCAATGCGGGTGATAATTGGGGCGTCACCATATTTTGCACGCTGAATGGTTCCGTTGCTTTCGGCAGAAACCTGGTGGGGAATACCCGTGTACTTCTTCACGTTGTTCCGACCCGATAAGAAGGGACGACGCTGACCACCTGGCGTAAGCACCTGGTCGAACTTCTCGTACTCGTTATGGGAGTATGCCACAACCGAGAAGTAGTACTCGCGGTGATTTACCAGACGGCGGTCGGTACCTGTCGCAAAGGCATCTTCCGTAACATGGTAGGTCATCTTAACTCCGTCGTTCGCTACCTTGACCGTCATATCCTGTGGAACTAGAAGTTCAAGGTCTGGATTGAGCTCCCAATTGATGAGGCGTCCAACGCCATTCTTGAGGTCGGACTGAGCAATCAAACGAGCTTGGCTTGGATCGTAGCGATCTGCCATAGAAACGCTCGCGTTCTTGAGCTGGTAAATCTGAAAACCTTCGAATTTATAGGTGTTGTTGGCAGCCTGAATTAATGGATCAATCTCTTGGTAGTCAAGGTCATCGTTATTCGAGCCTTCACGATAAGAAAGCATGAGCACCACGGAGCGATCAAGTTCTTGAATTTCGATATCTGGAGCATCCGGACCATTGAGGATTTGGAAGCAGTTGTCGAACAGGCTTTGAGCTTTATCGTCGGCTATAATAACACGCTCGACCGAGAACAAAGGTCCTGGATCGTTGGTGTTACGCGCCCAAACAGCTCCTGTGGTGATGAAGTTAAGTGCTCCCGGGGCAAGCGAGAACGGCCCTGCGTTATGCAGTCCTCGTTTGTCTTGACGGTTGTCAGGAGACTCAAACCAATTCTGAGGTGTTATCGGCGCAGTGACACCCGTGGTGTCGTAACTGTTGCCCGGATAGGCAAATAGGGTGGCAAGACCTGTTCCGTCTGGGGTAAAGCCATCGCCATTGCCCGTGCAGCCAGGGCCGCAAGGAGTTTCAACAACCACAGGGTTTCCGTTCCTCCATCGGGTTTGCATGTAGTTATAAAACTCCGCAGCATTGCTTGGATTGCCCGAGAAGTTTGAACCCGTATTGTTGTAGTACATAAAGCCAGACATGATGATACGCTCATTAACTCCAGTAACAGGATTCTCAGGAACACATACGCCGTTCTCGTCACGCACCCCGTCGATGCATCCGTCGCGGTCGTTGTCTCTGCCGTCAAAGTAGTCGGCAAAAGGGCCCTGAAAGAAGTCAAAGCCAATTGCAGGAGGATTCACTCCATAACCAATGGGACCTTCATCGTCGATGTCAGCATTATAAACAAATCCGAGTCCCCGCGGGATGTCAGAGCCAATAATATCGTCAAGGTAGTTACCCAAGTCGGCGTCAAACCAAGTCGAGAAGTAGGTATTGGTCAGACGAAAGGTCGACTTGTTGATAATCCGGTAGTTGTTGAACGTCATGTTGTTGATTTCGTCGTTTGTGGCAAAGGCAAAAGCCTGCGCGCGAATTTCAAAGCCCATGGCGCCCGCGTTGGTCTCCGTATGCACGTTACCGCGGTCGTTATAAACCCACCAAATAGTTTGGTCCCCGTAAAGCACATCGGTTTCCTTTAGACGGCAATCGTAGGCACGATCTAAGTCATAGGCCGGATAGTCTTCGTTGTAGTCGTAGCGTCCGTCTCCGTCTAAGTCGATAAATGGGGCCAAGGTGTAGGGCAACTCGGCATCCACCCCATGAGCAGGCCAAAACTTCACGATATCAGGAATGCTTCCTTCGTAGCCAGGGAATTTGGTGCCTACGTCGCAATCGGGATCGTTCTTGCAAAAGAGCCATCCGCGGTGCAATTCAACCTGCTCCCGGGTAATAATCCAGTGGCGGTCGTACTTGTCGCAGACGTCCTTGGTAACTGAGGCTAGTCCGTCGGTAGAAAGAGGTCCGGGCCAAAAATCGTTTCCACGGCTCCGGTAGGTCATGGCCGCAAGCTTGAGCTGATTGCCCTCATCAAGGCCACCAAGCCAAAGACTGCCGGCAAACATGGAGTGGCGATTGCTTCCCTTAGGAACCTCATAGCGTGCCGTGTTTAGGTCCCACCACATGTCGCCTCCGCCCAATATCGTTGTACGTACGTTATTAATGTTTAGGTCGGACTGCGCACGCGATGGCTGGCAGAGCTCCTCCACCGTTTTGTTGGAGCGCGTTTTCTTGCCTGAGGTAGTACCAACGTCTTCACGAGCCATTGCCGTAAAGCCAAGGACCAGGGCAACTAGGGGTAAAAAAATCTTGTTCATAGCTTATTAAATACAGTATTAAAGTCCGAGGCGCACTCCCAAACGGATCAAGCGCGGAGTCGAGAAGTTGGTAGGATTAACCATTCTGATGGCATACAAATCAGAGAAAGCCTGTGCATTCGCGGTAAAGGCAATGGCCTGCTGGCCTTGAGGAGAAGATAGAAATCCGTCGTCATCGGGTGAACCGGTATAGGGGTATATGCTCAGAACGTTGGCGGCATTCAATAGGTTCAGCACTTGAACATAAAGCTCAAAGTTGTTCTTACCCTTGTTGTAGTACCAAACCTTGTTGGCGGTCATGTCAAGACGAAGCTGCCATGGCAGGCGAGATCCGTTCAGCAAACCTACCACGGGCGTCGCCGACTCGGTTAAAGAATAAGAACGAACTCTGCGCGAATAAGGGAAGCCCGAACCTGCGGTAGTAAGCAAGTTGATGCCTGCGTTCTCAAATACCTTGGTCTTACCCCAAACAGGTCCATTGTAGTCTTGACCCTGACCGTAGCGGAAGTCAATATTGCCCGAAAGGTTGTGGCGCTGGTCGTAGTCTAGGGGAACAATGTAGCGGATGTTTGGCAGACCCGTTCTGGCTAGAGAAAGGCCGGACTCCGCTCCCGAACCCGTACCGTCAGCAAAGGTCAAGGAATACTGGGCGTTAACTTGAACGTTGCCCACACGGCGCAAGTCATACTGAAAACTGAAACCCTTAGAGGTAGTAAAGTCTCGGTTTCCGTAGGTTACGTACGTTGCAGGATAGGCCTCCGTTACCGAAACGGTCTGAATTAGGTCACGGTACTCGCGGTAGAACGCATTAATTTTTAAGGCACTGCGGTCGGTCAACTTCTGGCGGAATCCGATCTCGTACTCCGTCTGCTTTTGCGGAAGCAACTCAGGGTTGTCTATTGTTGCTGCATTACCAAAGACAAGATTCTGGTAGTCAAATGGATTGAAGCGCGATTGAGCAGACGACGGACGCTGCACCAAAAGATCGTAGTGGGCAAAGAACTCCGCCACGTCTGAAATCGGGAATTGGAATGAGATACGCGGGCTAACCGTAACCTGTGGACGGTAGTCCCGGAACGAACGCTCGCTTAGCACTGGCGAATTCGGGTTTTGGGGATCAGAAAAAACCTCCTCAAAAATCCAAGGCTTGGCCTGACCGCCCGAAGCATTGGCGATAATCGTGGGGTTGGATTGAGGAGATCCGTCTGCATTAAACCAATCAAAGCCATCGCGGTAGCCGACAATGCGCTTCGGATTCTTAATGTCGTCTACGTAAACCATGTAGTCGTCACCCATGGAGACGGGGATGTCACTGCCCTCAAGCCCGCCGCGTGCAACCACATCGGCAACCGTGTGGGCCGCAAAAAGCGAGAACGGATCGCGCAGCACTGGCTGGTTGGCATCGTAGCGATCCACGCGAACCCCTACGTTAAAAAACAAATCCTCAAACGTGAACTGGTCTTGAATATAACCGGCCATATAAATGGGTTGGAATGCACGAACCGGATAGGTACGATCGCCTCGGGCATCGGTCGCCCGGAAGAAATCCGAAAGCGTAGGATTCCCTGGCTGCAGGTTGCCCATGTAGTCGTAGCCAAAATAGCTTACATAGGCATTACCGCCCGGATTGACCAATTCTTGAGCAGAAAATAGTGAAAGGCCGCCGTATCGAGCGAAATCGTCGGGCGAAATATTGTCTATGTCAAGCAGGCGCTGGTCCTTGCCGTCAGGATCCCAACCCAATTTAGTGCGCAGGTTGCGGTCAAAGGCACGAGGCTTGGTCAAGTCAATGGCGCGATTGTAGAAGATGGTATCCTGAAATACTCCGTCGCGGTAAATCAGAATTGGGTTTTCTAGATCGAGTTCGCGCATGTGGTCGTTTTGTAGGTTGCGCATTACCGTCCAAAGGGCCGCGGAGGAGACACCAAAGCTTCGGTCAAATCGCTGCTCGTACTCCAAGCCGGCGATTAGGGAATGGCCCTTAATGTCGAAGTTGGTCGAGGCCGTGATGCGGTACTGCTCGTTTTGGCTGTAGTTATAGCCAGACTGCACCGCTCCCACATTGCCAAAAAGCCCGTATGCATCGCTTGGACCTTGGCCGTTGAGAATTCCGCCACCTTGCTGAATGTTGACCAGGTTAAAGGCGTTATTGCCGATTAGGCCGCTGTTGACCAAATTAAAGTAAGACTGGGTGTAGGCTCCAAGGAGCGGATTATGGATGGACGGGACAAAAGTGATTCCGGTATCGATGTCAAGAACTTTGCGCCAAGCTGAAATACCCGTTTGGGGATCCTCTCCAAAACCAAAGAGCCCGAGGCGACCGGTCTCAAAATTGCCCACATGACCGTAGCGAAAAATATTTTCACGGTGATTGGGGTCAAAATTCTTAAAATTATTAACCGTGTAGTCCGCCTGAATGGTATAGAACGCATTCTTGATCAGACCCTTATCGTCGCCACTGCCAAACTGCTGGGTGAAACGCACATAAGCCGAAAGGTCTCTTTGGTTGGAGGCTCCGTTGTTCTCGTAATTCAAAAGAGAATGGAAGAAGCTTCCGTTGCGTCCGTCGGAATAAAAAACGCGTCCGCCAAGCACAAGGTTGGTCTTCTTGCTTGTTTTAAAGTTGATGTTTCCCGTGGCCCGGAATACGGTACCCGCAACGTTTAGTCGGGTCGGAATTACCTCAAAATCTTCGGAGCTCAGCAATTCAGCACGGCGAATGGTGCCAAGCCCCGTTGCGGTAGGAACCAATGGATTAGCCTTTAGGTCTGCGAGCACGTCGTCTTTAACCTTATACACCGGAGTTGCGTAGGGTCTGCCCACACCGGTATTGCTGAATTCCGTGGCCAAAAGAAATCCGATAAGAGGAACGGTTTTGGCCTTATTAAAGAGTAGGGGGCCGCCAAGGGTTAAACCAGCAAGATTGTAGTTGTTGCGGTCGAAGAGCTCTGAGGTAACGTATTCCACGGTACCGAAGTAGCGCGGACTTGGTCCTTTAGTGGTGGTAGAAATAACACCACCGGTCACGTCACCGTACTGGGCAGGAACACCACCCGTAATAACCTCCGTAGACTGAATGGCCTCGCGAGGGAGGTTGATGTCACCCCGCATTTTAACTCCGTCTACAAAAACTACGTTGGCATCGCCACGTCCACCGCGAAAGAACACGCCTCCACTGCGCTCGTCCTGAACGACGCTGGCGGTTTGGGCAAGTACTGCGTTGACTCCCCGACCCGCGAGGTTACGAATTTGCTCGGCACCAAAACTTGTGGCGGTCCGGCCCTTCTCAATAAGTGGGGCCTCGTACTTCGCCACGACATCTACTACGCCCAGTTCCACATTAGAAGTGGCAAGAGCAAATTTTAATTCGGTCGGGCGCCCTGGATTGATTTCAACGCCAGTGAAGGTCATGGCATTGTAACCAAACATTTCACAAACCACGGTGTAGGTTCCGGGCTGAATTGGGTTGATGTTGTAGTTGCCATCAAAATCAGAAGCTCCTGAGGTCACTTTAAACTGACCGGATTTGACCGTTATAATGGCTTGAACAAGTTCCTCTCCGGACTTCTTGTCTTTGACTGTTCCCCGCAGGGAACCTGGTCGAGCTTGTCCCGAGACGAGCGTGGATGCTCCAAAAATCAGCACTAATAAGGCGTAGCGTAGGCGCATAAGCATAACTTTAGAATTGGAGTCATAGTGAACCAACACGCTAAAATAACCAAGAATTAATCTTGTGCTGCATATAAAACGTAGGTTTGCATGTGGAATTGCAAAAGATTTTTTCTTATACAGCGCTTGCCATCGTTTTGCTTGCATGCGACGGGCCTAGCAACCGGCACCCTGTACCCTATGTTTTTTTGAACGAAACGGTATTTGTGAACAGCCCTTCAGCCTTTGACCTTCAGTTCGTTGGCGGCACCTACCTGCGCAGCGACTGGGGGCACGGTGGCCTAGTCGTCTACCGAAGAACCAACTTTGGCGACGCCAACGATTTTGGGGCCTATGACCTTCGATGCCCCAACCACACGTCTTTGCCCTGCGGAGCCTCTACGCTAAAAGATGGTTTGTATGCGGAATGCGGCTGCGACGGCCAGCGATTTCTACTCTTTGACGGCAGTGCCACGAGCGGTCAAACTACCTGGGGATTGCTCCCCTACCAGGTGCAGTTCGACGGAGTCTCCCTGCAGATCAGCAACCTCTAATTAGGCTACGCTCAGGCGCTTGAGGTGCCTTACGTGGGCGTTCAAGGCGTCTGCAAACGTGCGGAACTCTTGATACTGAACGTTAAATTCCGCACAGGTCTCTTTGACAATGCGCGAAATAGCGGGGTAGTGCACGTGGCTAATTCTTGGGAAGAGGTGGTGCTCCACCTGGTAGTTGAGTCCGCCCAAAAGCCACGTTAGCGAGCGGCTGCGAGTAGCAAAGTTGGCGGTAGTCTGAAGCTGGTGCACGGCCCACTCCGACTCAATGTTGGTAGGGTTTATGGTATCAGACACCTTGAAACTCACTCCCTCGACCACGTGGGCCAACTGAAATACTACGCTCAAAGAAAAACCAGTAATAAAGGTCATCAGAAGGAAGCCGAACAACCAAGGCAGAAAACCAATAAAGTAAATCGGTAAAACCACGACCATGGTGGTGTGGGTAACCTTCCAAAACCAGAAACCAATGTGCTCAGCAGGGGTGAACTTGCGAATGGGCACGTCTCCTACCTTGCCTGAAAAGTACTTTTTGAAGTCAGTGAAGGCCAACCAATAAATATAGAGCAGGCTGTAAAGCAGCGGCCAGTAGTAGTGCTGCATGCGGTGAATGCCCTTATGGGGTTGAGAGTCCGCCATGCGAATCATTCCGCCAGCCTCAATATCGTCGTCAATACCGTCGATGTTGGTAAAAGTGTGGTGAATGGCGTTGTGCTTGTTCTTCCAAAGGGCCACGCTGGCGCCGAGCATACTCAAGGTGTGCCCTGCAAGGGAATTGAGCCATTCGTGCTTCGAGAAGCTCCCGTGGGCCCCGTCGTGCATTACGTTAAACCCAATAGCCGAGGTTAAAAGGCCCAAAATAATCCAAAATGGAAGGGCCATCCAGAAGCTCGAGCCCACATAAAGAATCACTAAGTAGGTGGCAAAAAAGGCAGTGAGCAGGATGCCGGTTTTGGCATAAAGCCGAACGTCACCTTTAGAAGACCTGTTTTCGTCCTTAAAATACTGATTAACCCGTTGGGTCAAAATTTGAAAAAAGGGCTGACCAAGATGGTGGGATGCAAATCTGGGCGGCTTAAAGGCTGTTGCTCTCATAGATCAAATGTAAGGCGACTATCGTGCCAAAGGCCGGTATAGAGCTTTTAGACGAGGTTAAGAATTGGCTTTAAAAAATTGCTGCGGCAATTTGCTCGGTCTCTTCGGCCTTGCTCATAGTATAGTAGTGCAGCACGGGCACTTCTTTGGCCATTAGCTCTTTCGATTGGGCAATGCACCACTCTACCCCTACTTGCTTCACGGCTTCGGGGCTTTTGGCCGCCTCTACTGCCTCGATTAAATCGTCGGGAAGGTTGATGTGAAAATTGCGCGGAATCCCCTGCAGTTGGCCTTTGGTTGTTAACGGCTTAAGCCCTGGAATAATGGGTACCGTGATGCCGGCAGCCCTGCAGTCGGAGACGAACTTAAAAAAATGCTCGTTGTTGAAAAACATTTGGGTAACGATAAAGTCCCCTCCCGCATCAACCTTGGCCTTAAGGTGCTTGAGGTCTGCCTTGAGGCTGGGTGCCTCAAAATGCTTCTCGGGGTAGCCCGCCACTCCAATGCAAAAGTTGCTGGGGTTGGAGTTCTCCACCTCGTCGTAGAGGTAGGTACCCCGATTTAGGTTTTTGACCTGCCTAATAAGGTCTATCGCGTTGCCGTGGCCGTGGGGTTCCGGAATAAAACTGCCTTCGCTGCGCAGGGCATCGCCTCGGAGCAGGAGGGCATTGTCGATTCCCAAATAGTGCAAATCAATGAGGGCGTATTCGGTTTCTTCGCGCGAAAAACCGCCGCATATTATGTGCGGAACCGTGTCAATGCGGAACTTGTTTTGAATGGCGGCGCAGATTCCGACCGTGCCAGGACGCTTGCGCGTATGCACCTTCTGAAGCAAGCCAGATTCGTGCTTTTTAAAAATGAATTCCTCGCGGTGGCTGGTAACGTCGATGAACTTGGGGCCAAACTCCATCAAGCGTTCGATGGTGCTAAAAAGCGAATCAATGGTGTTGCCCTTAAGCGGGGGCAGGACCTCGAAGCTGAACAAGGTTTTGCCAGCGGAGGCGGCGATGTGGTCGGTAACTTTCATAAGCTAGTTGCTAGTAACCAGTGGCTAGTTAATTAGGGGGCTGAGCCAGCGTTCGGCGTCGGCGAGCGGAATTCCGCGCCGCGTAGCGTAGTCGGCAAGTTGATCGCGGTCCATTTTGGCAAGGCCAAAGTACTTGGCCTCGGGATGCCCAAAGTAGTATCCACTGACGGCTGCCGTGGGGTACATGGCCTTGGATTCGGTAAGGTGCAGCCCCGTGTGCAGCTCCGCCTGAAGAAGTTCAAAAAGAAGGTCCTTCTCTAGGTGGTCGGGGCATGCGGGGTATCCTGGCGCGGGGCGGATTCCCTGGTACTGCTCTGCGATGAGGGCATCGTTGGCGAGTTCTTCGTCGGCGGCATAGCCCCAGAATTCCATGCGGACTCTTTGGTGCAGTCGCTCGGCAAATGCTTCGGCCAGACGGTCCGCCAGGGCCTGCAGCATTAGGGCGCGGTAGTCGTCGTTCGCGTCCTTGAATTGCTGGCAGCGCTCGTCGACGCCGTGGCCCGTGGTGACGGCGAATAGGCCTAGCGTGTCCTGGCCTGCCGGGTCAATGAAGTCAGCCAAGGCGAGGTAGGGCTGGCCCTCGGCCTTTTGGCCTTGCTGCCGAAGGGTCAAGAAGCGGCGTTCGCCTTCGGCGGTCTGCACCGCAATGTCGTCGCCATCCTGCCGCGCCGGGAAGAATCCGTAGACCGCATGGGCGGTGATCCAGCGCTCTGCAACGACCTGACGCAGCATTTCTTGGGCGTCGTCAAAGAGGGACTGCGCATGGCTGCCCACCAGCTCGTCGCTAAGAATACGGGGGTACTTGCCGTGCAGGTCCCAAGCCTGAAAGAAGGGGGTCCAGTCAATGTAGGGAACGAGGTCTTCGAGCGGATAGTTGCGCAAAGGGAATACTCCGTATTGGGCGGGCGGCGCAGGCTTGGCCGCAAAATCAGGGCGGTAGCGAAGGGTTCTAGCCTGGTTGATTGAGGCAAAGCGACGCTCTGCGCTGCGCGTGGCGTATTGCTCCCTCAGGCGTTCGTAGTCTGCGCGGACCTCATTTTGGTAGTCGTCGGCGCCGGCTCCGAGGAGTTTTTGCACGACCGGTACGGCGCGCGAGGCATCGTTGACGTGCACCAAAGGCCCCTTATAGACCGGCTGAATTTTGACGGCCGTGTGCGCACGCGAGGTGGTGGCCCCTCCAATGAGCAGGGGAATGGTGAAGCCCTGTCGCTGCATTTCGCTGGCTAAAAAAACCATCTCGTCGAGCGATGGCGTGATTAGTCCGCTCAGGCCAATGGCGTCGACGCCGTGCTCGATCGCGGCATCCAGAATTTTTTGGGGCGGAACCATTACTCCTAAGTCAATGACTTCGAAGTTGTTGCATTGTAAAACTACGCCAACGATGTTTTTGCCAATGTCGTGCACGTCTCCCTTGACCGTGGCCATCAGGATTTTGCCCTGCTTGCGCGGAGCGGTTCCGGCAGCGGCGGATTCGGCGGCGAAATGCGGTTCAAGCCATGCGACGGCTCGCTTCATGACCCGGGCGGACTTGACCACTTGAGGAAGAAACATTTTACCCAGGCCAAAAAGATCGCCAACCACATTCATTCCGCGCATGAGGGGACCCTCGATGACGGCCAAGGGACTGCCGAGGGCGGTCATAGCCTCTGCGGCGTCGAGCTCTACAAAGGCGTCAAGGCCGTTGACCAGGCTGTGCTCAATGCGGGCGTCGATGGGGAGTTCGCGCCAGGATTCGTCTTTGATGCGAATTTGGCCCGATCCCTTGACGGTCTCGGCATAGGCAAGCAGGCGCTCGGTGGCGTCGTCGCGGCGGTCGAGCATTACGTCTTCGACGCGCTCGCGGAGCTCCGGATTGATTTGCTCGTATACCGTAAGCTGCCCTGGGTTGACAATGCCCATGTCCATGCCGTTTTGGATTCCGTGGTAGAGAAAGCAGGAGTGCATGGCCTCGCGCACGTGGTCGTTGCCGCGAAAGCTAAAGCTCACGTTAGAGACCCCGCCGCTCACCTTGGCATTGGGAAGATTCTGCTTGATCCAGGCTGTGGCCTCAAAAAAGTCAAGGGCGTTGCGGCGGTGCTCCTCCATGCCCGTGGCGATGGGGAAGACGTTGGGGTCAAAAATGATGTCCTCGGAGGGGAAGCCGTCTTGAACCAAAAGGTGGTAGGCTCGGCTGCAGATTTCGACGCGGCGGTCGTAGGAGTCTGCCTGGCCTTGTTCGTCAAAGGCCATGATGATTACGGCTGCACCAAAGCGTCGGCAGTGGCGCGCTTGATACAGAAATTCGGCCTCGCCGGCCTTGAGCGAGATGGAGTTTACGACGGCCTTGCCCTGCACGCACTTCAGGCCCGCCGCGATGATTTCCCACTTCGACGAGTCGATCATGATGGGAATCCTGGAGATGTCTGGCTCTGAAGCGATCAGGTTGAGAAAGGTGGTCATGGCCTCGACGCCGTCGAGCATTCCCTCGTCCATGTTGACGTCGAGAATTTGGGCTCCGCCGGTAACCTGGTCGCGCGCGATTTCGAGGCCTGCGTCGTATTTGCCTTCCTGTATTAGGCTCAAAAACTTGCGCGAACCAGTGACGTTGGTGCGTTCGCCCACGTTCACAAAGTTGCTTTGGGGCCCTATGATTAGGGGTTCAAGTCCGCTGAGCTTCATGAGGTTTGGGGAATTCGGGGTTGCCGGCCCGATGCCCTGAGGGCAAATTCGCGGATGTGGTCGGGGGTGGTTCCGCAGCATCCGCCCAGGATGTTGACGATTCCGAGGTCGAGGTATTCCTCGACGGCGTCGGCCATTTGATGCGGCGTTTCGTCATAGCCACCAAAGGCATTGGGCAGGCCGGCATTGGGGTAGGCACTAATTAAGAAGGGCGTGTTGGCCGCAAGCGTTTGCAGGTAGGGCCGCAAATCCTTGGCGCCGAGGGCGCAGTTCAGGCCAATGCTCAGCAAGGGCATGTGGCTCATGCTGATTAGGAAGGCTTCGGTGGTTTGGCCGCTGAGGGTGCGTCCGCTGGCGTCGGTGATGGTGCCGCTGATCATGATGGGCAGTTCCTTGCCCGTAGCGGTAAAGGCGTCTTGAATGGCATAGAGGCATGCCTTGGCGTTGAGGGTATCAAAAATGGTTTCGACTAGAAGCACGTCGACTCCGCCCTCAATGAG